>Ga0265297_10009785_pt1 | contig 12253 bp, 15 predicted proteins | sample Munlanlwell13791_FD_192502 | JGI IMG/M metagenome (GOLD analysis project Ga0265297, IMG submission 192502) | Leachate microbial communities from a municipal landfill in Southern Ontario, Canada - Leachate well 137-91 | ecosystem: Engineered > Solid waste > Landfill > Unclassified | place...
ATCTTCGCAAATGTCTAAATGGGAGTGGATGTCGATGAACATTTTAATCTCTAGATTCAGAAGAATATAAATTTTATTAATTAAATGGCCCCACGAGGAATCGAACCTCGGTCTTCTCGGTGTAAACGAGATATCTTAGCCGTTGGACTATGAGGCCGGCTATTTATAATAAAAATTAAGCATTTATAAGATTACCGAATTATTATCTAACTAGGAAATTATTTATAAAAAATTCGGTGAAGACAAATAGGATATAGAACAATATTAGAAGCAAACCTTCGATTTTATTTAATGATTTGTCGGTTTTCATAAATAATGTCGCGCAAATTCCGGCTAAGACCATTGCCCCGCCTGTTACATAAATGTTTATTGGATTATATTGGAATGGCGAAATTAATGCTACTATCCCTAGAATTATTGTTGCATCAGTAATTACTGTTCCAAGTATATCCCCCAGTGCAAGCTCATAACGATTTTTTTTGACTGCTTTAATTGAGAAAACTAATTCTGGAAGACAAGTTCCGAGGGCAAGAACTGTGACTCCAATTAATACTGTGGGGATATTTACATTGTATGCGAAATCTGTTGCATACTTTACTGTAAACATTGCACTGACTAAGAGTATTCCCAAACTTAAAATTAACCAGATAATGTTTTTTAACAGAGAACCTTTTGGGGAGTTATTGAATTTTTTCTTGAACCTCTTCCTTTCCATATATATTTTTACAAAAAATGAAATTCCGATTAAGATTAATATTAATCCATCGACTCTTGAGAATTTACCATCGATACCGAGGATAAGCGGGAACAATAGTAGAATTAAGTAGAAAAGATTATTTCTTAATATTTTACTTTTTACTTTTATTCCTTTTGAAGAAAATAACGCGACTATTCCGAAGACAAGTGTTAGGTCCACTACGTTTGAACCAAGCAAAGTTCCGAGTCCTAATTCTGGTTCGCCATTAAATGCTGAAATGATTGAGATTGTTGCTTCTGGGAGGACTGAAATAACTGCGATTATGAAAAAGCTGACAATGAACTCGGGGAATTGGAGAAGTTTTGCTAAACGCGATGAATATTTTATGCAGTAATCTGCACTTTTTATTAATACAAATAAAAATATTACAGCAAGGATTAAATTAAGCACCATCATTTTAACTTTAAGCGGTTAAAATTTTAAAAACTTATCGTAGAAGTTAGTAGTAATATTTAAATATGCTTTTCTTCTTTTTTCAGTCATGACAGATGAATCTAATCGTAGTGAACAAAACGAAAATGATATACCTGAAATGAATTTAGAGAATAAATATTCTAATCACAAAGACTTGATGCCAGAAGCTCCTGAAAAAGTTAAGAAGGATATGGACAAAACAAAGAAAGAGATTGAAAAATTGAAGACATTTATTCTTAAGAAATATCCTTTTACTCAAGCGATTAGTATTTTGCCTCAGCAATCAATTAAGTTTTTTATCGACGAGGAAGAGGTTCCTAAAGAGACTGAACATAATATTCATCTTCTTGTAGTTATCCCTGAAGAAAATTTGAAAGAGGCTACAAAAATAAAAACTGAAATAGTAAAACAGATTGAAGAATTGAAACAGAAAATTTGGCTTCATCTTCAGTCTCCGAACGATTTATGGGAACTTTGTCTTGATAGTAAGTTTGAACTTGTTACTGCACACGCAATGTCTTTCCCCTTGCATGACACTGGAATTCTTGGAGCATTGAGGGTTGCTGAAATTCACAAGTCTCTTGTTTTGCAGAAATTTGAAAAGTATGTTGTGAGTTATGTTATTGCTGGAAGTTTAGTTCGGGGGGAAGCAATTCCTACTTCTGACGTCGATGTTTTTATAATTATTAATGATACTGATGTTAAAAGAATGCCTCGTCTTGAATTGAAAGAAAGATTGAGAAGTATAATTTACCAATATGTTGCTGAGGCTGGTGCAATCGCGGGCGTTAAGAACAAGCTTTCTCCCCAGATTTATTTGCTGACTGATTTCTGGGAATCTGTTAAAGATGCTCATCCTGTTATTTTTACTTTTATTCGAGACGGAATTCCTATTTATGATCGGGGAACTTTTATGCCGTGGAAATCTCTTTTGAGAATGGGGAAACTGAAACCCTCTCCAGAAGCAATTGATATGTTTATGTCGATGGGAGACAAGACTGTTAAGAGAGTTAAATCTGCTTTGCTCGACGTTGTTATCAATGAAATTTATTGGGGAATTACAACTCCTTCACAGGCATTGCTTATGCTTTACGGACTTCCGCCACCGACGCCAAAACAGATTATTCCTGAAATGAAAAGAATTTTTGTAGATAAGGAAAAAATGCTTGAAAAGAAATATATAACTATTTTAGAGAAAGTCGTTGGAATTTACAAGGATTATGAACACGAAAAAATTAAAGAAATTTCTGGGGAGCAAGTTGATAAAATTGTGAAAGATACCGAAGCTTATCTTGCAAGACTTAAGGAATTAAGAGAGCAGATTGAAAAGAGAGAACACGAGAAAACAATCGAGCAGATTTACAAAGATGTTTTTGCACTTTTGAAAAGTATGTTGGGTAATAAGTCCCAGGAAATTATTATTAAAGAATTTGAAATTCAATTTGTTAAAAAGGCGAAATTCGCCCCGCAACATTTGAGAATTTTAAAGGATATTGTTCAAGCAAGAGTTGATTTTAAGAAAGGAAAATCTGATTCTCATAAAGTTGATGAAGCAAGAAAGAACGCGTCAATTTTGATTAACGATATAATTGAATATAATCAAAGATGTGAGATGATTAGCAAGAAGAAATAATATTACTTTTGCAAAAGGTTTTTCTGTTCTTCAGCGTCGGCTAAATAAAAATCTTCAACTCTTTTTCCGTTTGAATTCGGATTGCAATATTCTCCTTCTAAGGTAATATTCCCTTTGTAATATTCTTCAAATTCTTCCTCTTCTGTTTTATCCATTCTTGTAAAAGGTTGATAATTCTCTATTTCTCTTTTTATTCCGTCTTCGAACATACTATTAATTAGAAGTTAAGATATTTAAAATCTGGTATAATTTAATATTATATGAAAAAATACTTATTTATTGTTGGAAGAAATGTTGAATTGTCTATTGAGGAAATAAAATCCTTTCTGAGAAAAGAAAGAATTGGCTTTAAGATTTTATCGACGATAAAAAATGGACTTTTGATTGAATCAGAAAAGAATCTTGAAAAAGGAATTGTTGAAAAACTCGGCGGGACCATTTCTGTCGGCGAAGTTTTGGTTTCTGGGAAATTTGAAAAGATTTCTGGAGAATTAGATAAAAAACAGCTTTATTCTACAAGGGGGAATAAATTAAATTATGTTGTTTTCAATTTTGGCGGGGATTATTACGAAGATATTACAGATTATTTAAAAATGAGGTTTAAGGAAGAAAGACTGAAAGCCACAGAAAAAAAGCCGACTGGGAATGTAAAACTTCAGACTGGAGAATTTGTTCAGAATGTTATTTCTAATTTAATCAACGAGGAGTATTTTGTTTTTGGAGATAATTTTGGAAGAATTGTTGAAAAGATTGATTATGGGGCACTTGAGAAAAGAGATATGAAAAAGCCAATTAGAAGAAATGAACTTTCTATCTCGCCTCGACTGGCTAAAATTTTGATTAACTTGTCTCAGGTGCGAGAAGGCGAAACTTTGCTTGACCCTTTTTGCGGAGTTGGAACCATTTTACAGGAAGCACTTTTGCAAAATGTGAAAGTTATCGGTGTTGACAAAGATAAGAGTGCAATTCATAATGCAAAAATAAATTTGAAATGGTTTAACTTTAACGACGATGATTACAAGGTTACCGACGATGATTCAACGCTCGTGAAAATTCCTAAAGTTAATGCTGTCGCTACTGAACCTGATTTGGGTGAACTGCTAAAGAAAAATCCTTCTCCTGAAAAAGCAAAACAAATTATTTCTGGTTTTGAAAATTTGATGATAAAGGTAATTAATAATCTTAAAAAAAATGTAAGGGGAAAAATTGTTTTTACAGCTCCATTAGTTGCAACGGGTAGGAAGAAAATTTCTCCTGATTTTAATCGAATTGCAAAAGCAACTGGTTTGAAAATTGTTCTTGGTCCTATTCAAGAATTTAGGGAAAAATCTATTGTTGGCAGAAATATTTTGGTGATGGAATGAGAGGAAACTTTTAAAAACTAATTTTCTGATAACTTAATATGATAAGTGGAAAAGTTGTTCAATTTAGACGAGGAAGAAAGACAATTATTGATAAACATTTTTTGATAGAAGTAGACGGAGTTTCGAATAGAAAAGATGCAGATAAACTCGTCGGTAAAGAAGTTATTTGGTCTAGTCCTGCTGGGAAAAAAATTACTGGAAAAGTTTCTGGTGCTCATGGAAATAAAGGTGTTGTTAGGGCTATTTTTGAGAAGGGTCTTCCAGGACAAGCTGTGACAACTAAAGTGGAGATTAAATAGAAAAATGGCATTAAGAAAAGCATACGCATATTCTAAGAAGAAAGTTACTCCTTATACAAGAACTAGTAAGCAGAAAAGCAGAGCTTATGTAAAGGCTGTTCCTCCGCCGAAAATTGTCAAGTTTTGTATGGGAAATCAAAAGGCATTTGAATCAGGTAAATTACCTTATGTTCTTACTTTTGTTACTGACGAGAATATTCAAATAAGACAGAACGCACTTGAGGCTTGCAGACAGTTCATAAATAAAAAGCTCGACGATGAACTTAACGGAATGTATTTTTTCAGAGTTATTCCCTACACACACCATATTCAACGAGAAAACAAAATGTTGACTGGGGCAGGGGCAGATAGAATGCAGAAAGGAATGCAGTTGTCTTTTGGGAAAACTATTGCGAAAGCAGCTATTCTTAAGAAAAGGGGAAAAATAATGTCTGTTGCTTTACCTAATCCAAAATCAGTTGCTTTTACAAGACATATTCTAAAACAAATTAAGTCTAAACTTCCTTGTAAGACAAGAATTGATTTTGAAGACTTGAGCCGAAAAGAAAAGGTTTCTGTATCTGAATAAATAGTTTACTTTTTAGTAGTAACAAAAGAAAGATTTAAATAGTTTAGGATTATAGAATTATTATGGCAAATGAGGAAAAAAAACCAACAAAAAAGGAAGTTTTGAAAGAAATAGTAAGACCTCTGAAAGAAGTTGCTAAAGAAACTGGAAAACAATTAGAAACTGCTTTAGAGAATAATCTTGATTTTTATATTCTACCCACAGCAATTAGAAAAGATTCTAAAGCCTTTAATTTTCCAGGTTATGCCGGAGTTGTATCTCAAATTGGAATATATGCTACATTAATTGAAAAAGGAATTCCTGCTTATTTAATTCCTATTACTTCAAATGTTTTATCTGGAATTTATGAATTGGGAAGATATGTTTACAAAAAAGCAGAACAAAAAGTTATCGATAATAAAACAAGTAAATTAGAGGGAAAGTTAAAGAAATAAAATGGGATTAGAAGATTTAGCAAGATATGAATCAGCAGTTGTTGCTTCTCATAATTTGAAAGAGAGACCAGCTCTAGCTCTGACTGCAATAACTGAGTTTTATGGGTCTAGAAAAGATTTACAAGAAGATCCTTTTGTTAATAAATATCTTAAAAGAGCCGTCGAAGATGCTCAAGTTGGATTACAAAATGGATTGGGAATTTCAAGTGCCGATATTATTAACTCAGCAAATGTTTATGGAGATAAATATGAAGAGACTTTTATTAAATCAAAGATTTCAGATTTAGTTGCTTACCTCAATGTTGGATATAACATTCCTGAATTAGCTAAAGAAGCAATTTTGAAATATGGAGATTCAACTTACGAGGATTTGGTAAAGAAAATGAAAGATAAAGAAACTCCAAAAGAAGAGCTTGAAAGTATTCAGAAAACAGTTAGAACAATTGAAATTCTTAAAGAAAGAAGAATTGAAGCTGCTGGATTAAATGTTTTGAATAGATATACTACTGCAAATTTAGAAGGAATGTATCCCAAACCAAAGGAGGAAAAGAAATGATTCAACCTCTTAAAAAGAGATTTAAACAAAAATTAGAAAAGAGAATTCTCAAAGAGATTAAAGATATGCTTCCTGAGAAGAGAATTGAATTTTTAGAAAATTGTGCAGACCATATTCTTGGATTAGATTCTTCTTCAGATTTTGAAGTAGATTTGGGAAATTTAAATTACCCTAAGAATGAGATTACTTTAAATCAAACTGTGAAAGAAGAATTAGAAAACCATATTTCAAGTATCGTTGGATATATGTCTGCAGAAGAGAGAATTTCTTATTTAGAAAATTATGCAAATTATATTTTAAGGTTAGAAAATCAAATAGAGAACAGATTAGAAGTTAGAACTCCACAATTAGATAATTATTTTCTTAGTGTGCAACCATTTAGTGGGGTATCAATTTCATTAAATAATGTTTCTTTAGATTAATGTTTTTCTATATACTGATTTACTAAATCAGCCATTGTTCTCATAAAATCATTTGTTCTTTCTTGCCAAATATCTATATCGACCCCTTTTAATTCAGTAACTTCTCCGTGCGCGATTTTTTTATGGAGTAATAATAAATCTCTGTACCAAACTGCATATCTTACTTTTAATTTTCCTTTGTCTACAAAAACTTCTTTCAAATCAAGAGGAATGTGTTCTGGCGACGCTGGTGGAATCCCTGCAGAAATTAGTGCTGCGTGAGCAGAATCAACCATGCACCAATATAATCCTTCAATAGCATTTAATTCTGCGGCTCTGCTTCTAAGAAGATGCGTCGGTGCTCTTTGTAAACAATTGTAAATAGCTTCTGGTGTTGATTTTATTTTTCCTTTTAATAATAAAAATTTAAGCGGTTCGAAAAATCCTCCGAAGTCGATCATAGATTCTCCATATCGCAGAACATTTAACACAACAGGGTCGCCCCTCATTAAATCTTCCCACCAAGTGCTTAACTTGATTGTATTAATGTGAAGCTCTTTTTCATATTTGCTGTTTCTTAATAATTTGTCTAGTTCTTCTCTATACCATGCAATTAATTCTTCATCCCAAACTAATGAAACATCGTCGAGAATTATTATAATATCGATGTCTGAACCTGCAACAGCAGTCTGTTTTACCGACGAGCCGAAGAGCACGACAGATTTTATCATCTTGTTAAATCGTTCATATGCTTTTGTAGCAAAATCCATTGCAATTTCAGATTCTAATTTTAAATTTAAAGAATGAACTTTTTTTTCAGTTTTGATTTCTTTTGTAATCTTTTTCTGTTTTTCACTTGCAGAAATTTTTGTTTTTTTTACGACTTTATTCACCATCTTTATTATATTATAATTTCATATATTTAAAAATATATATTTTATTCCATCCCTTTGCCTGACATTCGGCTTCCTTCTGTTCCTTGTCTTTGCCCGCCGAGTTCCGACGGCAATCTTGAAAAACCTGCGCCGAAAGTTTCATAATTAACTTGAGGTAACATCATACCATATCCCGAAAAATAATTTTGCTGAAACCCTGGACCCTGATTCCAATATGGGCCCATTGTCATTCCGTAAATTGGAGAACCAAATGCTTCAAGAGTTTCTTTGAAGGGCGGAGATTTAAAGTGTTCCCACCACGCCGAAGCTTCAACAATTTTTCTTGCATCAAATCCATTCTTCCCAAGTTTTTCCATAATTTCTTTTATTGGAACATTTCCCATTCCCATTGGGAGTTCTGTATGTTCGAAACCAAAATTATCTGACAAGTGAATATGTTTAACCATTGGGGCAACTTTTTCTGTTTGAGCAATGAGGTCTTTATTTTCATAACCAAATTTTCTTAACATGTTTATGTGCCCGACGTCCCAAGTTACGCCCAATAATTTATCTGCCTGTTTTTTTGCTTCATCTTCAGAAATTGCAAGTCCTCCTTCTGCTTTGGATTTAATTGCTTTTTCAACAAATTTTTCCCGTGATTTCTCGACGATAGATTTCAAATCTTCTCCGGTGCTAAAGATGACTCCTGCAGGGGGATTTTCTATACTAATTATCGGAGAGTTATCTTTGAATTCTTTGTAAGATTTAAGTGCAATGTTTGAAAATGTTTCAACTGTTTTTTCTTTTGAAAAATCTTCAAGATTAGCATAAGTCTGGGGGGCTGAAAGATCTTTCAATAATTCAACTCCTTGATCAATAATTTCTTTTCTTAACTGAACACTTTCTATACTTTTTGTATCTTCTTTTATTTTTCTTGCTTTATCGTCGACTTCTTTGAAAAAATTTTGAATTTTTTGCTTTTCAGCGTCGGGAACTCTTTGGTAAGCAACATCAAAAAGTTGCTGCAAACTATTATATGAACTATTCAGATAAAGAGCGCCTTTGTTGTATAACGTTCTCATTTGTTCTTCTTCTTTTGACCAATTCTTGTTTTCCTTTTTTTCCATTTCAGAAATTATTTTAGTAGCCATTGAATTATCAATTGCTTCTTTTCCGACTTCTGCGTGAGCTCGTAACTGATCTAAATTCTCTGTCCATTGTTCGTCGTTAATTTTTTTAATCTCGACGTGAATATCTTTTTTTCCTTCTTCTCCCGGGAAGAATCTTTCTTTCAAGGGGATTTTATGAATAGAACCAGTTTGCGTATTGATAATCATTGTTTCTTCTAATTCTTTTAAATCACCTTTTTCTCCTTTTTGGGGAATATTTCCTGCGAAAGGAACTGCAGACGAATGGAAAGTTATTGGTATATTTCCGTTAGGATTTATTTCATGTCCTCGTTTAATTGCAGAGAACATTTGTCTTTCTGCTGCTTCTCTTTGTGTTTCAGAAAAACCTCTGTCAGATAATCCTGATGGTTCTGCAATTGGCCCGTGCATTGAAATATCAACGCCAGTTAATTTGCTTAATCTGTTTAATTCTTTTAATTGCTGGTCTGGGATTGACTCAAAAACTTGGGGGGTTACTGCAGAAACTTCAATATGCTTTGCCCCGGCCGATAATTTGGAAGAAACATCTTGGAGAACATTTGCAGTTCGCGGGTCTGTTGTCATACCGAACGACGACGGATTCATTCTGTAACCCGTAAAAACATCTCCATATTTTGGAGAAAGAGAAGAATATCCTCCCTGATAGATATCACTAATTTTGTAATCACCTTTTCCCATGCGAATATTAAGCAGAAATTATTTATTAATCTATCGACATTATTTCATTTTTAATTTTAAACTAAGAATTAAAACAACTGCACAAGAAGCAAAATTTAATCCTGTTACAATTCTTACTAACCAATCATTTAAAATAAATAAAGAATATAAAAAAGTAATACTGGCACAGATTGTCCATACAATATAAGAATTAACATTAGCACTCTTTTTTTTGTGAATCAATAAGTCTTTTATCGTTGGGAAATATCCGATAGTTGCAACTATTCCGACGCAAGCATATGCAATTATCAAAATCTGTAAAAATAAATTTTTCATTTTAAGTATAGCTTACCATTCCGTGACCTTTTTTGTAAATGTCAAATAAATCAAAAGTTTTTGATTTAGTCGCTTCTGCAACTAATGGTCGTATATGATTTGCTTCAATCCAATTATCTGGATTTATTATTATGCTTTTTTTCTCTTTACCTTTTTTTTCATCTTTCTTTTTTGATGGGGTGCTATCATACTTTCCTATAATTGCGAGAAACGGATTTGAGTCATCAAAGGTTTCTTTTTTTTCATCTTCAGATTTTTCTTCTAAGAATGAATTAATTTCTTCTTCTAATTGTCCTAGACTTTCAGTTGTCGTTCCTTCGATTAAATTCATAACGTCGCCGAGTTCAGATTTTTTTAATTCTTCATTTAATTTTGCGAGTTCATCGTCGTTTAATGCGTATGCTTTGAAAGTTACTTCTGCTCTTCCGCCAAATGCGTAATGTGATTGTTGTGAAACTTTTTGGGGAATACCTCTAAAGTTAAAGTCTACTAAAACGCAACTATAATAATTTCTTTTTTGAGTCTTCAAAAATTTTTCAGTCCCGAAATCTGCAGGGATAGATCCCTTAGCGGCTTCATCTTTAAGATCAAGTTTACTTTTTCCAAACAAAGTTAATTCTAAAAGAATTGTATTAAATGTCTTTACTAACGCTGGTTCTCTGCCTTTGTCTGCTGATTCTAGTTCAGTTGCTGCTTTCAAATAGGGCTTTACCCATCGAGAATAAAGTTTCAGACTATTGACTTGACTTTTCAAATAAGTTTTTTCTAATTCATATCTTTTTTTTAATTCTTTTTCAGATTCAATTAACCAAATATTAAATTCTTGAATTCTTGGTTTTAAGATTCTTTTAACTCTGTCGTTCAAATCTATTTTATCTGCTTCATTTTCGTTTTTAGCGAAGAGAAATGCATCCATTAAAGTTTGGAAACCTGCTTGACCCAAAGCCATGGCCTTGATACTTGAATTGCCTTTTGCAATATCAACTTTGTCCATCCAGATTTGTTTTAGAGATAAAATTGCTGCTTCTTTTTCTTCTGACTTTTTTGATTTTAGTCCTTCGTAAGATTGTAGTCTTATTTTGAATTCTTTTAAATCATAAACAATATTTAATACGCTTCTCAAAACTGTATTAACATCGCCCATTATTTTGCTTGCTTGATTCTGCATTATCGTCGCCCGCTGACCAAGTTCTGCAAAATGTCCTGAGCCCGGAGTTGAACTGAAGTTGTCAATTAATTTTTCTGGCTTTAATCCGAAGTCATTCATTAAATCAATTATGAAAAAATAAATTGGTTCTAATGTTTCCGACGACGAATCATAGATAAGCGTGTGAGTTGCTTCAGATTTACCCCCTGCCCATTTCCCTGCTTCTTTTAATTCTTTGATTGTTTTAATGCATCCTTTTTCAATCACAGATTTTCTAATCTCAACAATTTCATTTTTTGCTTTACTTGCAGAAAGATTATAATATTTATCTGGGTTTATCACTGCGATTATATCGTCTATCTCTGTCATAAATAAAATAAGATGATTCTGTTTAAAAAATGTTTCCATTCGCTATCTTTAAAAACAAATACTTCCTTTGTTAATTATGGGGTTGTTTGGAAAAAAAAGGGAGAAAGTTATTGATTATAGTGAAAGATATGGCATGTCTAATCGGAAATCAGCAACCCGCAAAACGCAAACTGCAAGACGAACGAGTTCTTCCTCTAATTCTTCTGGCTCTTCTGATTATACTGATTTGGGTTTTGTTGGAGATATGGCTAACAGCAATTCAAATGTGTCGACGTCAGATAATATTTCTTGGGACAACGAACCTTCTGCTTCTTCATCGTCGGAAACCGTGGGAGAATTTGCGCAGAAAAAACAAAAAATTGCAAAGAGACTTTTGAATATGACAGACAAACTTGAAGATTTATCTAACCAGATTTATCATTTAAAACAGAGAATTGAAGTTTTGGAAAAGAAAGCTAGAATTAATTATGAGTAGAATAGCTGATTGGGGTTTCTTTTAGAGGAATTTCTTTCCATCCAGAAAAAATTCCTGGATTTTTTTCAAAAGCAAATTGTTCAAATCTAACATAAAAACCTCCTTCACAATAAGCTTCTCTTATCCTTATTTGTTTCTGTGGTTTTTCATTTAGCAAAATATTTAGCGCATAATAAGTTGCTTCAGCGTCGGAGACCCATGATTCAATAAATTTCCCCCTTGGTCTTTTAGAATTCATTTCCCGAACTATTCCCTCTACTTTTTGTTTATTATCATCTTTCTTTTTTGTAATTAGACTTAAAGCATAATCTTTTCCGTTTATATTAAAATATCTTTCTTTAACTTCTTCCATCTTCTTTTTTGTTTTAACTTATTTAAAAATATTACGTAGGATAAATTTATTAATTATTCAATTTTGATTCTTAGATGGATATTGAAAAAAAAACTCGGGCTTATGCTCTGAAAAATGCTATTGCTCACGAAGGAAAGGCAATGCAAGGACCTGTAATTTCTTCGTTGTTTAATGAAGGACTTGAAAAAAGTGAAGTTGGAAAATATGCGAAGAAAATTTCTGAAATAATTATGAAAGTTAATGCTATGTCTTTGGGGGAACAGGAAAAAGAATTTAAGAAATTGGGAAAAGAAGTTCACGAAAGAGAGGAACGGGAGGGGTTGCCTGAATTACCTGACGCAAAAAAAGGAGTTGTAATGAGATTTCGCCCTGCTCCGTCGGGACCACTGCATATTGGTCATATTATTTCTAATCTGGCTTCTTCAATTTATGTTAAAAAATATGGCG
>Ga0265297_10009786_pt1 | contig 12252 bp, 9 predicted proteins | sample Munlanlwell13791_FD_192502 | JGI IMG/M metagenome (GOLD analysis project Ga0265297, IMG submission 192502) | Leachate microbial communities from a municipal landfill in Southern Ontario, Canada - Leachate well 137-91 | ecosystem: Engineered > Solid waste > Landfill > Unclassified | place...
ATTAAAAGCTTTTGTTTACTCTCAAAAATTCAAAAGCACAATAATTATAGCAAACTACGGCGATTTTGTCAAGAGGCGTTTATGCACAGGTTGTTGGCGCTACCGAACCATAGGATTACCTGCCTGCATACCTACGGTATGTAAACCGGTAGGCAAGCTTCGTTTCCACCCAGGGCGGATCGCAATGACAAACAACTGTCATTGTGAACGCGGGCGGCAGGCAGGGGATTTAAAATTTTAAAAAGTTATCCACAACTTCGTTCCTTGACTATACGCGTGGATAAATTAAAATTATATATATACGACAAAGTTTTCCTTCGTCAAGCTGCGATAGAGTCGATGTGTTCAAGGGAACAGATTAATGAAACTACTCTATTTTTTGGACATTTATTTGTTCAAGGAGGCGTTTACAAAACTAATTTGTTCCATTATTTAACACTTGCGCCTCTTTTCGCAGCTTGAGGGAGGAAAACAAAAATTAAAAAATCGTCCCGACTTAGCCTGTATGTCAACAAGTGGGTCGGGACGATTTTTAGTAAAAAACGCCTGTTCCGTTGACTTTTTTAAAAATTATTGATATAGTATTTTTACTTTTAAAAAAATTACGGGGATTTTTCGGGCCGATAGCTCAGCTGGTAGAGCAACGCCTTTGCAAGGCGGAGGTCCGGGGTTCGATTCCCCGTCGGTCCACTAAGCCGAGGTAGCTCAGTGGTAGAGCGAAGGACTGAAAATCCTTGCGTCGCGAGTTCAATCCTCGCCCTCGGCACAAAACAACCGCCGTTTAATATGACGGCGGTTGTTTATTCGGGGCGTAGCTCAGTTGGCTAGAGCGCCTGCTTTGGGAGCAGGAGGCCGCACGTTCAAGTCGTGTCGCCCCGACTATGTTTTATATTTATTTTTTGAAAAGTAAAAAAAATGAAAAAGTTTACACAGGTATAACAGAAAAGGATCCGTTGGTCAGGTTAAAGGAACATAACAACGGGAGTAATCAATGGACAAAAAAAAACGGACCTTTCAAATTATTATATTACGAAAAATACTTTTGCAAACAAGACGCCTTATCAAAAGAAAAATTTTATAAAACAGGCATCGGAAGAAAAATAAGAAACTTGATATTGGTGGCAGTTTCCGCCAAAGGCGGACCCGCCTCTGGCGGGGGCTAGAGCGCCTGCTTTGGGAGCAGGAGGCCGCACGTTCAAGTCGTGTCGCCCCGACAATTTGATACATCGGAAAAATTCAAAGGAGTTGTCATTTTGGTTGCATTGCAGGATTCTAACATAGTTCAAGATTTTTGACACAATAAAATCGCCAAATTTAGCGATTTTTGTTATACTATATTTTAGTTATGACATAATCCTATTTTTCAAAATCAATATATTTTTATGGAAATTATATTTTTTGATGAAAAAACTGAAATATTTTTAACAAAACTTGAAAAACCAACCATCGCTAAAGTTTTACGCATGATTGATATGTTAGAACATTTTGGAAATCAGTTGGGAATGCCACATAGTAGAAATATAGACCATAATTTATTTGAATTGCGAATACGAAGTCAACAGGAAATTCGTTTAATTTATACGTTTCACCGCAATAAGGCGATAATTTTGCATGGGTTTGTTAAAAAATCACAAAAGATGCCTAAAAAAGAAATAATTATTGCGCGACAAAAATTATCGTCACTTGACACAATATAACATATATGTTATAGTATAAACACTATGAAATCATACAAAAAAATAAAGAAACAACTTTTAAAAAATAAAACGACGCGCAAGTCCTACCAAGAACTTGGCGGTGAGTTTGCGTTAATAGAATGCATTATTCAAAAACGTCTTGATAAAGGTTTTACCCAGGCGGCTTTAGCCCATAAAATCGGAACTAAACAATCTTCTATCGCGCGCTTAGAGTCGGGGAATTATAATCCTTCTTTAATTTTCTTGGAAAAAATAGCTAGCGCGTTAGACACAAAACTTTTTATTTCCCTTACATAACTGAAAATTTTTATGCTTGACTTAATTTATTTCGCCCAAATCGTCTATGCGTCTTTTCTCGGCGCGATTTTGGGGTGGCAAAGAGCGAGGTGGGGCAAATCAGCCGGCTCGCGCACTTACGCGCTTGTTACCGCAGGTTCCGCGCTTTTTACTTTGCTTTCAATCAACGCTTTCGGTTTAGGAAGCGATGTTAGCCGCGTGGCTTCGCAAATAGTCGTCGGCATCGGCTTTTTAGGCGCCGGCACGATACTCCATAAGGAAAATCGCGTGGAAGGTCTTACCACCGCCGCCGGCCTCTGGATAGCCGCCGCAATCGGCATGGCGGTCGGAACCGGATATTACACTCTCGCCGCCGCCACCACTGCCCTTATGCTCATAATCCTGTTTTTAGACAGAAGCAAAACAGAAGAAAAATGACACACCGCGAAACTACGCCATCAGTGTGTCATTCCCGCGAAAGCGGGAATCCATTTCTCATATATTATCCGTGATTAAAAAATTCTCCTTCGTGGGAGAATTTTTTATTTTTCAATATGTCATCCCGACTAAATCGGGGGCTTGATACTTGAATGATGGATTCCCGCTTTCGCGGGAATGACAAAATGGTCATTGGTCATTGGGTTTTGGGATTTGGATTTATCGCACATGATAATCCCTCAAAACTTCCACTTCTTCCACTATGACTTTCAAAAGCCCGACAGTCGCGGCTTGCGCTTCCAATTCCGTTTTGCTGTTCACAAATTTTTGCCATTTGTCCAAAATTTTAGGATTATTAAGCTCGCGCACATTGTTTTCTAGTTTCAACCGCGTTTCAAAATCAACTTCGGACTTCGTTTCCAAAACTTTCTCAACGAACATTTTATAAAATTCCAAAATTTTGGTCACATCGGTCCTTTTTTGCAAATATGACTGCGCCACCGACAGCTCGCTTTTTAACATTATGGCTCGGCAGGCGAAATAAATATTTCCCGCGACCAACAAGGCGATAATTACCGCTAACAACACAATTTTCTTTTTTGACATATAATATATAAATTATGGAATTATGAATTTTGGAATTTCTTAATACCATTCTGCCCGCTACGTCGTTCCTCTCTTCCTGTCCTTATAAAAATTAAACGCCAAAAGCATCGCAACCAAAATCAACGAGCAAGTTTTCCAATCAAGCATTTTTAGCCACCAATTTTTTGTCTTCATTTCAATATTGAAATGCACACCGCTTCCTTCTTTTACTTCAAATGGCCTGCCTTCATACGACAAATAACCTGGCGCTTCGGCGCGCACGTAATAAGTTCCTTCCGGCACGAGGAACGAGTATTTACCTGTAATATCCGTGATTTGCGGGTTGTCCTGTTGATAATCTTTTGCCGGCCACAATTCGTATTGATGTGTTGACGGATTAAACCAATTTATCGTCACGATAACACCCGGGATGCGGGCTTCTTTTCCGGCCATTTTTTCAAAAACATAACCTTCCGGGTCAATAACCGCGATCAACCGGATTTGTCTCTTGCCTAGATCAGGGTCAATATAATCCATCACTGTTATAATTTCATATTCGCCTTCCATAACAGGCGCCTGGATGACGGCAGTATAGATGCCGTCTTTTTCCGGGTCAGCATAATCAAATTCTTGTAAAACCAATTTTTCTTCCAATCTTACCGGCTGTTCTTCCGGCTGCGCCAACGCTGGATTTTGGAAAATGATTGAACCGATAACCGAGCTGAACGGTATTTCGCTGATAAATTTTTTAATGAAAGATTCTTCTTTGGCTTCCGCGACAGGAATACCGAACAAAGCATTTTTAATTGTCATGGCAAATCCATTGTCCATCGTCTGTTGACTAACCGACTGTCTCTTTGACCTATACACCAAATACCCCTTCACCCCCCTCACTTTTCCATCAGGTTTTACGATGAGAGTAATTTCTTTTCCGGCAATCGTTGCTATTTTTTCTTCGGCCCTGCCTGAATTATCCACAGACAAAATCATATTAAAATCAATCAGCTCTCCGCCGGATTTTGCGAAAATAATTTCAGACGGAAGTTTGTTTTTTTCCGCCTTGTTCAATTTTGCCAGAGGCAGTCCTTTCAAAAATCCAAACTCTTCAACATCCATTCCGGTTTTAGGAGTCGCAACTATTTCGCTGAATCCAGGCAAAGAAAACGCTATTTCATTCAAACGGGAAACATCGGACATTCTTTTTATGCCCAATTTGTTAAATGTTTCGCTCAAACGAGGAAAACTTTTTGCCAATTGGCTGATGCTTTTCGGCAATGGCGCGAAAACGAATTGACGAATCTGTTTTTCAGGCATCAAAACATATTTTCCGCGCATTGAAAATGGAGGAATTTTGGAAACCATTTTTTCTATCGGAACTATTTCTTCGTGCGTAGGTAATTTCGGTTTTAAAAACCCGGGCAAAATCGGCGATAAAATTTCGCGTATTCTTTCCAAGATGGTTTTTTCTTTTGGAGTTGTTGGAGTAACCGGTTCTTCTTCAACCGGCGAGGTTATTATTTCTTCTTCCACATCTTCGGTCGGAACGACAAGACGGAAAATTATTGAATCCGAATAAACATCGGATGTCCTTCCCCATTGGGTATAAAATTTCGCGTAAACCGAACACTCAATATCGTTTGGCGGAACGACCGATGAATCCCTGTATGCTTTCCAGATTTGTTCCAAATCCACTGTTCCGGATTCTTGCCCTTTATATTTGCAGTTCATAAGAGTCCAAGGAATTTCATTTTGAAAAGGCAATAAATTCGCGCCAACAAAATCGGATGTGTTGGAAATCGCCACTCTATCCGTATCGGTTCCGGCTGATAATTTTAAAACGACCATATCGCTGTCGGTGTAAACATCGCCATTATTAATTACAATTGATAAATCCGCCACGCTCGGCGAACTGTAAGCCGCGGACGGGATATTTCCTCCTCCGCTGCTGTCTGTCTCATCAGTGTCGGTAAGCGAATCGCAACCGCTGTCAGACGGATAATCTATTTTGCCGTCTCTATCATCATCGGTTGAATTATTACAAGCCGGCCTCGCGGTTCTCGGACGCCAATCCGTGCGCGTATCGCAATTATCGCAATCAAAAGTCAGGGTTCCGATCACATCGCCAGTCGCTGTTCCGCCAAATTTTCCGCTGGAATTTATTGTTACGCCGGAAAAATCAATCCAACCGACATTTTCTCCCCATGCATTGCCAGACAAAGTTCCGTTATTATTATTTTTAACTCCGCTTTTAGTCGGATTCAAATTTATCCAACCGTAATTTTCGCTCCACGCGTATCCGCTTAATTCAGAATCTGTAATGCTCACAGCGCCATTCGTATTTCCGAAATTTATCCATCCGATTCTGTCAGACCAGCCGTATTTATAAGACGAATCAACAGTTCCGCTGGTGGAAGAAGCAAAAACAAAACCCGGGCTTAACAGCATAGCAAAGCCGATGAGAAATATAAGTTTTAATTTATTTTTTAACATGTTTTTTATTCATTTATAATCAATCAGCGATTTGGAAGTAGTTTCTTTTTTTTCGCTGATATAAGCTAAAATTTTTTTGATGTATCTGTACGCATATATAGTTGATAGTTTATTATCAACTATAAACTACCGCATTTAAATTAAAGCTGTCAATTTTGTCTGTCCGTTGTCCATTTACTCACTGTCATTCCGACCTGTCTATCGCCTGCCTGCCGGGTAACAAATTTTTACTGGATACTCCTTTTGTCAAAAATTTCTGATAGTTTTCTCTATCAATCACTTCGTAGCCCGCTTCCGTGTAAGTTTTCAGCCAATCGGCCGGCGGTTTGGTTTTTTTCGCCGACCACTTAAATTCATATCCGAAAAGTTTTCCATCTCTTTCTTCAACCAAATCAATTTCTTTTTGGTCATAAGTCCGCCAAAAATAAAAATTCGCGTGTGTCTGTTCATTGTTTGCTCTTTTCATCTTTTCCACAACAAGCCAATTTTCAAACAATTCTCCGTAATCGGAACGTAATCGTAATGGATTAAAATTTCGTATCAAAGCGTTTCTTAAACCGATATCCGCAAAATAATACTTGGATGTTTTGCTAATTTCTTTACGCAAATTTCTGCTAAACCCTCGCAAATTTACAACCACGAACATTTTTTCCAATACATCTAAATAATTTTCCACTGATTTTTGGGAAATGGACAAATTTTGCGCCAATTCCGACACGGAAACTTCCTTGCCTATCTGTAAAGCCAATAGAGCCAAAAGGTCAACCGCCTTTTTCGGTTTTCTTACATTTTCAAAGGTTAAAATATCCTTATATAAATAATTATTCAAAAGTTCATACAAATAATTCTGTTTTTCTTCTTCACTCGCGAGCGTATGAATTTTCGGATACATGCCAAAACGCAACATTTCTTCCAGAGCCGACTCAGGCGACATCATCTGAAAATTTTTTTTCAATTCTTTATATGATAAAGGAAATAATTGAAATGTGCTTGTTCTGCCGGTAAGCGGTTCATTTATTCTGTTTGCTATATCAAATGAAGATGAACCGGAAACAAGTATGGTAATAGGGAGATTGTCAACTAATAATTTCAACGAAAGACCAATATTTGGTATTCTTTGCGCTTCGTCAATTATCAATAATTTTTCTTCGCCCACTGTTCTTTTCAAAATTTCCAATTCATTTTTACCGAATAATTCCTGCGTGTACAAATCATCTCCCGTATAATACGGCGGTTCGTTTTTAAAATTTGAAATAATTGCTTTTATCAATGTTGTTTTTCCAGCTTGTCGAGGACCGTAAAGAATCACAACTTTTTGTTTTTCTTTTAAAGAATTTTCCACTTTTTCTTTTATAGTTCTATCAAATAGCATAAATTGGTCAAATCATAGTTATATCTATTTAGCTAAATAGATTATACCATAAATCTATACTTTATGTCAAATTACTCAAAACGATCTCACTGCTCTGACATGTCCCCCCCCATAGCCTTTATCATCCGCATACTCCAAATCGCTATCAAAATACCTGTCCCATGATTGATACGCATTACTCTCTGACGAACTCCAATACCAACTGGTGAGGGAGAAACCGCCAATAGCCACTCGGTTTAGATAAAGTTTGTTCAATTCATTTCTGCTTGGCAAATACCAATCGCTATATCCGCCTGATATCAGGTCATCGCATAACTTTGCGGCGCTGGTTGTATGACCAGCTTGACCCACGATAGCCGTTGTATTTGCCTGACCTGTTCCTATTGCGTCTGATGTTCCGGCTAACTGGTCTACTACATTGCTCCACGCCGTACCGACGCTTTGATCGCTCGCCATGGCTATTAAACCATGCTGTGTATTAGCGTCATAACCTGTGTCTCCTTCCGCTAAAATATAAGCCACTACGCCTCCTTGATAACTATCGCCAACAGCGACAGGAGTTGCCGGCGTGGCTGTTACACGAACTTTTCCTCCGCCAAGCGCGTAAAGCTGTTTTATTTCGTTCAAAGATAATGCGCGATTATAGAGGCGGACATCGTCAATTAAGCCATTGAAGTCATATGGTGTTTCGTTGCCTATGCGACCTATCTGATTGGTCGCTGAGCTTAAGTTTGGTGTAAAAACAGTTGATACTTTCTGTATCCCGTTTACATACAATTTAACTTCCCCGTTGGCGCCACCCCCAAAAGAAAAAACAACATGAGACCAGCCAGTTGATACGACTCCAGAACCATAATTAGTACTATAAAATCCAGCACCGATAGAATTACCCGTACCAGCCGCCACCGTCCCCCCCACTAGTCCGATATACGCCGCTTGACCTGCCACATTGGCACCAATCGCGAATGCGCCCTGATAATTGTTTAACCCCGCGGATGGTGATTTAATCCAAGCCGACATCGTAAAAGCTTGCGTGCCAGTAATTGGCGACATGCCAGCATCTATAAAATCGCCGTTGCCGTCAAACTTCCCCGCCTGACCGATTTTACCAGAAGATACAGTCACGCCGCCATTGCGGGTGCCGTGGTTGCCTTGTCCGGATTTATCCAATACTTTTGTCGCGTTTACATCTTTTCCATCAAATGTCCACCAGCCGACGAGACCGGATTTTATGTTGTTGTTTGGAGTTGGATCATTTTGGAGCGAGGTCGCCTGCTTCGCTCCGCCAAGCGCGTAAAGCTGTTTTATTTCGTTCAAAGATAATGCGCGATTGTAGATGCGAACATCGTCCAGACCGCCTTTCCACCAATCAACACCTGTTCTGTCGTTTCCAATAAAAAAAATACCGTCATTATTTGAAATAGATGTATAGCTTTGACAAGTTCCAGCCGCAACGCCGTTTCTGTATCCGCAGGTTTGTGTTCCGTCCGACACCAAAACTACATGCACCCATTTGCCTAAATAATTATTCATGTCCGTAAAAATTGTTTTTCCGCTTCCACTATCCAATTGAATGTATATGACCCCTTCACCATTTCTTTCTATTGAATAGCCAGGATAAGGAGAACTTCCATATTTAGATATTATAGGTTTATACTTCGTCCCCCCACTTTCTTCTTTTAACCAAAACGACCAAGACATTTTCGCGCCTGTGCCAGAGCCATCCAACGAACCGTTTGTGGAAGCGTCTAAAACATAATTTCTATCATTCACCCCATCAAATTTCTCCGCCTGCCCGATTTTACCGGTTCCCATCGCCACTCCTCCATACCTTCCTACATTATTTCCCTGTCCGCTTTTATCAAACACGGTCGTCGCGTTCACATCCTTGCCGTCAAATGTCCACCAACCAACAAGACCGGATTTTATATTATTATTTGTGGTTGGGGCGTTTTGAAGCGAGGATGCCTGTTTCGCTCCGCCAAGCGCGTAAAGCTGTTTCACCTCTGAGGCGGATATGGAACGATTATACACGCGAAAATCATCTATAGAACCGTTAAAAAAATTTGGTGTAGGTCCGCCTATTATTTCCGCGCCACTGGTCATGGCGGAAAACGAACAACTGCTGTCGCTGTCTTTTAAGACATTATCAACATACAAACGGTAACTACTGGCGTCCCAAGTAAAAACAATGTGTTTCCAAGCTTTTGGAAAAGTCCACGCAACTCCATTACTATATTCTCCGCTGTCTGGCATTCCTGTTGAACCTGCCCAATAAACATACATTGCTCCGCTGTTATGCACATATATTCTTGGTTTATTATCGCTAAACGAAATCAATGAACCATAATGAGAAATATTTGAATTTATCCAAAAACTTACTGTCCCACCAGTATTACTTACCACAGTGGAAAGGTCCGGGACTGACACCCGGCTACTTGACCCGTTTAACTTTCCGGCTTGCCCTATTTTACCGGCAATCGGTGTAATCGCAGTTTTGGTTCCATCTTTTCCGCCACCGCTTTTATCAAACACGGTCGTCGCGTTCACATCCTTGCCATCAAATGTCCACCAACCGACAAGACCTCTTGTTAAATTATTATTTGATGTTGAAACAGCCGTATTGGAAGAATTGATGGTTGAAGATTGGACGGCAAAAAAAGGCCAGAGGAAGAGACCTGAAATTATAATGAAATATATAAATTTTTTAGGGATTATGTGGAGCATGTGGTATGGGGAGAAATTTCCAAAATAATTTTCAATTTACAATTTTCAATTTTCAATAAATTTACAATTTATCAATTCTCCTGCCTACCGGTTTACATGCCGCAGGTATGCAGGCAGGCAATTTTTTTATCTCTTAATGAATTTATTATCTTCTGAAATATCAACGTTAATTCTTGCGTTTCTTTCCATAACTTTCTTAATTCTTCCGTCTTTTCCACGCAGCAAGTTGACATCATTCTTAACCAATACTTTGTTTCTTGCGCTTCTTTTTTACAGATGAATATCTTATTTTGAAAATCTTTGCGAGAACTGGCATTGTTGGCCTCGCAATAATTAGCGCCGATGCTTGTGCCGGAACGGATAAGTTGATTGACCACAGGTCTATTGATATTGTTTTCTTTGATGCTTTTACAAAATTTAATAAGTCCTTCGCTGAAAATAGCTGTCCTTTCTTCTAAATTATAATTGTTTGATAATTGTTTCATTGAAAATTTATTGTAAATTGAAAATTGTAAATTGAAAATTTTTACCAGTCATTGGTCATTAGGTTTTGGGGTTTAAAAGAAAGCGGAAAAAATTATTCTTGTCGGGTCATAATTCATAATAACGGAACTTAATGTTTAAAAATTAAGGTATTAAAAATTATTTATAAAATTAAAAATTAAAAATTAAAAATTTATTCCTCTACTGTCACCGTCACCATCGCTTGTTCTTGAACAGGTTCCTGCGCTGGCTCGGGTTCTTGAATCGGGGTTGTTTCCGGTTCCACGACCAGTTGCGATTCCGGCTGAACTTCGGGTATCGGTTGCTGCTGCTCCGGCTCCGGCGCTGGTTCTTGAATCGGGGTTGTTTCCGGTTCCACGACCGGTTGCGATTCAGATGTTGGCGCCGGATCTTGAACAGGATCCGGTGTTGGTTCAGAAATAACAGGAGAAATAACTGGCGTGTCCGTCGTCTGCTGATCATTATCTGTATTAGTAATCGTATCTATTATCCAATAATCAAACGATACATCTTGGACAGTCGGTTGACTCAAAGACACTTCAAACTTTCCTTGTTCAACTTTTGAAATCCACCATCCGCCGCCCGCGTTTCCTCTAAATGTGATGAATATCTTAGCGGTCGTTGAAGCCATCTCATTTTCAATTTCAACCGATGTCGCGCCGGCAACAATCGTTCCCTCGCCCACCGCGGATTTTTTCGCGTCCGCGTCTTTCTCCACCGTAATTTGTTTGGATTGCATTTTATCAACTTTCAATTCTTTTGCCGCCATTTCGCCGTCATCGCCTATTGACCATAATCCGCCCAAACTCGCGAGTCCTTTCACATTTATAATTCTGAATCCTGCCATATCCAAATCCGCCGCCTGCGTCATTTGTAAATATCCTTCCGCATTTTGAACTACGCTTAAATTCGTGATATTTTGAGTAGTTTGCGCCGCTCCGTCAACAAAACCTTTATTGACCATTATTGTAATCACGCCATCGCCGGAAGCCAACGGTTCCAAAGCCATACCAACAAGACCGGCGGCCTGCCCTTGCGTTGAATTATATTTCATCGCGTATCCCGGTTTTGAGGCAGACACCAAATAATCGCCGACCGCGATTGGTCCATTTTCATCAGTCACTTTAACTTTTACCAAACCAGCCAAAGCCAAAGGAGCGCGTCCCGGACCATCGGCGCCTATCACAAATTTACCTGTATCTGAAACCACGCCGGCGACATTTTTCGCGTGCGCGATTGTTGATTTTTTATATTGATTTAATCCGGCTTCATCAACCACCAATACATCTCCAAATTCAACCGTCTCTCCTTCTTTCAAATTTACAAATTCCGCCACATCGCCGATTCCGTAATCGGAACTGTTGGCGATAAAACTGTTTTTCGCGTAAACATTTCCTCCGGCCGAAATCAGGACTTTGTTCGTGCCATTGTTTTGGAATACTGCCAACATTCTATCGGTTCCTGAAGTCATTGTAGCTGATGAATTGAAAGCAAAAGCCGAAGCGCCTGCTCCATCGGTGATATATGAAGTCAAAGTTGTGGTGGCATCAGTTGCGCTGATTTGCAATCCGCCGGTTGTCGCGCCTCCGTAAATACGAAGTGTTCCGGAAACATTCGTGTTGCCGGTTGAACTTGCGACTGTAAATTTATTATTCACATCAAATATGGCCCAGGGAACAGAAGTAGCGACCGCGACACCCAAACTGTTTTGCAAAACCGCTCCTGAACCATCGGACAAACCGTATAAAGTCAAAAGTTGGCTATCGTCAATTGAAGCGGTATAACTCATCACCGTGTTTGCCGCCGCGCTCGTGATTGGCATATCAACCCAAGTGATAATTCCCGCGTCATCATCAAAATTCAAATTAGTTGTTTCAATTGAGGTGATATATGTTGTGCCGCTGGAAGAATCATAAATTAAACCGCCATTGCCAATATTCACATCACCGGCAAAAGTGGAAGTGCCAGTAGTGCCCAAAATATTCAATGTCCCGCTCGCGTTGACATTCCCCGAACTGTCAACATAAAACTTCCCCAACGCGGCGGAAGATGTTTGACCAAGGATTAGAGAATTTTTTGTGAGCGTTGATGTAGTTGAACCATCCGCAAACGCGCCGTTGCCGATGACGGTTAATTTTTCAGAAGGATTAGTTGTGCCGATTC
>Ga0265297_10009787_pt1 | contig 12252 bp, 21 predicted proteins | sample Munlanlwell13791_FD_192502 | JGI IMG/M metagenome (GOLD analysis project Ga0265297, IMG submission 192502) | Leachate microbial communities from a municipal landfill in Southern Ontario, Canada - Leachate well 137-91 | ecosystem: Engineered > Solid waste > Landfill > Unclassified | place...
AAGTTCTTCAACTTCTTTTTTCAGCTTTTTATAAAGTATAGCATCTTCCTGCAACAACCCACCTATGGTCATTGCCATTTCATCAATGTTTTCGCTTTGACCTATATCGGTTATAAATGATCCCCAATTAACAAATAGGGCATCAAGTATATTTACTAACTTATCAAAATCTTTCATTTCTTTCTCCTGTCCCAATTTTTATAGTAGCCCGGCGAAGGGGGACACTCCGCCGGGCGTGGGAGGTGAGGTGAGACTATCGACATTGGTAGTATCCTTTGTCGATTATAATTTCAATTAGTTCGTCTTTCTCAGTATTTTCATCCATGCTTTTACGCACTGAATCAGGAAGTTGATACCATAAGTCACTAATTTTCCAAGTCCAAAGTTCTTCCCTTTGTTGTTCGTCGGTGAGAATATCCTCCACCGGTGTTAAATATCTTTTATCGTGTTCTGTCATCTATTCTTCCCTTTCTATATGTATTAAAATCTATATATATAAAAAAATAGTTTTTCTATATATGTTCGCAAACGGGCTAAACGCAACTACGTTAAATCGGTCTCGGCTTGTTTGGTTTCTGTTAAATTTTCTTCTTTCATAATTCTCCTTTTATTTTGGTCGGCGGTTAAAAAACCACGCTGTCAGTTATTCCCAAAATCTCGTTCCCTTGTCTTTATTCCTGATGTGTATAATAAGAAACAAATAAATTACGAATAATATTATCAAAGCAATTAGTTCTATTCCCATTTGTATTTTTCCTTCGAAATTTTTTTTATGTTATTGATTATCTTCAAAAATTGTTTAATCATTATTAAAAGTAATATAGCTAAGAATATCGGTATGTAAATCCAGTTCATAATTTTAGCGCCTTGTTTATTTCGTTTATTCCGGCTTGTGTTGCCTTGACATATTGTTCAGTTAGATTTATCGGTAATTCCGATTTATCTTTTGGCTTAGGGACGTAGTTTTCTTCTATATATTGCCGAAACCAGTTAAATACATTTCCCCAATCCACAATAGAATAAATTAAATCATCTCCGGTTTTTGATCTACAACCGAATTCGACTATTCTTGTGGTCCCAAAATTTGAAAAATCATTTAAGTCTTTCAATTCTTTTACTTTTGCAAAAAACTTTTCTCTTAACTCTTCCATCTCACTCTCCTTTTAATTATTTAATTCAGGGACGGCTTTCACCGCCCCTTGCCCAATCCAATTGCGCTTTGTTAGCGCATTGTTATAGTCTCCTATCTTGTTGGACATTTTAAGAACTTAGTATTATTGTTAAATTATTTATCCAAAATAGTTTATAATCATTTCATAAAAATTTGTGCCGCTTAAACGCATGTTAGCCCGAAAAAATGGGCTATATGTGCGCCACCAAACTATTTTTAGCTATATATAAATCATAATCTTCCAGCTCTTCCGCCGTTAATTCTGTTTTCTTTTTTAGGTAACTTGGATCGTCTCCATAATCCCACATTAAATCTGTTTTGGTTATTTCTATGGTATGTACAACCCCATCAATGCCCGCATCATTTCTCATTATTATTGCATCCTGCTTTAAGTGTTCATTGTCCATTTTATTCAAAATGCTTTTCAATTCTCCCCAAGTAAAGCCTTTACTTTTTGTCCTTTTCATTATTTTACTCCCGCCCATTTTTCGGGCTAACAAAAAACTCAACCGGACTGCTATTACAGTTCGGCAGAGTAGTTATTTTTTAGTTAATTTATCATTCATAATTTCAGTTTTCATTCTTGGCAGCCGGTTAGTTTCCATCCGTTATGTGGATTGGGCGTTAGCATTTATAACCCATTCGCCTTCTGGGTCGTTTTGTGTTGCTATTTCATCTACCCAATACGGTTCACTTTTTAATGGCGGTATAATAACATCGTGTTTCGGGTATTTTATTTCACCGTCAACCTCAATTTTATCCTGTACTTCTACTTGTGTGTAACTCGTGCAAAAGTTAATTGATAATATGCAATGTTTATCTTGGCTCATATCGTTATCATAAATTATCCCAGTTGATTTGTCTCTTACTTGTATTAGCATTTTCTTCTACTCCCACGCCCAACCACATAACAAGCAAATCAACATTGACGCCTGTTATCGGTTCGGCTTTTTGTTTTGTTATTTAATTAAGTTGTTTAACATTTCTAAATCTCTTTTTTATTACGGCGCAAGTTATTTGCCACACCGTTATTTGGATTTTTTGGCTATCTCTTCCCAAATGTCAACAAAGTCGGCTTTTACAATTCCCACGATTGATGCAATCCATATTACAACAATTAATGTCCCCAATACTCCCCAAATCCATCCAGCAGCATCGAACTTATCAAGCAATAAATAAGCGACCGCCGTAAAAGTTAATGGTAATCTTGGTGCTAAGTTTGCTTGTTTGATTACTTTCACATTTTTCATTTTTAACTCCTTCCGCCAAAAAACCAAATAACCAGCAAATCAATTTGACCGCAGTTACACTTCGGTTTTGGCTTATTTTTATTGGTTAATATGTTGTTTAAGTTTTTCATAAAATTCTGGGCGGCAAATTATTTGCCACTCCGTTATGCACACAAAACGGCTACCAGATTTAACAGTTTATCTTTTGTCATTTTCTTTGGCAAATACATTTTTGTTATTTGTTCTTTCTCTCGTTTTTTAGTGAAGTCGGTTCTGACAATAGCAGCGAATGAGTCGTTCATATCTATTTCGAGAAACATATCATCATAAATTTTTGTCCTATAGTATTTCCCTTTATCACATTTCACAAATTTGAGTTCTATTAAAAATTGTTCATCAAGGTGTCCGCCGTTTTGGACGCCCTGAGAAGCGGGGCTTGCATAACCAGGCGCATCAACAAGACGGGATAATTTTTCATAAGCTTCATCAAGCTTGTCCCAATCTTTTTTTGTCAAATAACCGACCTTATCATCCTGTACGAACTTCGCCTGCTCTGCGAATGGCTTAAGCGCTTCTAATATTTCTTTCATCTCTGCTCCTTAATTTGCTTGTTGATTTCGCCCCAATACTCTTTGGTGAATTTGCTACACCAATCCCGGTATAATCTATAAAACTCTATGCCTTTTAGAGTTTTCTTTTTGTATTCTCTAAAAATCGCTATTATATAAAACATCAACATCTTTCCTCCCGCTTGTTATGCGCCACAATCGTTAGGCGGATAAAATTTTCGTCCACCCAAAAGTTCTTTTATTACAGAAATCATCGTTTATACATTTCCCGTAATAATTCTCTATACCGATTCTTATAAATCCGAAGGGAACATGTATTTCAATATTGGGCAGTCTCCAACAAAAATGGATTCCGAGACTTAAACAGTCCCACCCTACAAAATAAAAATAGCAACTCAATTTTTTCTTTTTCATAATACGTCCAAATTTTACCGCCTAACTCGCGCCTCAAATCTGACGCTTATCAGCGTCTTGATTTTCGGCTGTTGGCAGTATGTTATTTTTATTTTCATTAATTAGTTTCTCTTTTTGTCCATACTTATCCCAATTGTTTTCCCCTATCTCTTTTTTAACTTCATACTCTGTCATTTTCCTTCCGCCAAAAAAATTATAACTACTCTACAAAGATAATATCTCGTTTCTCAAAAAGCAAGAAAAAAATAATAAAAAAAAAATAAAAAAAGTTCTTGACACGAAAGGAATAATTTATTAACTTAGCACCAACGAAATAATCTTGCAGGGAACATGGCAAAGAAAAAGAGATATTTTACAAGCACAATCAAGTTTAATTTCAGACAACTATTATTAGATAGGAAAATGTCGATAAAGGATTTCGCTTCTATTCTTGATTTGAATTATGGCACGGTGCAGAAAATGGTACAATCAGGGCAGGCGTTGCCAAAAAGGATACGCCTTGTGTCGAATATTCTGAACTTGAAACAGAAAGAAATCGATACTTATTATATAGTAGTAGGCAAGAAATGACCTACAAAAAAGTAATAGAAGAACTAAAGAACGGCAGTGAAATCAGATTTATAACTGGTAACAAAAACGGTTATTGGTTACATCCCGCTTCTGGTGGCTCTGAGAAATTGAATTGTACGCTTGTCAAAAATATACTTGCTAAAAACATTTGCAAGTTTGAGACTATATATAATGTTGGGAAACTTGAATTTGGTAAATTGATTATTAAATAGACAGGTGAGAGATGACAAGACTTAAAAACGACGTAGGAAGCCTTACAAGCCTCGAATACCAGAAACCCACCCGATACCATGCCGACGTGGTAATTAAGGGCAGGAAGGTTACTAAGCATTATTCTACTCACTCATTTATTGAAGCACGTAGTTATTTCGGAGGTATCGGGGAAGTAATCAAATTTTGGAGAGACTAACGATTACGGCAAACAAGAAGCCGAAACTAAAATAAGAATGTTCTTAATTTACTTTTAATAAACAAACTAAAATATAAACCGAACCCGACAATGAGGTATTTCTTGATTTGCCTTGTTATACGGAAACCGGAGGGAGAAAAAGATGAGCGCAGATAATTATAGTAAATGCCCAAAGTGTAGGGCTGATATGATAAAGAACAAAAAAGATTTAATTGAGAGAGCAAGCGAGGGCTATGGGAAAATTAGTGCGGACGAATATAACGACTTATTAACAGAGGGGAGTAAGCCGATTGATTTAACCGAGACCTTGCGGGAAGATTACGAGTTTTATTTACAGGATGACATTTTAGGCATAAGTTACAGTTGTAGTTGTAGTGTATGCAAGTTCCATTTTGAATATAAGCAAGATGTGAAAGTATGTTAGCCAGTTTTCCGTATAACGGATCGGGCATAACCCGCCGCCGGGATAGAAAGAAAAACTATAAGGAACAAAAATATGATTACAAAAGAACAAGAAAAAAATTTAATATTAGCAGCAAACAGATTAACACGTAGAGCACAATACCACTTTTCGAAAGAAAATAACGTAAAATATTATGATGGGATATATCAAGACATTTTGCAAGAACTACTTAACGCAGCTACTAAGGCGGTCGGCGTTGATGCGCTTGTTATACTCTCGTTGCCTTCACAGGATGAAATTGATGAGCAGATTGATAAATACGCATTTAGAGTGCCTTATGATGGAAGTAATAACTTTTATGATGAAGTTGCTTTAAAACACTATAAAGCCGGGATTGAATGGTTGCTTAGTAGGATTCGGGGCAATGGAGCATAACGCTGTTGCGTTTCAGCCGCAGCCCGGAAGAAATTTATAAACTTAAACAGGAGAAATAATGGGAAAAATATTTGATGAAGTAAACGAGAAAGTATTTAACACTAATACTGACTTTGAGGAATTGCAAGGCTTATGTATTGATCTTGCAACCAGACTTGAGAAAGCTGAACAGCAAGGGCTGTCGGCTGGAAACGCTGGTTATAAAGCGGTTGCGGACATAATAGAAGAATGTGCTTCTATCTGCGAAAGACCATTTTATAAATTAGCACCAAGTATGGTTGAGATAAATCCTGAAAGCCACGAACCAATTAATCAATTGATTTCACAAAGAGACTTATTCTCTTTTATAAATGACATTATAAAATTAAGAACCAATGAAATTAGAAAACTGAAAGCAACCGCTTTTATAACGACGTTGCCGATAAGCGGACACGGAAATTTTATAAATCAATTTGGAGATAGATATTATGAGGTACACAAAACAAATTATTACAAAACTCCTTGAAGACAAAACAACTGATAATGATTTTATTAACCAACTTAGAGGACTTGCAATATTGGCAAATGACGAAATTGGTAGCAATTCCGGTGCAAATGCTGGTTATGCAAGCCCAGCTTCATCGGGCGTCCAAAACGGCGGAAGTGATGAAGAAATAATTAGTTGGTTTATTTCCGCCATTTGGGAAGCGACCGCTTTTAGCATTGAGGAGGATTATATAAATACAATTGATGTTCAAAAATGGATCGAATGTTATTATAAAAAAGGGTTGACACCATATCAAGCAATGATCGAACATAACTCGGTATATAAATAATAGCCGTTTTGTGTGCATAACGTAGTGGCACTTGACTTGCCGCCGAGAACATAAAATAATTTAATGGAGTAATATCAAAATGAACATACACGATAGATTAAGAGTATTAACAGTATTCCAACATTGGTTAGGAACAGAATATAATAATCTTCCTACTGATTCAGGCAATATGACTGAACGAGCAATAAGATTTTCTAAAGAATACCCCGAAATTTTCGCAAAGATAGGCGGTCAAGCCGAAGTGCGTGTTATGCCGAACGAGCGGGAATTAACGGAATATTATAATAACGAAGAAAACCAAGAATGGTTAAATGCTCCTTTAGGTAAACAAAAAGCGAGTGGTGCGGTTGCCGGACAATGGCAAAAAGAAAAGCCAACGAAACCTTGTTTATTTGTGCATAGATATAATGAGAAAGATGATAAGCCAGGATTGCAATATGCAGTTATGGATTGCGATGTTCTATGTGTTACGGATATTGAACTAAATGAGTTTGTTTCAACAATGGACGAATTTGCAGATGGCGAATTTTTTATAATTCAATTTATATGAAAGGCAACCGCATCGGCATAACGATGTGGTTTTTAAGCAGCCGTAACAGGTTCAGAAATAACAGTTCTTATAAGTATTGGTTGAACTAAGAAATTCGAGCATCCTCATTTTGAGGTCTGCTTGAAAAACTGGTTATACGTTTTTTGCCGACCTCTTGAAATTATTTTTATCTTTTGCTTGACAAAGTGTAAAACAAGTTGTATATTGTAAGTGAAATTAAAGGAAATATAAAAATGACAAAATTTGAGATAGACTTGGTAAAGCGGTTGTATTACTCGAAATCATTAAAAATAGCCCAGAAGATTCTTAAAAACGACTTTGGTATATACCTTACCCAAAAACAAATAAAAGGAATTGCTCGCAAATATGAAAACAATAATTGAGTTTGCAAAAAATAAAAATTGTTCTCGGCAGACAGTTTACAATGCGATTAAACGAAATGAACTTGATACATCTTCTCGATTTGGTAAAACACTTTTGAGAGACACAGAAAAAAATAAAAACTGGATGTCGATTGAATCTAAGAAGCGTTAGGCAAAAATATGTATAACGGTGTTGCCCATAACGGGTGCGCCAAAGTAAACATGACAATAAAAGGTGATAATGGAAAAGGTTAAAAATAACATACAAGATAATCGGCAAGCTGATAAGCATCCCGTTGATGGGCTGGTTAGGCTGCCGTTTTATAGTGACGAAGATATTACAATTATTAACGATGATTGCTTAAACGTGATTGATAGCCTTCCGCCCGCAGACTTAGTGCTTACAGACCCGCCGTATAAGTTAAGCCAAAAATATGGGAGTAGCATTGACCCAGATAATTTAAGAGCCGTATCGTCGCTATTGTTAGTGCTGCCGAAAGCCGAACGAATATTAAAAGATGGAAAATTTTTAGTTTCTTTTTATGATAACCGAATATTATCCTTTTTATTCGAGGCAGCACGGAATACGAAATTGACATACCAAAAAAGCATATACCTTTATAGACGTTGGGGCAATGCTCATAAGTGGGGCGGGTGGATGCAGACAACAGACCCGATATGTTTCTTCAGAAAATACAGTGAACAAAACTTTGAATGGAACGGCGGGGATGTAAAGCACGATTGCTATATAAAAGATAAACCAGAGCCGGTAGAGACTGGACACCCAGCACAGAAACCATTAGAAATTTTAATTGATATTATTAATTGGACTACAAAGCCAGGCGATTTAATTATTGACCCGTATATGGGGAGTGGAACAACGTTAATAGCTGCGAAACTTTGCGGGCGGAAGGCGGTAGGGATAGAACAAAGCCGAGATTACTGCAATATGGCAAAGGACAGAATATTAAATACCGACTTATTTGGAATAGCAAAATGAGGTCAGCCTAACATTAAGTATTTTATCGGAAGTTGAGGTAAAAAATATATGACTGATTTCGCAAATAATTATTTATCCGTGTATCGACTAAACTGGTGCGATAGTTCAACTTCGGATAAAATACAGTTGTGCGAAGCCGTCATACGACGACCAATATCAGTTCTATGGGCATTTAATAACTGTCTAATCAATTATTCTTTATCTCACTTCGCTTGTTTTTGTTTAATTGTTTTCTTGTTAACAGACATTTCAACTCAATAGTAATTTCTCTTTATTGCTCCATATAAGTTTTCTTTCAATAATTTCATTTACGAACATATCTGTTCGTTGATAATCGTATTACCTTTTTTCAAAATTATATTTTTGGTTACTCCAGCCATTCTAAGCTTATGGCGGCGGATTAGCCGTTGCTTTTACGGATATTATTCTCTCAAAAAGTATCATTCTTCCTTTTTTACATTTCGGGCATCTGTTTACATCAACTCCGGTTAATTCGTATAGTATTTCTTTCCAGCTTTTTGTTGTACTGATTTCTTTATTCTCTTTTACTCCCAGTATCTGTCTGCATCTCGTTAATTGTATTTTCTTTTTTCTACTGCTCAAAATTCCGTAGTATCTTATCTTGTAAAAATTATCCGGCAGTATGTGAAGCAGGAACCTTCTTATAAATTCATCGGCTTCAAGAGTCATCTCTTTTGTCTTATTACAGTCGCGGTAATCTTTGTAACTAAACGTTACTTTTCCGTCTCCTATGCTTTTTATCCGGTGATTGCTTATCGCTACCCGGTGCGTGTATCTTCCGAGATAATTTATTACTTGCTCAGCTCCTCCAAAAGGTTGTTTGCAGTATGTTATCCATTTCCTGGAATACAGTTCATTAAGCAGTTTATTAAACACCCTTATTTCTCTCATCGCTTCTATCGTTCCGGTAAATTGAAGTTCACCTCTTTTGTATGATTTCTTAAGGTAACTCAAAAACTTCTTCTTGAATAAGTCTGATATTACGTTTACATGTATGAAGAAGTTTTTCTTCTTTGTCCTCTTTGGATTAAACCATTTGTTTTTATCTTCCGATAATCCGCCTCCAGGTACAATGCAATGAAGATGCGGGTGTTCCATCAGATTCTGTCCCCACGTGTGAAGTACCGCTATTATCCCTGTCTCTCCGCCGAGATGTTTTTCATCTCTGCTTAGTTTAAGCAGTGTCTCGCTTCCGGCTTTGAACAATATATCATAAACAACTTTCTTGTTCCGGATAGCTATACGATTCAGTTCTCCGGGTATGGTCAGCACTATATGAAAATATTTTACCGGCAGTAATTCTTTTTCTCTTTCAGCTATCCACTTCTCACGGGCTAACGATTGACACTTAGGGCAGTGCCGGTTCCGGCATGAGTTATATGATATCCTTTTGTGTCCGCACGTATCGCATTTGTCTACATGTCCACCCAGTGATGATGTGCGGCATTTCTCTATCGCTCCGATTGCCTTTAAAACATACACCGGTTGTTTATGCTTTTCAAGATATTCTTTCCCGTACTCCCTGAATATCTCAGCTACGTCATCTTTTCCGATGGCAGACATTATGCTTCGGGAAAAATTACATCCAGCGGATTCGGTATGTTTACTAACTTATCGTGTGTTACCCGCAGGTATAGACTCGTTGTCTTTATGCTGCTGTGTCCCAGTAGCTTCTGGATTGTGAACAGATCGCATCCGCTTTCCAGAAGGTGTGTGGCAAAACTGTGCCGCAATGAGTGTACTGTAACTGGTTTGTTGATCTTCGCTTTTTTTTTGACTCTTTGAATGCTCTTTGAAGAGTTGAGGGATTTATCGGCTCAGTTTTCTTCTTCCCGGGGAATAACCATTCTTTCGGTTTTTCTTTCTTGTAATACTTTCTTAGTTCTTCAAGTAATCTTTTGGACAATATTGTATTGCGGTCTTTCTTTCCTTTGCCTGCATGAACCTGTATCTGCATTAGTTTATTGTCAATATCCGCTATCTTCAGGTGAGTGGTTTCGCTTATTCTTAATCCCGCTGAATATGTTGTCATTAACGCTACACGATATTTTTGATTCTCCGTGCTTTCTACCAATGCTTTAACTTCCTCCCGCGTTAATATCGCAGGCAGCATTTTGTTCAGTCTCGGTCTTGGTATTTTTTTTACGTTCCACTCTCTGCCCAGTACACTTTCGTAAAATAGTTTTAACGCTGAGTACGCTATGTTTATTCCCGACCAGCTCGACTTCTTTTCATCTTTCAGGTAAAGCAAATACTTTAATATCTCTGCTTCTCCCATCTCTTCGGGTGATCTTCTGAAATAACCGACATACTCTTTCATGTACATTAAGTAACATTTGATTGTTTTCCGGCTGAAGTTTTTTAACTCCATCTTGCTAAGCATCTGATTTCTTAGTTCTCCCATGACTTGTCTCCTTTTTTTATTTTTTAAGAGACTATCATTTTACAAATTATTCCCTAAGAATCAACTGTCTGCTTTTGAAGTCTTCCAATTTGTCAATGAACTTTCTTTTGGCTGCCTTTAGGCTTCGTTCAACATATGATTAAGCCGAACAATTTTTCACGAAATGTTTGTAAAGTATTATAAATAAATAAATTATGATAAAAGCCATAAGATTAAATATTGTAATTGAGAAAGAAGGGAAAATAGAACGCCATAATTTTGTTATTACAAAATTTCTTTTCAGGAAACTCCATGTTGTTTACAAGAATAATTTTTACTTACGTACAAAAACAGAGTTACTAAAATGGCTCGGATGTTTGATGTGCGATGTAAAATAACACTTGCATTCAATGAAAACATTTTGTACGTTTGGAGTGCAAAATCAATCAGATAAGTAGTTCGGAACATAATGAAATCGAAAACAAAAAATAAAGACCCTCATTCATACCGGTACTCACCGTTAGTTTCGACTATGGTTGGTTTTGCAAGCCGGTATGTTTGGGGGTTCTGTATTTGAGAGATAAATATGGCTTATGAATTAAGAGACTACCAAAAAGAATCCCTATGAGAAAAATAGTTAGAGATAGAATACTCAAAAAATTTAAGAATAAATGTGTCGAATGCGATTCTGTTGAAAACTTAGAAATCGATCATATAATACCCTTAGCAAGGGGCGGAAAAGATGATGAAATTAACAAACAGGTTTTATGTAGAAAATGTAATAGGAAAAAGGGGAAATCAATAGATTATAACAAATATTTTAGAAAGGGCGATGATATCACATTTATGTATGTAAGTGTTGATTTACCATTAGGTTCATTTAAGAAAAATGAATTGATTGCATTGCTTGACCAAAAGTTTGAGGAATTTTGCAATGATTAAAGATGCTTATTACTTTTCACATGATTCTAATGCACACAGAGATCAAAAGATAATAAAATTACGACAAAAACATAATTGGTTTGGATACGGGATTTATTGGGCTTTAATAGAAATGCTTAGAGACGAAACTAATTATAAATTGCAGATGGATTACGATGCCATTGCGTTCGCATTGCAGACGGAAACTTCTATAATAAAAAGCATAATAGAAGATTTTGGTTTATTTGTATTTAACAATGGCGAATTTTATAGTGAATCTCTTAATAATCGAATGCTTATTAGAGAAGAAAAGAGTAAAAAAGCAAGAAAAGCCGCTGAAATTAGATGGAACAAGGATTGCGATGCAAACGTAATACAGTCGGATTGCGATATCAATGCAATAAAAGGAAAGGAAAGGAAAGGAAAGGAAATAAAAACAAAAGAATCAGATAAGAATATATACTCCGAACAAAGTTCAGAGATTATTCTTTCAAAACTTCTTTATAAACTTATGCTCAAAAATAATCCTAATGCGAAACAACCTAACTTTCAGGTGTGGGCTAAGAATATCGATAAAATGATTAAACTTGATAACCGGACGGTAGAGCAAATTGAAGGGTCTATACGTTGGAGTCAACAGGATTCATTTTGGAGTGCTAATATTCTTTCGACTGATAAATTAAGAAAACAATACGATAAATTATTTTTAGCAGCGAAACGGAGTAAAGATAATGGAAGACCTAAACAAAGCATTACAGAAAGTGAACTCAGAGATTTCTCAGAGTCAATCTATAACGACGACAGATACAAATGAGATTTCTGTTTACAAGGGAGAACTTACTAAGCTTGCTTTGGTGGAACAAACCAAAAGAGTTCTTAATATGTTCCCTAAATTTCCTCAGCCTATGCTAGACGAATTAAAAAACGCTTTTGCCGATAATGGCTTTTCAGATGAAAGAATGAAGGATGCAGTAAATTACGTGAGAGATACTTATGAAGG
>Ga0265297_10009788_pt1 | contig 12252 bp, 10 predicted proteins | sample Munlanlwell13791_FD_192502 | JGI IMG/M metagenome (GOLD analysis project Ga0265297, IMG submission 192502) | Leachate microbial communities from a municipal landfill in Southern Ontario, Canada - Leachate well 137-91 | ecosystem: Engineered > Solid waste > Landfill > Unclassified | place...
TAGCCCCCCATCGTATTAGTAATATTAACAGTTGCGCTAGATGAAATAGTAGGGATGCCTAGCACTCCATAAATAGCGCTCTGAGTACTGCCCGAGGTTGCAGAATAATTAGGCCTTGAATCTATGCCGTATAAATTACTTGCTACAGTTTGAGTAATAGTCGGTACAGATCTTATCCCAATAGCCTGGCTAGCACCAGAAAAATCTCCTCCTACATACAACCCGGTGCTGGTTGTGTCAGAAACTACTTTATTAACGTTCAAAGGAGCGTTTGGACTCGTCGTCCCAATACCAACATTTCCTCCTGTAGAATTTAATAAAACATAACCCTTGGTTGTATTTGTAGTGGAGTCTAAAGTAAGATTCCCGGAAGCCGAAGAAGAGCCGTAAATTGCCGGGATAGTTATGTTCCCTGATAAAACCGAGTTCCCTGATGGATTAACATAATATCCGTTATTGTCTGAATCATAAAGAATCGGCAAGGTTAAATTCCCGGCCTTCGTTTGGGCTGTCGCAGAAACATTTAAAGGAGCTGAAGCGTTCCCCAATGGAGCGGTTAATGTCGGACCGGTCCATGACAATACGGAATAACCAACCAAAAACGACATCACAAACACCGAAACAATTAAAGAAATACTTTTTGTATTAAACATACTTTATAAATTTCTAATAGATAATTTAAATTATAATTGGTTAACGTAACTCACTTCAAATTCCGTTTTTCCACGAATATTATCAAGAGACTCAAAAGTTATTTTATTTCCAACTTTTAAATTATTCAGGCCATCAAATCCTGTCCAAAATTTTGTCCTGTCGCGGTTATTGGTCCTTGTGCTTGCCGTATATTTTAAAATTAATTGACGTGGTTTCTGGTCAGCAAAACTATATCCGGAACTTAAAATAATAATAGAATCTTTTTTAACTTCTTTTATTTCTCCCGAATCGTTAAAAATTGCCGGAGGTAAAACTTGCGCAGGCCCTCCCGGCTCGGCAGGTAAAACAACCCTTTCTTCTCCTTTTAAGGTCTTTTCCGTTTCTCCGACTTTTCCGGCGCCAACATTCTCTGGGGCAATAACCGGGTTTGGAGTTGCTGTGTTTTTCCCTTCTTCAATTTTTCCTTTTTCTATTATTTTAGAACCTTCATTTCTCTGAAAACGAAAAAAATATATAACTCCGGCCAAAACAAGAAGTGAAATTATTATTATTATAAGAGCTTTTTTACTTTCCTGCATAAAAATTAGAGGGTTAAATTAGGTTATTTATATTATTTCATTATAACAAAATTAAAAATCAAGGAAAGCAAAAGACCGCCTTCTTTGGCGGTCTCCTTATTCTTTTTATTTTTTAGATTATTCACTTTATTTCTTATTCTTAATAATCGCATCAATCACTCCGTATTCCTTAGCTTCTTGGGCTGACATATAAAAATCTCTGTCTGTGTCTTTTTCAATTCTTGCAAGTGTTTGTCCTGTATGTTTTGCGAGAATTTGGTTTAATCTGTCTTTTATTTTAACTATATGCTTTGCGGATATTTCTATTTCAACAGCCTGGCCACCTGCTTCTCCCATCACCTGATGCAAAAGCACTTCGGAATTCGGCAGGGCAAATCTTTTTCCTTTTGCTCCGGAGCAAAGAAGGGTCGCGGCCATTGATGCCGCCATCCCAACGCAAATTGTAGAAACATCGGACTTAACATGCTGCATTGTGTCATAAATCGCCATTCCCGCGGTAACAGAACCTCCGGGGCTGTTTATATAAAATAAAATGTCTTTTTTTGAGTCCTGATGATCCAAAAAAAGCATCTGAGCAATTATTGAATTTGCAGTTTGATCGTTAACAGCTCCCGCAAGAAAAATTATCCTCTCCTTCAAAAGTCGGGAATAAATATCATATGCTCTTTCTCCAAATTGTGTCTTTTCTATAACTGTTGGAATTAGGTTCATACTTCTTAAATTTTTAAATAAATTATAATTTTGAAATTATTTAAAAATTAATAATTATAAATTAGAAATTTATATTTGTTCAAGCAACTGAAACGTCTTCTCATTTTTAATGACATCTTCATAGTATGCCTTCAAACGCTCCGGGTCAATTTTAACCTCGCTAACGGAAGAAAATCTTTTCAGATGTTCGCTTGTTTTTTCTTCAATTTCTTCTTCTGCGGCAATAACACCTTCTTTTTTTGCTATTTCACGCAAAATTAAAGCTATTTTTACCTGAAGCGCCGCGTTTACTCCCGCCTCCTTTCTGATATCCTCCTCTGTCTTTTTTATATTTGTAAGATAATCATTAAAATTCATACCGGAACCTTCTATGGCGTCTTTAAACCTTAAAAATTCATCTTCGGTTTTTCTTGTGACTAAAACTTCCGGCACGTCTGTTTCTGACTCTTTCGCTATTTCTTCTACCAGTTTTTGCCGATTTTTCTGCTTCTCTTTTTCCTCTTTTTCAATTCGCAGTCCTTCATTGATGTTTTTTTTCAACGCATCAAAGTTTTCAAAATTTCCTACCGATTTCGCAAATTCATCATTCGCTTCCGGCATTTCAATTTCTTGGACTAATTTCATTTCAACATCAAAATCAAGCTTCTGCCCGGCAAAATCTTTATTTATGTGAGTGCCCGGAACCTCTTGAGAAAAACTTTTTTGCTCTCCGGCCTTCATTCCTGTAAGATTTTTTTCAAAATCGGGTAAAAAATATCCTCCCCCGATAACGCCCTCATGCTCCTCGGCAGCGCCGACGCTTAGTCCTCCTTTTTTTATTTTTGAGCTGACTTTTACATAATCCCCTATTCTTGCTTCCCTATTTACTGTTATCTGTTTTGCGCGGGATTTTTGAAGCCATTTTATTGCTTCTTCGGTTTCTTTTTCTTCAACCTTTGTATTTTTTGAAAAAGATTTTTTTGAATCAGAGTTTATATTTTTGGCAATTTTTTTATAATCAGAAAGTTTAATTTCCGGAATAACCGAAACAGTAATTTTATACACTAAAGGATTTTTCGGAGCAATTTTTGTTACTTCAACTTTTGGCGCGTCAATTGATTCTATTTTTTGTTCGTCCATCGCCTTCTGATACGTTTCGTTTATCGCAAGATTCGCCGCTTCTTCCAATAAGACTTGCTCTGAAATATGATCTTTTGCCATTTCTTTTGGCACAAACCCTTTTCTAAATCCCTTTATTTCAAGCTCTTTTGCTAAATTTAAAAGAGCTTTTTCCATAAACGAATCAAAGTCGGTTGATGGAATTTCTACTGTTAATTCAATTTGAGATTTTGGCAATTTTTGAACAGAAATATTCATTTTTTTATATCAAGAATCCTACTATTAATAATGCTACTATATTTAATACTTTTATCATTGGATTAATTGCGGGGCCTGCTGTATCTTTATAGGGGTCTCCGACAGTATCTCCGGTAACGGCCGCCTGATGAGCAAGAGATCCTTTTCCTCCAAAATTTCCTTTCTCTATATGTTTTTTTGCATTATCCCAAGCTGCTCCTCCTGAAGTCATTGAAATGGCGACAAAAATTCCGGTGATTATTGATCCAACAAGAAGGCCCCCTAAAGCCAACGGTCCGAGTAAAAACCCGACCAAAATTGGAGTCCCAATTATTAGAATCGTCGGCAATATCATCTCTTTTATTGCGGCCTCAGTTACTATATCAACACATTTTGCATAATCCGGTTTTGCGGTTCCCTCCATCAACCCTTTTATCTGGGAGAATTGTCTTCTGACTTCCTCAACAACTTTTCCGGCAGCTTTTCCAACCGCTTTCATAGCAAGCGATCCGAAAAGATACGGCATAAGACCGCCGATTAAAAGACCGCAAAGAACTTTTTCATCGGAAAGCTGAAATTTTGAAATATCAAAATTTCTGGCCGAAAGTTCCTGAGTGTATGAAGAGAAAAGAACAAGCGCTGCAAGTCCGGCAGAAGCGATTGCATACCCTTTTGTAACTGCTTTTGTTGTGTTCCCAACGGCATCTAACGCGTCTGTAACTTCTCTTGTGCTCTCGGGAAGCCCGGCCATCTCGGCGATTCCTCCCGCGTTATCCGTAATCGGACCATAAGAATCAATGGCAATAATTATTCCGCACAACGAAAGCATCGCAACGCTGGCTAAGGCCAATCCATAAATTCCGGCTAGCCAAAAACTCGCCAAAATTCCAATGATTATTAAAATTGTCGGTAACGCAGTTGACTGCATGCTCATTGCAAGGCCCGCAATCATATTACTTGCGTGTCCGGTTGTTGATGCTTCTGCGATGTCTTTAACTGGGCTATGTTTTGTTGAAGTATAATAATCTGTTATTGCCATCATCCCAAAAGTCATTAGGAGCCCTACCAAAGAAGCAAGATATAATTTTATATAACTTAAATCGCTGGCCTGAAAACTGTTCTGAAAATAATTAAAAACAAAATAAAATCCAACCGCAGAAAACAAAGCGGAAAAAATCAATCCTTTATATAGGGCACCCATTATGTCTGACTTTGTAAGTCTTACAAAAAACGAGCCAAGCACCGAAGAAATTATTGAAACAGCCCCAAGCAGCAACGGTAAAATAATTAAAAATGTGTTTCCCGGGAAAATAAGAGAACTTAAAAGCATTGCTGCGATAATTGTAACAACGTATGTTTCAAAAAGATCGGCGGCCATTCCCGCACAATCGCCAACGTTGTCTCCGACGTTGTCAGCTATAACAGCTGGGTTTCTTGGGTCATCTTCCGGAATGCCTTTTTCAATTTTTCCGACAAGGTCCGCGCCGACATCAGCGGCTTTTGTATATATTCCCCCGCCGAGCCTTGCGAAAACGGAAATTAAACTTCCACCAAAGCCTAAAGCAACTAAGGAATTTACGTCTTTAAAAATTAAATAAAAAACTGAAACACAAAAAAGCCCAAGCCCCACAACTAAAAATCCGGTGACAGAACCCCCTTTAAAAGAAAGATCCAAAGCCTGCTTCATCCCGCTTTTTGCGGATTGAGCAACCTTAACATTCGCTGAGGTTGAAATCATCATTCCTATATAGCCACAAAGAGCTGAAGCAATCGCTCCAATTAAAAATCCAACAGATGATTTCCAGCTTAAAAAAAATAAAAGAACTGCTATAATAACCGCCACAATCCCAATGGTTTTATACTGACGTGCAAGATAGGCTTTTGCGCCTTCTCTTATATATTGAGAAATTTTTTGCATTTCAGCAGAGCCCGAATCAGCCTTTTTAATTTTGGCGATTAAAGCAACTGCAAAAATAACAGCAACCAACGAAGATAAAACCGAAATATATATGTACGACATACCTACTAAAATTAAAGAGTGAAATAAAGCCTAAAACCAAAGCGGTGCTAAGCCTGCGTTTCTTCCTCTTCTTTTTTTTTGTTTTCAGCTTTTGTTTTTTTTGATTCTTTTTTCACCGCCGTTTTTTTAGCGGCTTTTTTTGTTGTTTTCTTTTTTTCTTTTTTTTCTGTTTCTCCTCCCCCGACTATTTTGTTTGCAGATTTAGACTCGTTCCCTTCAATTATTTCTTCTTTTTCTTTAGAATTTTCTTCTCCTTCTTCTTTATCGGTTTCAGGAGGTCGAACGTCAATCTTCCATCCGGTAAGTTTTGCCGCAAGCCTCACATTTTGGCCATCTCTTCCGATAGCTAAAGAAAGCTGTTCTTCCGGGACAATCGCAACGGCTTGGTTTTTAATTTTTGAAATCTTAACTTCCAATACTTTTGCCGGAGAAAGCGCTGCAGCGACAAACTTTTCAGAATCTTCCGACCACTCAATAATATCAATTTTTTCTCCACCAAGTTCTTCAATAACAACACTAACTCTTGTTCCTTTTTGCCCAACCATTGAACCAATCGGGTCAATTCCGTCCTGCTCTGACTTCACCGCTATTTTCGAACGGGAGCCAGGCTCTCTGGCGATGGCTTTGATAACAACAATTTTTGAAGCAACTTCAGGAACTTCAATTTCAAAAAGTTTTGATAAAAACTTCGGATAAGCTCTTGAAAGCAAAATAACAGGACCTTTTGCGTCTTTGTCAACTTTTAAGACAAACAGTCGGAGTCTTGCACCGATTCTATAAAATTCTCCGGGAATCTGCTCCGCGGGAGGCAAAAGACCGATGGTTTTTCCAAGGTCAAAAAATATATTTTTTCCTTCAATTCTTTGAACCATTCCGGAAATAACCTCTCCCTCTTTTGATTTATATTCATCAAAAACAGACTCTCTTTCAGCCTCTCTTATCCGTTGAATGATCACCTGTTTTGCGGTCATTGCGGCGATTCTTCCGTAATCAGCCTGAGTTTCTAATGGAAATTCAAGCTCTTCTCCCGCAACAACGTCTTTTTTTGTTTTCTTTGCCTCATCAATCATTATGTGTTTTTCCGGATTGAATCTGAACTTCTTTTCTCCTTCCTCTGTCGGCGAATCTGTCTGAGCAAATGTCTGATCTGAAAAAACCTCTCCTTTTTCTTCTTTTTGTCTTTTTATTTCTTCAAGCTCTTCTTCAGAAAAAATCATTGAGTCATCAACAACTATTTTTGTTTGAGAAAAATTAACCTCTCCAGTCTCTTCATCAAGTTTCGCTTTTATTATCTGGCCCTTCATTCCGTAGTCTTTTTTATAAGCTGCGGCTATGGCCATTTCTATGACTTCAATAACTTTTTCTTTTGGTATTCCTTTTTCTTCAGCGATTTGAGCAATTGCCGAAGTAAATGTTTTTAAATCCATATATTTAAATATTTTTAATTTCTAATTTTAATTTTTATTAAAAATGTCCGTTTCTCAACGGACACCAAATTGGATAATCATTCATTTCCAACTATGTTGATTATACCAACCCAAGCCCAAATGTCAACAATAGAAAAATTCAACCAAAACTTTCAAGTCCCCCACCCCTTTTGGGCGAGGCTCGCCCAATTTCATTGAGCGACAAAAAACTACCTCAAGATTAATTCTCTATTAATTTTTTCTTTTATTTTAACTACTTAAAACCTTTTTATTCTGTAGAAAACTGGCAAGAATTCCGGCTAAAACCCAAAACATCAGTCTCCCCTGCTGTAGGGTCCAGAAAAAATGATCCGTTAAAGAAATGACGCAAAAAATAAGGAATAAAAGATATAAAACAAAAACTGGGTCATTATTTTTTATTATACATATTGCTGGAAATAAAATAATCGCAAGAATCAGTAAAAACACAACTAAAGCGAAAATCCCGTTTTCTGAAGCAATAAATAAATATATGTTATGAACCGGCTGATAAAGCCACGGCTGTACTTTGTATGCAACAACTGTCGCATCCTGGTCGTCTATTTTGTAAATAAGATTTGCGGCGCGCAGTGTTCCTTGATGGTCTTTAAGACTCCAGACAAAATTTCCCTCGCCTATGCCTAAAAAAGGACTTTCCTTAATCATTGATATGCTTATGAAGTTATAAAAAAACCTAAGGTTTATACCGGGGTCAACGACGTTGCTGACAAACCTTGAATAAACTTCTTTTTGCATAAAAAGTAGACAAACAACCACAGAAAGAAGAAAGAATGCGGAAAGTATTAATACCTTTTTTCTAAAAACGAGATAAAATCCTTTCTTAAAAAACAAAATCAGAAAAGCCATTAAACTGCAAAAGGCAAAAGAAATAATGGCAACCCTGGAAAATGTTAAAAATAATCCAAAAACTACGATAAAAAAGCTAGACATTAAAAAAATGTTCTTTTTAAAAGAGCTCTCTTTTTCTATTAAATACGCTAGATAAAAACAAAAAAGGGAAAAGATTAAAAAAACAGCGAGAATATTCGGATGAGGAAATGTTCCGTAAGCTCTTATCATCTTTACTCCGGAAGCAGAAATTTTTGCAGCGCCGTCAATATTCGGGCCTAAAGGACTTTCTCCGAGAATCTTTAAACCAAAATCCTCTTGAACGGTAAATTGCCCAATTCCCAAAATTGCTTGGAAGATAGCGCTAAAAAATAAAATCTTTAATGCAAAATCAAAATTTATGAATTTTCCAAAATTATTTTTTATATAAAAAAATAAAATAAAAAATTCAAACAGTTTTAATTGCTGGTATGCTCCCAATGCCAAATTTCCAGCTTTTATTAAAGAAACTCCGGAAATTAAAAAAAAGACGATTATCAAAATCCCTATTATCTTTGGTTTCCCCCATTTTTTAAATTCAAAAAACCAAAAATTCCTTCTCACCGCCCAAAAGAAAAATATTGCTGCCAAAATTAAATCCGTTAAATACAAAAAAGCGGAGTTCCACTCATTAAATTCAGTCCCCCACTCCTTCAAAAAAATCCTTGTCTGCAGGGGTAAACAAAAAAGGAAAAAATAAAAAAATATTTTTTCCAACTTAAAGATTAGTTTTCTCCACATTTTTTAATTAATTATTCTTCTTTATCTCCAAGACCAAAAATCTTTTCCAAATTTATTATTCTTAGCCCGGCGAAAATCGCAACAACAAGAAGGGTTGTAAATACGGCGATTAAGTATAGTTTACAAGCGACAGCCATTCCTATTGCCGTTACCGTCCAAAGGCCGGAAGCTGTTGTGAGCCCTTCAATTTTCATCCCGCGAAAAATAATAAGACCCGCTCCCAAAAATCCGATTCCCGTGATTACGCTTCCTGCTAATTGAGCGGGATTTAAACTCACGCCTGGCTGTCCGACAAAAGAAGAGAATCCGTCCCTTGATATTATAGTAAATAAGCACGCACTTAACGAAACCAAGGCAAAAGTTCTTACCCCAGCTGCCTTACCAAGATATTCACGCTCAATACCAACAATGCTCCCTAAAAAAACCGCAAGTAAAAGTTGCAAAAATATTATAATTTGCTGAGGATCAAAAATACCCATATTTTAATTTACCGACAAAAGTCACAAAACTATATTTTATAGACAGCTATTCCTTCTCGTATTTTTTCTCCGATCTTGATTCCAACAACGTCTCCCTTTTTTGCTTCCTGAATTTTTTTGTGATCAACTTCCATTGAATCTACGTCCTTTTCAATCTCTGAATCTCCGACAACCATTTTTATCCTGTCTCCAACCTTTAAAGAGCCGTCAAGCTCAATTATGGCCACGCCTATATTGGAAAAAAAATGAGTGACTTTGCCAATAGGCTTTTCTTCTGCCATATTTTTTTATGCTTTATTCCGCTTTTTTAGAAAACAAAATAAAAACATTTTTTATTTTTAAAAACGACCTTTATTTCCGATTTAACGGAATTTCGCAAATTTAAAATTTTAAATTGCTAAATTTCAAGGACTTCTTTCTCCTTCTGGATAAGCTTCATTAATTTTTCCACCAGTCTTTTTGGATCCGTATCATAAACTATTTTCCCCGGTCCTCTGTGCATTTTAGAAACTAAGTCTTTTAACATATCCGCAGTCCCTCCGGTTCCTTCCAAGACACCGATCGGTTTATTATCTTCAAAGACTATCGAAAATTCATTTAGCGTTCCCATTCTACCGCAGATAAAAATAACTCCATCAGCAGATCTGGTCAATAAAAGATTTCTTCCTGAATATTTAAATCCTGTATAGATAATGATATCAAACTGGTCAACGGGTAAACGGTACCTTTCAACATGGTCTCTTTCTGAATAAGCCGGTGAAAGGCCAATCGAAAAACCCTTCTCCTCCATTGCTCCAACCGCAGACCAATAAGGAATTCCCGATGTTGCACCGGTAACCAAAACGGCATTATGGCGAGCGACCTCCCTGCCAACTTCCTTCGCTTTTTCTAATGCGTCTTTTTCACAATGTCCGGTTTCTGCCGCTCCGGATACGCAAATTTTGTATTTCATTTTTTTAAAAAATTAATTCTTATTGTTTGTTTGATTATAGCATTACAGCTCAACTTTGTCCCCAATATTTGGGGCAGAAGCGTCCAGGGCCAAAGTATCTCTGATTTTCAGAACTAATGCATCAGCCGGCCCTTTTTCCCCTTGAACGGCAAAAACTTTTTTGATAGGATTTTCCTTTTTTATTTTTTTAAGCCAACGCAATAATCCTTCCTGGTCAGCATGTGCAGAATACCCTTTTATAGTTTTTATTTGAGCAAAAACACTGACTTTTTCATTAAATATTTCAACCTCTTTCGCCCCATCCTGAAGTTCTCTGCCCATTGTTCCCTTTACTTGATAGCAAACTAAAAGAAGGGTGTTGTTTTGATCCGGAAGATAACGCCTTTCATGAGATAAAATCCTCCCCCCTTGAGACATCCCCGATCCAGCGATTATTATTTTCGGAGCCGGAACATTACTTATCTCTCTTGATTGCTCCACTTCTTCGCAAAGAACTAAATTTGGAAAATGGAAAATATCATCTCCGGAATTCATTAAATATTTTGTTTCTTTGTTAAAATATTTTGAATGTTTCTTATATACATCCATCATTTCAATCGCCATGGGGCTGTCTATAAAAACAGGTATTTTTGGAATTCTGCCATGCATAAACAAGTCGTTGAGTTCATATAAAAGTTCTTGAGTTCGCTCCAGAGCAAAACTTGGGATCATTAAAACTCCACCTCGAGAAACCGTTTCTTCTATTATATCCTCAAGAAAATATTTTCTTTTTTTGGCATCTTCATGTATTGAATCCCCGTAAGTTGATTCAATCAAAACATAATCGGCGCTATCTACCGTCTCCAACGGCCTTAATAAAGGAACAGGTGAATTTCCCAAGTCTCCGGAAAAAACAATCTTTTTTTCGTCTTTTCCGTCCTTAACCCACATTTCTATAATTGATGAACCTAAAATATGACCGGCATCGCGAAGAATAAAAGAAATTTCTTCATTCAACGAAACTTTCTGCTCATATTCAACTTCTTCAAAAAGAGGTATTGAATCTTCAATATCTTTTTTTGAATACAAAAGAGAGTCTTTATCCTCAACCCCCTGGCTGAATATATTTTGGGCGTCAAAAAGCATTATGGGGTAGAAATCCTTTGTCGGCGGAGTTGATATTATTTTTCCTTTAAAACCTTCTTTAACAAGCTTTGGAACAAGCCCTGAATGATCAAGGTGCGCATGAGTTAAAAAAACATATTGTATTTCCTCCGGATTAAACAAAAAAGGTTCTTTATTTTTTTCGGAAAAACCCTCTCCCTGAAACATCCCGCAGTCGACTAAAAGTTTAGTTTTTTTTGTTTCTAATAAGTAGCAAGAGCCACTTACAGTTCCGGCCCCTCCGCAAAATGTTAATTTCATATTTTTTTAATTTTAAAATATTTATTATATATGCCCCCGGCGCGAGTCGAACGCACAACCTGCAGCTTCGGAAGCTGACGCTCTATCCAATTGAGCTACGGGGACAAACCCATCGCAAAAACTCAAAAAATCGGAGGCATCTATTCCTTTATCTTATCACAAAGATGACTCTTCCAAAAATCTCCCCTAAAAAAATAACAACCCCACCTACACGAGGGGGGCCGTTATTCTAGGGTAATTTGTTTGGGGGAGATAGAGCCCGCATACCTGAGGAACGATACTTAAGTAGATCGGACATTGATCCCTTCCGCGGTTTCGCGCCAAAAGTATTTGGTCTCCATTTGTCCTTACACTCCCTTGATTCATATTCTATTCATACCCAAAGAAAATTGTCAATCCCATGCAGAAAAATAATTACATTACGAAAAAATTTATCCTGAATTTTATTTCTTTGCCACTAAAAAAATATTTGAGTTGTTCGTTTTTTTTCTTTTTAAGATTCCGCTTTCTATTATTTTAAAACCGGCGCTTTCTGCTAAGTCGGTTAATTCTTTTTTTGTAAAACAATGAACATATCTTAATGTTTTGTTTTGCCACGGAACAAAAATATCCCTAAAATCAAATTTTGATTTTCCAAATATTTTTAAAAAAGCATATTTAATCATTGTCCAGTTTTTCTTTGAAAAACCAAGAAGGTCCCAAGCGGTTAAAATCAAAATTCCTTCAGGTTTTAAAACCCTTCTGGCTTCTTCAAAAAATCTTTTTCTATATTTCAATGACGGAACGTGATGTAATACCGCAATAGAAAAAACTTTATCAAAAGACTCGTTTTTAAAAGGAAGGTTAAGGGCGTCGGCAACTACAAATTTTGGCTTACTTAAAAATTTAAAATCGGCATTTGAAAATTTATTTATCGCCACCTCTATTAACCTCTCTGAATTGTCGATGCCGATATAGCTTATGTTTTTATCCAAAAAAAGGTCTAAAAGCCTCCCGTTGCCGCAACCCAAATCAAGAACATTATCGTTCTCCTTGATATAACCTT
>Ga0265297_10009789_pt1 | contig 12252 bp, 4 predicted proteins | sample Munlanlwell13791_FD_192502 | JGI IMG/M metagenome (GOLD analysis project Ga0265297, IMG submission 192502) | Leachate microbial communities from a municipal landfill in Southern Ontario, Canada - Leachate well 137-91 | ecosystem: Engineered > Solid waste > Landfill > Unclassified | place...
CAACACGATGTATTGCATGATGTACGATTAATGGAACGACAACAGCAATCTTGCGATGTCCCGAATTCAACTTCACCGCCGATACCAAAAAATGGACAATAGTCATGATCTTGCCATGCATAACTAAGATGCATAAATAATTTATGAGAGTGGCCTGAAGTTTCTGCTCCGGAGATATCAATATCATTATGTGTAATAAAAATCGGTTCTTGTGATGATTGCGTAGCATACCAGATTGCTTCATGACTGATCGGGTCTTGATCGGGAATAGCATGTGTTGCCATAGGTTCGAGCGCGGAGTTAAATGCGAGAGCAGGGTTATCTACGCCTGCGTTCATATTCCAGTGAATTGATTCATCGTACGCAGGATCTATAAAGCGTATGTCATAATCTCGGTTGGTTCCGTGAAATATAGTAGCTCGTTGTTCTGTTGCCGAAAGTGGAATGCCTTGTGAGGAAATGGTTAAAGGATTATAGGTTGTAGGGAACCCGTAGATAAACGCATCACCTTTTAATCCCCACAGAGAAGATTCAAGACGAGGTGTTGTGAAATTACGAATCTTGAGGCGGCTACGGCCCCAGAAATTATAACCGATATCATACTGTAGGTTGTTGTAACTATACGCTATTTTAGCGATGACTTCACCTTGTACAGCTGCACTTACAGAACATTGTCCTGTTGTAATGTTGGCGACAGGTGTAAGGAGATCTGCATATTGAGTCTGTGGAGCTACCGCAGTTGATGTATTGCCACCGACAAGTAAGTCGGTTACATCAGGACTGAAGTTCATGGCAAGCATGTAGCGGCTCAACGGTTTTCCTTTTAAATCAAATGTGCGTACTTGCTGAGTTTTAAACAGATGGGTCAGTGTCGCGTCAAGATACATAGTCACGTCGCGGTCTTCGTCTTCTGATCGCCAGATGCAAACACGTGAATCCAATCCGGCGCCAAGTTCCCAGTGGTGTCCATTGCCTACGATAGGTTCAAAAAGCCAACGTGCTTTTGGACGGTTACCAGTAGGAGCTGCTGTACGTATGTTAAGACCACAATAATAATCTTCGCAGAGTACAAAATTATATCCGCATGCTGCTGTTATTTCTGCGAAACGTGTTGCACTGAGTCCTTGTTTATTGACGCGCGCGTATGAAAGACTTTCATAGGTGTTATTGAGTATAGCCTGTATAGATTTGCCCGCAGCTATATAATCACAAAAGCTAGGCAGCATTGATGATCGGGCGATACCATAGACTTCAGGATTAAGATAATCAGATGGGGTATATGTATCATTAAAATAACCGACATCATAATTATTGGTCCCCGGTTTTTGTATATATTCGCTCATGCGCATATTCCAGTTTGAGTGGCACAAGGGTGCGTGTAGACGAAAATAAAGTCCTTCAAGCCATTCATCAAATCCAACATACATATTAAGATCGACGATAAAGTTGTTTATGACCGGTTTAAAAGTAACTTCAGATTTGTAATCTGTAGGTAAATAAAAATTTTCTGCCATCAGTGCCTGAGGATCTCGATCTGCAACTTTAGTACCCTGTATTTTTATAACAGGACAGTCACAGCAGCAGATAGCGTGCGGTGAACAGCATGTCGTTGTTGAAGATAAAGAACATTGATGTGCGTTGGCAGTATGTGCTGTAAGTGCGTCGCAAAAAAGTGCAGCCGTGATATCTTTGTGTCGGAATGAACGGGAATATTCCGGTGTTATGGTGAGTACGCAATAATGTTGGTCCATATCATAGCGGTTGATTGCCGTTTGCCAGCCGACCATTTCGCGTGGTCCATTAATACCTTGAGAACGAAATGCAAGATAAGGAGTAACATCTGCATGTAATAGACAGTTGATGACTATGCAACAGATTATACTTATTAAGCGCGTATATAAATTCATGGCTGTTCCTTTTTGTTCAACTCTTTTAATTCGTAATAATCATGCATAACTTCTCAATAGTAATGCAATACTTTTAGGGTTGAAAAAAAGACAAAGGTCGAGATGTATTCTCGACCTTTGTGTAAACAATATGAATTATGCACGGACCCGTATCCTTCGACGCGACGTGAAGCACATCTTTCAGGCCGCACAGGTCTTGTTTGCTTGCCTAGATAGGTGTTTTGTGCATATTTAAATTATCGAACTTGTGTTAATTAAATGCACAACCTGCTTTGAGCCAAACACCCCATTGCGAAAGGGACACGGTTGGACAGCACGAGCATTCTTTGCAGCTGTGGCATGTAGAAGTACATGATTTAAAAACTTTGTCCTGGTGCCCGAATTCAACTTCTCCACCAAATCCAAGATATGGATTAACGCAGGAACAACCGTTCCAGATGTAGTTAACATGCGCGAAAATTTTATTGGACAATCCGCTTGTTTTTGCCCCATCAGTATTAAAGTCACATGTGGATATAAAAATAGGTTGATTGTATGACGTATGTGTTGGGGTAACAAGAGCCTTGGTATGTGTGTCATCTGTATAGGTACCTACAGTATGCGTATATAGTGGGTTGTCTTGAGAAGAGCGTGCGGCATGAGGCAAATCGATGCCGTTATTTTCACTCCATGCGTTAGGGTTTTGCGCGTAATCATTAGTGCCGGCACATATAGTTGCTTTATGTTCTGATGCTGATAATGGTATACCTGGTTGATTGGCAACGATGGTTCCTTGTGTGTCAATTCCTTCAAATCCATATACAAAAGCGTCGCCCTTGAGCGCATACATAGCATCTGTAAATAGTGCATTTTTATCACAGCAGTCGAATCTGTTGCAGATATTCTCACAGGCGCGCCACCAGAAATTATATCCGAGATCGAATTGCCAATTGCAATGAATATAAGAGCATTTTACAACAGCGTCAACATGCAGAGGAACACTTACATCAACCGGTATAGTCGTAAGATTTGCAACCGGAATAAATGTGTTATCAAATTGTGCTATTGGCGCGAAAGTACCTGTAGTTGTTACGGACAATAGATTTTGAACATTTCTCGTATACTTTAGCGCAAGCATATATCTGCTTAAAGGCTTTTCGCAGAGATCAAATGTGCGATATTGGCGTGTAGAAAAAAGTGTTGTTGCGTTGACGTCAATATAGGTTGCAAATTCTTGTGTCATATCTTCGTTGGTCCACCAGCGCCAGTGTCCGGTTAATCCTGCACCGAGTTCCCAATGATGACCGTTACCAACAATCGGTTCAAAAAGCCAGCATCCATTAGGTCTGTTGCCTGTTGGGGCTGCGACGCGAAGCTGCGCTCCACAATGGTATCCGTCTCCGGTCCAGAAATTCCAACCGAGTGCGGCAGTAATTTCTGCAAGGCGTGTTTTTGTTAATGCTTTTGTGTTCATGCGCGCATAGTTAAGACCTTGGTATGTAATATCTTCTGTATTTTGTAACGAAGCTCCTGCGCATACATATTGTTCAAAGCTTTGCAATAGTTCGCTGTGCTCGAGCCCTGATACGTTGGGATCTTCAATATCATTTGGATGAAAATGGTTGTCAAAATATCCTACATCATAATTGTTCGTACCACTGTCTATATCATGTTCACAGAAATTGAGGTTCCAGCGTGTGTAACAAATAGGTGTATGTATTCTGCAATATAAGCCTTCAAGAAAATTATCAAGGCCAAGATATAGATTGAGGTCTACAAGAAAATTTTCTATGCGAGGATTTACAGATACTTTGCTTTTGAAATCTGTTGGCAGGTAAAAGTTTTCAGCCATTAATGCTTGAGGATCGCGATTGGCAACCTTTGTTCCTTCTATTTTGAATACTGATGTGGTGCATTCATTGTTGCAATCTGTTGTTAACACATCAGAAAATAAATAACGGGCAATTCTATCCGATTTAAATGATCGTGTATATTCAGGTGTCGCGGAAAAGCTTCCATAAAATCCTTCCGCGCAGGATTTATTTATGGTAGTTTGCCAACCTACCAGCTCGCGTGCAGCATTGAATCCTTGCGAACGAAAAGCTAAGTAAGGAACTACTTCCGCGTTTGCCATGCAGCAGATGACAAGAACTGCAAAAAAAGACATCTGCTTTGTAAGATGATTCATTAATTAACTCCTTAGTTAAGAAGGGCCGGTTTTAATCGGCCCTTCTTTGTTACTTGCTTGTTTACTTAACGTAATTGTCAATAACTATGTTTTAACAATTAGTTAAAGGAGACTCCACCCTTAAGCCAGATACCCCATTGAGATAGGGCAAACTTGGCACAATTGGTGTTATCGCCATTATGGCAGCTGGTATTGCAGGTAGTATTGCAGCTGGTTTTACAGGTAGTATTACAGCTGGTTTTGCAATCGTCTGTGCAGCATTTTGTGCGTGCGCCGAATTCAGCTTCGCCACCGATGCCGAGATATGGAGTCCAGCATTCACATTCTTTCCAGGTGTAGCCAAAGTGAGCAAATACTTTGTTGCTGTATGCTTTTGTACGTGCAGCATCAATGTCTAGATCAGCTTGGGTTAACAATACAGATTGAAGTGACGTATTTACAGGGAGCCATTCAGCTAATCCTCCTTCTGTAGCGCCGATTCTATGAGTATATAATTGGAGGCTATCCACTGCTGTTCCGTTCCAGGCTAAAGCAGGGTTATCAATACCAGGGTTTTGGTTCCAGGTTGCTGGAGTAGCATAATTATTTGTTCCACCAAAGATGGTTGCTTTGCTTTGAGTTGCTGATAATGGAGTTCCTTTGCTGGCAATAGTTGCAGGTTGGATAGTTCCTGCAAATCCATAAACAAATGCATCGCCTTTCAAGCCCCAAACATTGTCTACAAACTGATTGTCGCAGCAGTCGCAGCTTTTACAGATCTTGGCGCAGGTGCGGCCCCAGAAATCATAACCAAAGTCAAATTGGAAGTTGCAATGGGTATATGCGAATTTCAAGATTACTTCACCTTGTGCTGCATAGCTGACATCTACAGGAATAGTTGTCAGGTTTGCGACAGGAGTGAATTCATTGGCAAATTGATATGTAGGAGCTACAGCTTCTGCTGCTGTTGCGCCGGCACCAAGCTCTTGAGCTGGGGTGGCAAACTTCATTGCCAACATGTAACGGCTCAATGGCTTGCCGCAGAGATCAAATGTTCTGCATTGATGTGTCTTGAACATATGGGTTGCATAAGCATCTAAGTACATTGTGAAGTCTCTGTCTTCATCACAGCTTCTCCACCATGTCCACCACATATTCATGCCGCCGCCGAGTTCCCAGTGTTTACCGTTACCAACCATAGGTTCGAAGATGTAGTTGCCGTTAGGACGGGTGCCTGTTGGGGCTGCAGCGCGGATATTGAGCCCGAATAGGAAGTTCTCACGACGTACAAAGTTCCATCCCCATGCAGCTGTGATTTCAGCTAAACGGGTTTTGCTCATACTGCAAGAGTTCCAACGAGCGCGTTCTAATGGATTGTAGGTTATGCCATTAGCATCAGCGATTGATTTACCTTCATTGGCGTATTGTTGGAAGCTGGTAAGTAAAGACTCACGGTCTAATCCATAAACACCAGTTGCAAAGGCGCTACCAGTGGTTGAGGTATAGGTATTGTTGAAGTAGCCAGGATCCATAGGTTCGGTGCCGGCATCAACAATTTTTTCACAGTAGTTCAAATCCCAACGAGTCCATGTAATTGGTGTATGGATTCTGAAGTACATACCTTCAACCCATTCATCTAAACCTTGGTAGTAGTTTAAATCTACCAAGAAGTTTTCAACTCTAGGTTTCAGGGTTATTTGACTAGAATAATCTGAAGGTAAGTAGAAATTCTCAGCCATCAATGCTTTTGCATTGCGATCTGCTACTTTTGTACCTTGGATTAAAATAGTGTTGCAGCCACAATCGTTATCATGACGATCATCGCAGCAAGGATCACACTTTGTTGGGCAGCAAGAAGATGTATTTGCGACTAATGCATCACCGAATAATGCTTCGGTTATGCGATTAGGCTTAAATGTTCTTGTATACTCAGGTGTAATTGAAAAGCTACCATACATGCAGCACATGTCCCACTTGTTGATTTGGCTCTGCCAACCAACGAGTTCACGGGCACCATTAATGCCTTGTGAACGTGGAGCAAGATAAGGAATGGTAACAGCTGTTGCTACGCATGAAGCGAGAAGAGCTGTTACACAAAACGAACGACGTAAAATCTTATTCATCTCTGTTAACTCCTTTTGAAGTCTAACCATTACAAGACACAACATAGGTGTGTTTCGACAGCACAGTGATGTTTTTCTGTGTTGTCATGTACATATATTGAACTTAATCGATATGCCCTCCTTTCCTAATTGGGATATGTGATTAATCCTATGACCTTAACTCTCTCTACCATCATACGTATTATATGATGTAGCTTCTCTATTAGGTATAATATGTTCTGGTGTCAGTTGTAAAGAAAAATATTTTCAATCGTTCGTTGTGAATGAATGATGATGTTAAAAATATGCTTAAATAAAGCATTATATCAATAAATTTTTGTTTGTATCGATTCATAAACTTGATTGAGTTATAGTTTGCTTTCTTTGTAAAGATTTAATTAATTTAAAAAAAACGGGTCTTCGAAAGACCCGTTTTTTTACAAAAGATGGTTATTTTTAATTGTACGATAATCCTGCTTTAATCCAGATACCCCATTGTGACAACGCTGCTGTTACGCAATCATTGAAATCTTTTCCTTTGTGTTCAATATAGGTGCTGCATGTTGACAAGTTTTTTGCGGCTTGTTGTGTAAGATCGCAAGCTTTATTTCTGCAGCAGTCTACTGTAGCATCTTGTGTGCGTTGCGCAAATTCAACTTCGCCACCTATACCAAAGTATGGTGTGTAACATTCACATTGTTTCCACATATAGTTAACGTGTGTGAAGATTTTGTGTGATATGCCTTGAGCTCGAGCGGCTTCAAAATCGAGCGCGAAATCTTGCAATAATTCCGGTTGTACCGAAGTATAGACTGATTGGAAGTTCGGTACAGATGCCTGATGAGTATAAAGTCCCGTACCTTGTCCGGTTAATGCGAGTTGAGGATTATCAATGCCAAGATTTTGATTCCAGGTTGAACCTGAAGGGTTTGTGCCGTTAAATATTGTGGCACCAAGTTGTGTTGCCGAAAGAGGAACCCCAGGTTGAAGTACGTCATCAATGGTTCTTTCAAAGCCATACACAAAGCTGGTACCTTTGAGCCCCCATGTATTTGCTGCGTATGTGTTTCCGCAATCACATTTTTTCACGAATTTTGGACAGCTTCTGTACCAGAAGTCGTAGCCAATGTCCCACTGAAAGTTTTTGTTAGTCAACGCAAGTTTACATACAACATCAGCTTGAACAGGGTAACTTACTTGAACAGGTATTGTGCTAAAGTTAGCTACAGGTGCAAATTCTTGTGCGAATTGTGCGCTGGGTGTGCCGGCTACTGAGTTAAGATTAGTAACATCCTGTGTAAATTTCATTGCAAGCATATAACGGCTTAATGGTTTGCCGCAAAGGTCGAAAGTTCTCCACTGACAGGATTTAAAGAGGTGTGTAACGTTTGCGTCGATATACATGCTCAAATCGCGGCACTCATCTTTGCTCTTGTAGATACTGAAATGGGTACTCATGCCACCGCCAAGTTCCCAGTGATGCCCGTTACCGACAATCGGTTCAAAAAGATATTGGCCATTTGGTCTGTTGCCTGTTGGGGCGGCTGCGCGTAGTTGTAATCCAAAGTGATAATCTGGGCATGCAATAAAGTTCCATCCCAATGCCGCTGTCAACTCAGCTAATCCTGTTTTGGTTAAAGCTCTTGTGGATATACGAGCTTCTGATAATCCTGCATAGGTAGTGCCACCACTTGCAAGAGCTTTGCCTTCACTGATATATTGTGTGAAATTTGCAAGAAGATTTCCGCGCGCCATGCCATAGACATATTCACCCTGAGGATTATCAAATGTTCCTACAAAAGTATTATTAAAATACCCTGCATCATAATTATTTATGCCTTTGTTGTTGACATCTTCACAGTAGTTTAGGTCCCAACGTGTGTGTGTTAATGGTGTGTGTATTCTGAAATACCATCCTGGATGGCAGTCATCCATACCGAAATAGGCATTGAAGTCTATAAGCCAGTTTGATATGACGGGGTTTATGGATATTTGACTGTCAAAATCTGTTGGCAGGTAAAAATTGTCTGCTAATAAAGCGTTTTCTGAGCGATTAGAAACGTGCGATCCTTGTACCCTAAAGAAAGTGCATGTCCCGTCATCACATTTTCCCGGGCATGAATTGTTGATTGCTTCGCCAAAAAGATATTCGGCAAGGCACCCTGAACGGAATGAACGGGTGTATTCCGGTGTTATTGAAAAACTACCATACGAAGACTCGGCACATCCTTTATTGATGGTTGTTTGCCAGCCTACAAGTTCACGGGCAGCATTGAATCCCTGGGAACGCATTGCAAAATATGGTATAACATCTGCGGTAAGGTAATATGAACTGAGTAACGCAAGACAACATAAAAAACGATTCGCGATTTGTTTCATCGTGTTAACTCCCTTTTATACAATAGATTTAACCAAATACACAAACATGATATTTCATGGTGTGTTGACACAACTGTTGTTGAATATAGTCGATACGCCCTCCTTTCTTAATTCTATTTTCGGTGACGTATTGTGTGATTACTCTCCATACATTAGACAATATACATTTCATATAAATCATGCAAGTATCGTCAATTTTTCTTTCCGCCAAAGGACAGCCCGCCTTTGAGCCAGAGCCCCCATTGAGAAAGTGAACAATAACTGCAAGAACATGATGCGCATGGGCTTGGATATTCTTGATATGTGTGCGAGCATGGTTGTGCGGGACGTGTGCATCCATGTTGTTTAGTATTATGGCCAAATTCGACTTCGCCTCCTATACCAAGGTAAGGAGTCCATGTTCCGCAGTTCGAGAATGTATACGAAAGATGGGTGAATATTTTGTGGGACATGCCGCGCGAGCGCGCATTATTCATATCAATATCATTACATGTAATGATAACCGGTTCAACTGTTGTGTATACCTGATCCCATGTATCTGAATATTCAAGTTGATGTGTAACGAGAGGACGATTATTGTCGTTATACGCAAAATCTGCCGGGAAGTCTATTCCTGGGTTTTGATTCCACGCGTACCCATTAATTCCATTAGGCCAGTTATTAGTACCTGAAAAAATTGTTGCTTTGCTTTGTGAAGGTGATAACGCGACAACTCCTTTTTTTGCTATAGAACCATTGACTCGTTGAGGGAATCCGAATACGAATGAATCTCCTTTAAGAGCCCACCTTTGTTCAAACCTATTTTTGCAACAGCAATCAGTATGCAATGATATTTTTTCACAACTTCTGTACCAAAAATCATAACCTAGGTCCCATTGTACGCACGATGTCGTAAATGCAAATTTACATGCAATGTCTGCTTGAATTGCGCAACTGACATCAACAGGCAATGTTGTTATGTTCGCAACGGGGGTAAATCTTTGTTGAAATTGCGCGACAGGAGTTTGTGATTGCGTTGTAAGATTTTCTACAGGAGGACGCATGTCCATAGCTATCATATATCTGCTTAGAGGCTTATCAATAAGATCAAATGTTCGGTGTTGGCAGGTTTTAAACATGTGTGTGATGTTAGCATCGCAATAAAAGCTTAAATTTCGGCACTGATCTGTATCGTGCCAGAAGCTCCAGTGACTTGTGAGTCCAAAGCCTAATTCACCATGATGTCCATTACCTATAATAGGTTCAAATAAAAATTCGCCGGTAGGTCTGTTTCCTGTAGGAATATAGCCACGCAGTTCAAGGCCAAGGTGATAATCGGTGTTGAGTAAAAAGTTATAGCCAAGTGCACATTGAATTTCTGCCAGACGGGATTTAGTAAGACGGTAGGTGCTCATACGAGCATAACGCAAAGGTTCATATGAAATTGTTTCGCTGTCAGTTATGCTCCGTTGATCAAAAATAAATTGTTCAAAATTCTTGAGCAGATCAGCACGTTTCATGCCAACAATGATATTACGGTTTGTGTTTGTTGTGAAACTGTCACTGTAATATCCTGGGTCGTAACCATGAGTGCCTTCTGTAATATTGCTTTCACAGAAACCGAGGTCCCATCTTGTTTCTGTCATAGGAGCATGTGCTCTAAAAAACAGTCCCGGTGCCCACGTATCGAATCCGATGTATATATTGAAATCAACTAAAAAGGTATCTATTTTAGGTTCAATATTAATAATACTAGAAAAGTCAGTCGGAAGATAAAAATAGTCGGCGAGCCACGCACGTGGATCCCTGTTTTCAACTTGAGAGCCTTGTACCCTGAATGCTAAATTCGGAGTGCTGCAAGTTCTCTGATAAAGCGAGCCACAAAATAATGACTCAGCTATATGATTACCCTTAAATGAGCGCTCATATTCGGGCGTAATTGAAAATACGCCATAACAGCTTGCCATATGTGCTTTGTTAATAAGGGTTTGCCAGCCTACTAATTCACGATCAGCATTGACACTTGCAGAGCGAAAACTAAGATACGGCAAGACGGCTGCTTGGCTACATGCAATGTAACTGAATAGTGTAAGCCTTAGTAATGAGCGAACATTAAAATTCATAGATACTCCTTAAAAAAATCAGTTCGCACCTCCAAATAAAATATGTCGGTGCGAACTGATTTGTGTTATGTGCAGCTATTGTATGTTAATTAAAGGATACGCCTCCCTTGAGCCAGACGCCCCATTGAGACAAGGCAAAGTCGTGACAGCAGTTTTCTTTGCAGGTAAGTTTTTGACGCGCGCAGTGATCTATAGTGCAGTCATCGATTTTTGGCATGCTGTGATCACGACGTCCCCATTCAACTTCACCGCCGACACCAACAAATGGAGTCCATCCGCAGCGATCGGCCCATGTATAGTTGATGTGGGTAAATAACTTGTTAGAAATACCACGTTGTCTGCCTGCCGCGAGATCAAGATCTTCAACTTTTATGAATGCAGGATTTAATGATGTCGCAACAGGGTACCATTGTCCATCAAGCGTACTGTATGTGCTGAGTACATGTGTTTCCGGGTCTGTTTGTTCGGTAATTGCTCCACGAGGGTTATCTATGCCGCCATTTGATGACCAAGGAGCTGTTATGCCGGCTGGCAATACATAACCGGGAATATTAATTGCATTGCCGGTAGGCCACGTATTAGATCCACCAAAGATTGTAGCTTGGCTGTCTGTTGCTGATAAAGGAGTTCCTTCGAAGCTGACTGCTGATGGAACTACAAATGGTGCGCTTGTGGTATATGTGCTTTCAAACCCGTAGACAAATGCATCACCTTTTAGAGCCCATGTATTGAGAGGGAATGTATTGTAGCAGCATGGTCCGGTGTATGGACAGATTTTTTCACAGCTGCGAGCCCAGAAGTTATATCCTAAGTCACATTGGAAGTTTTCGTGTGTCCATGAGAGTTTTACGATGATGTCAGATTGGACTGAAGCGCTTACATTAACGGGAATGGTTGATATATTTGCGAGTGGTTGAAATTCATTTTGGAATTGATATGATGGCGCGGTAAATCCACTTGCGGTCATTGGATTTACTGTTGCGTCAACGTTTTCTACAGCAAGAAGATTTTCAACTGGGGTGCCCATCTTTGCCATAAGCATATAGCGGCTGAATGGTTTACCAATAAGGTCAAATGTTCTGCATTGACGTGTTTTGAAAAGGTGTGTGAGATTTGCGTCTATATATATGTCAAAGCTTGAGCATTCATCTTCACTTTTGTGAATATTGGTATGCCATGTAATGCCGGCGCCGAGTTCCCAATGTTTGCCGTTGCCAACGATTGGTTCAAAAAGATATTCACCATGAGGCCTGTTGCCTGTTGGAGCTGCAACATATATGCTTGCTCCAAGGTGATAATCAGGACATGACAAGAAGTTCCATCCGAGTTGTGCACGAAGATCTGCAACGCGTGTCAGTGTTTGACGGCATCGGCTCCAACGTGCATTTTCTAGTGCATCGAATGAAGTGTCATTGACTGAAGCAATAGCAAGGCCATCGGTTGCGTACGCGGCAAAACTGTTAAGAAGATAATCTTGACTGAGGCCTTGTGGATTAAGTGTGCTTGTTACAACATTGGTGAAGTATCCCGGATCGTAGCCGCCATTACCTGCGTTTAATCGAGTTTCTTCATAGTTTAATGCCCAGCGGGTATATACAACCGGCGCGTGCATTCTA
>Ga0265297_10009790_pt1 | contig 12251 bp, 8 predicted proteins | sample Munlanlwell13791_FD_192502 | JGI IMG/M metagenome (GOLD analysis project Ga0265297, IMG submission 192502) | Leachate microbial communities from a municipal landfill in Southern Ontario, Canada - Leachate well 137-91 | ecosystem: Engineered > Solid waste > Landfill > Unclassified | place...
GGGACAAACGGTTTTTCCGGTCTGTCCCACCTGATGTGAATAAGGCATCCAGCCGCTGTCCACGGCCGCACGGGAAGCTCCGACGGCGCCTCCGAGCACTTTGGCTAATTCTTCTAGGAGAGGAAAATTTTCCGGTCCGCGCAGTCCCCGTCCTCCGGAAACAATAATGTCGGCTTCGGTCAAATTGACCGTTGAGGTCACTTCCTCCACGATATCTAAGATTTTTGTCCTTGAGGTAAGAAAGGAAGAATGAAAACTTTCTTCGATGATCTTTCCTTGCCGTGACGTGTCGGTCTCGCTTTCTTTCATGACCTTGTGGCGAACGGTGGACATCTGTGGGCGATGGTTTCTGGTAACGATGGTGGCCATGATATTGCCGCCGAAGGCGGGCCGTGTCTGCAGGAGAAGTTTTTCCTGGGGGTCGATATCCAGGCCTGTACAGTCCGCGGTAAGGCCGGTATGTATTTTTACAGCTACGCGGGAGATCAAGGATCGTCCGATAGAGGTCGCACCGCAGAGGAAAATTTCCGGGCGATATTTCCGGATGAGATTTACCAATATCTTCGTATAAGGTTCGTCCAGAAAATGGGCCAATTCCGGCGAATCCACGACATAAACAATATCAGCTCCGCGATAGATCAATTCTTGGGCCTTTTCCTTGATGCTATGTCCTAATAAAACGCAGGAGACTTGTGTGTTTAATTTTTTCGCGAGTTCACGGCCTTTCCCTAGGAGTTCGTAGGCAACCGGCTGGACGATGCCTTTTTTTTGCTCGCCGAATACCCAGACGCCGGAGAATTTATCGATGTTTTCCGTTTTTTGCGTTTTCCGTTTAATCTCAATAGCCTTGAACTTACAGATATCCACACAGGCTCCGCAGAGCGTGCACTTGTCCAGATCAATGACCGCCTTTTTGTCCACTATGGTGATAGCGCCAAATGGGCATACTTTAACGCAGAGTGTGCAGGCGGTACATTTTTCATTTGTGATTTTTATGCTCATGTTAGGAGAGATGGTCCTTTAACATATTTACCAATTTATCTACGCATTCATCCGGTGCGCTGTCGAAAATGTGGCCTTTGGGCCGGGGAGGAGGAGTAAATATTCTTACAACTTGGGTCGGGGACCCGGTAAGCCCCAGCCGGTCTTCTTCGGTTTCCAGGTCAATGGCTTTCCAGTTTGTGATGACGGCCTTTTTGGCCCGCATCATCCCTTTCAGGGATGGAATACGCGGCTCATTTATTTCTTTTACGACGGTCAACAGGCAGGGTAAGCTTACTTTTATTATCTCATAACCTTCTTCGGTCATGCGCTCGACTATCATTTGATTATCTTTGATCTCTTCAATTTTTTTGACATAGGTGATTTGGGGGATGTCGAGGTGCGCGGATATCCCGGGGCCGACTTGTGCCGTGTCTCCGTCCGAAGCCTGTTTCCCGCAGAGGATGATATCAAATTCTTTTATCTTTTGAATGGCCTTAGCCAGGGTGTAACTTGTCGCCAGGGTATCTGAACCGGCAAAGGCGCGATCGCCGACTAAAATTCCTTCGTCACATCCTAGGGAGATCGCTTCTTTAAGCGCCGCTTCCGCTTGGGGAGGACCCATAGAGATAACGGTCGTTTTTCCGCCGAATTTCTCTTTAAGCCTAATTCCTTCCTCAATGGCATATACGTCAAAGGGGTTGATAATGGAAACGACGCCTTCCCTGACCAGGGTGTTAGTTTTAGGGTCTATCTGCACCTGGGTTGTGTCCGGGACTTGTTTTATGCAAACGATGATGTTCATTTTTAATTCTGAGCTGTCTCTTTGATTAAGGCGAGTGCGATAATATTCCTTTGGATTTGGTTTGTCCCTTCGTAGATCTGGGTGATCTTGGCATCACGCATATATTTTTCGACAGGATATTCTTTCATATAGCCATAGCCGCCGAAGATCTGGACGGCGTCCGTGGTGACCTTCATGGCCACGTCGGAGGCGAAGAGTTTAGCCATGGCCGAATTTTTGGCCACATCTTTTCTCTTTTGATCGATTTCTCTGGCCGATGCGTAAACTAGGGCTCTCGCGGCTTCGATTTGCGTGGCCATATCCGCGAGCATAAACTGGATGCCTTGAAAGCTAGAGATGGATTTCCCGAATTGTTTTCGCTCTCGGGAATATTTTACTGCCGCATCTAACGCGCCCTGAGCAATACCCAAGGCCTGGGCTCCGATGCCGGGTCGCGAGGTATCAAATGTCCGCATGGCGACAATGAATCCTTGCCCTTCTTTGCCCAGGAGGTTTTCTTTGGGGACCTTGCAATCAGTGAAGATTAACTCTCTTGTTGAAGAAGCGCGGATTCCCATCTTCTCTTCTTTTTTCCCGAAGGTGAAACCGGGGGTCCCTTTTTCCACGATAAAGACACTCGCTCCCCGAGCTCCCTTGGTCTTATCGGTCATTGTGACAATGGTGTAAATGTCCGCGTCTCCGCCGTTGGTGATAAAATGTTTTGTTCCGTTGAGGATATAATGATCCCCCTCTTTCTTAGCCGTCGTCTGGATAGCGCTAGCGTCGGAACCCGCGGCTGGTTCGGTTAAACCAAAGGCGGCCAGTTTCTTGCCTTTTGCCAGGAGAGGGAGGTATTTCTCTTTTTGTTCCTCGTTTCCGAACAATATAATAGGGTAGGCACCCAAGGCGGAGGCGGAATAGCAGATGGCGATACCGCCGCATCCTTTGGAAAATTCTTCTGTCGCCAGACACAAGTCAAAGACCCCGCCGCCCATGCCGCCATATTTCTCTTCAATATAAAGTCCGAATAAATCAGAATCGGCCATGACCTTCATGACCGCCCAGGGGAACTCTTCTGTTTTGTCGAGTTCGGCGGCAATCGGCCGGATTTTTTCGTCTGTAATCTTGCGGCACAATTCGCGGATCATTTCTTGTTCTTCGGTAAGCAGATAGTCTATCATTTCTCCTCCTCAAACATACGTTTTATGAGTTTTTTATCCCTATCGTTAAGAATGCCTTTTAGGTCGGCGATATCGCCGCTGAAAAAGCATATTTTTCCGCGTTAAACTTTCACATCCTACCATTGAATAAGGCAAGAGGCAATAATTTTTTTTATTCTCTTGGGATTTTGAACTTAGGCGTGCTTCATTCAGTGATTTGCCAGGAGGGAAGGGGAGCGCAAGAAAAATAATCATTGAATGGCGCCAGGACTGGGTTCGTTTTGTGCCCGAGGGGGCCTGATCTGTTGATGCGGTTTATGGACGGCAATTAATTTTCCAAGAAAATGAATAAGCTGACTTTTGCGGAAAAATTATTTGAGCTGTTTTGGCTTGTTTGCTCTGCGTATCCATTGTTGTTTTTTTTTCTGATGGAATTCAGGTTTATTTTGTCGTTTTTATAATGAATTATGAATAGGCTTATTTTTCTGTGAAGAATGTTGATTATTTTATGATTTTTTTGGTAGCGTTATATGTCATATTATGTCAGTTTATGCAATTAAATGTATTATAGCAGACTCTAATGCATTCTTATGTATTAAAAGTAACAGAATGATATATAATGGCCTATATCACAGATAAAAAACATAATAAAGTATTTAATGAAATAATTAACAAAAAAGTGTTGACAATATGTAATCGCTATATTAAATTGTTGATATCTGAAGTCTGAAGTCATAACTCAAACCAAATAATATAGTTATACCGCAGCAGGATTAACGTGTAAGGAAGAAAGCTCAAAATGCCATATGAAGATTTAATGACAATAGAAGAAGTCGCTCAATACCTTCGCGTCAAAAAGCGAACGATTTATGATTGGGTTAAAAAGGGAAAAATTCCGGCCATGAAGACCGTCGGACAATGGCGTTTCAAGCGGGATAAAATCGACGCATGGCTTGACAGTCAAAATTAAGGAGGGTTGATTATGGCGGGACAAGGAATACCGCGGGATGTGGAAAAAGATGTGCGTCATTTAATAGCTGAAATTCTGGAGGTGGAGCCCAGCGAAATCAACCCTGATGCCCATTTTGTTAAAGACTTAGGAATGGATTCAATGATGGCTTTGGAAATATTAGCCGGTATCGAGAAGAAGTATCGCATTGCTATTCCCGAGGATGCCTTACCGAAGTTTACTGATTTAAATACAACGGTGAATATTGTCAAAGATATTTTGGCTAAGCGAAAATAATTTCTTTCTACTATCGATTTGACGAACAGAGAGGATGGCGCATGTATTTTAAGAGACTTGAGATATTTGGTTTTAAATCCTTCGCAGATAAGACGACGATAAATTTTGAGCCGGGGATCACCGCGATTGTCGGCCCGAACGGATGCGGCAAGAGCAATATTTTTGACTCAATCCGCTGGGTCCTGGGAGAACAGAGCGTGAAGGAACTGCGGGGGTCTTCCATGGAAGATGTGATCTTCAATGGCACGGATAAGAAGCCGGCTTTGGGTTTTGCGGAAGTCAGCTTGACCTTTTCCAATGAATCTAAGGTCCTTCCCATAGATTATGATGAGGTTATGGTAACCAGGAGACTTTACCGGTCGGGTGAGAGTGAATATCTTATCAATAAAGCAACGGTGAGACTTAAGGATATTCAGGAATTGCTCATGGGGACGGGTATCGGCGCGGAGGCTTATTCTCTCGTTCAGCAGGGCAAGGTGGATCTGGTGGTCAGCGCGCGCCCGGAGGACAGGCGCATTCTTCTCGACGAGGCTTCGGGGATAACAAAATATAAGGCCAAGAAGAAAGAGGCCTTGAGTAAACTGCAAGACACGGAGAATAATTTACTGAGAATCAATGACATCATCATCGAGGTTAAGCGTCAAATTGCCTCCATCGAACGCCAGGCAAACAAGGCACGAAAATATAAAGTGGAATTTGAGAAATTAAAGAGTTTCGAAACGGAATTCGCCCGGCATCAACTGGGTTTGTTCGCCGAGGAACGAAAGAAGATATCGGATAATATTTCGGAGATAAAGGCTCAGGAGATAAATTTGAATGGGGAGATGGCAGAGCTTAACGGCCTTTTGGAAGGGCAAATTAATTTGCTTGATGAATTGGAACAGAATATCAATGATGTTAAATCCGATGATATTAAATTGGAGAGCCAGATTGATATTAATAATAAACAGATAGGTTTCAATGAAGAGCGGATCGAGAATTTATCAATTAATGCCCTTCGGCTCGAAGAGAAGAAAAAACAATTGATTGAGAGATGCCGCTCTCAGCAAGAGAAGATTGAAGGGTTGAAAAAAGCCATGGCGGACTTGGAGGAGCTTATCCGGCAAAAAGCTGAGCGAGTGAAGCTCAAGAAAGATTGTTTGCGAATAGTCGAAGAGGCGCTCGCGGCAGCCAAGAAGGGGATACATGAAAACGAAGAGAAAATTTTAGACATCACCTCTAAACAGGTCAATATCAAAAATAGCCTGACTGAGGTTATGAAGGAACTCCAGGGAGGATTAGCCCGAAAACGGCGGTTAGATCTGGAAAACACAAAAGTTTTTTCCGAGAAGGAGCAGATCGACGAACGGCTCAGGATGAATGATGAACAGGTGGCGGGGGTCCAAGGCCGGGTCTCCGTGCTTAGGAATAAGTATGAATCCGACACGGACGTTATGAATCAATTTAAAGCGCAGCTGTCGGTCTTGCATCAACAGCTCAATGACTTGGAAAGGAAGAAGATATTTCTGGAATCGCAAAAAGAATTTATTGAGAAACTGCAGGTGCAATATCAGGACATCCCTGACCCTGTCGTAGAGGGCAGGTTAATCACTCGCGTGGCGCCTTTAGAGAAAAACATGGGGATTATCGGCAAGGTGAAAGAGGTCTTGTCCCTGAATCCGGAGAAACGACAGTTGTTTGGAGGCGATTCTTGCGGGGATTCTTTGCAACAATGGTATGAAATTGTCTGTGAAGCCAAATTTATCGAGTTAGAGCCGCAGCAGATTATCGCGAAGATCAGCGATATCAGCCAAGAGATAGCCCTCAAATCCCAGGAGAAGGAAACGTTGGTTATGCGTATCGAGGAGCAAGAGAAGACCCTCGGTCTGGTTTCGAAGGACATGCACGATGAAGAAAAATCGTTGTCGATCTTAGAGGCGCAGCGAGAAGATATTTTGAAAGAGATGAACAAAATCGTGAGTGAATTGGAATTGGTGGATTCTGAGATCCTTGAAGTTAGAGAAACCCTTACTCAGCTTAAAAAGAATGAAGAAGAGCTGACTTATCATTTGGATACGCTCAATCAGGATTTTGCTTATTGTCAGAATCTTATCAAAGAAAAGCAGGAATTTATCTCTATGAAATTGCAAGAAAGAGAGGAAACGACGGTCTTGATCGCCCAGTTGGACACGGAGCTGGAATCGGGGCAGGAGAGGAAGAAAAGCGAGCGGGAAAATTTGGCAATATTCGAGCAGACCTTGGATCGCGACTTGGAAGAAATAAAGAGGATCGATGATGAACAGTCTGAGTACGGACAAAAAAAGACAGGATACGAGACTGAGATCGGCGGCCTAAACGTCAAGATCGCAGAATTAAAAGATAAGAAACAATCCCTGCAAGGCATCTTAGTCGATTATGAAAGACAGAGGGCGGAGGTCTCTCAGAGGATCGATAGCCTGCGCTCCAATAACCTGGCGATAGAGGAAGATATTAATCAGATTAAGAGAAGTATTCACGCGCAGGAATTGAAATTTCAGGAAATTTCTTTCAATGAAAAAGGGATCAAGGATCGGTTAATACAAACCTATAAGATTGATATCGATGCCGGGAGCGAGTTGATTTCTCCCGAAGAGCCGCTGCCGTTTTCGGTCAGCTCTGAGGAGTTCATGAGCGAATTAGAGCGTTTGAAGAAGAGGTGTGATTCCTTCGGCGCGGTGAATTTGGTCGCCATTGAAGAATTCGACGAGTTGAAAGAGCGATACGAGTTTTTAACTAAGCAGCAAAGTGACCTGCTTGAGGCAAAAGATTCCTTGCATCAGACGATCAACAAAATTAATCGCCAGACTCGCCAGATGTTCATGGAGACTTTCACGAGGGTGAGCGAAGAATTCAGGATTTATTTTAGGATGTTGTTCGGCGGTGGAGAGGCCCAGTTGCTTCTCCTCGATCCTGAGAATGTGTTGGAATCGGGCATTGAGATCGTTGCCCGGCCTCCTGGGAAAAAGTTGCAGAATATCAGCCTCCTTTCCGGGGGGGAGAAATCATTGACGGCCATAGCGCTTATTTTTGGCGTTTTTAAAGTCCGGCCGAGTCCGTTTTGTATTTTGGATGAAATCGACGCGGCGTTGGATGAGGCGAATGTTGGCCGATACAGTTATTTGCTGAAAGATTTCGCCAAGATCGCTCAATTTATTGTGATTACTCACAACAAGAAAACCATCGCGATATCGGATGTTATGTATGGCATCACGATGCAGGAGCGGGGCGTTTCGAAAATCGTATCGGTTAAATTTTCCGAAGAAGAAAAGGAAAAAGAAGTTCAGGAAGAGGTCCCGGTCGGGGCTGTTTAATAGCTGTTCTCATGGACACAAGTTTGATTTTTTCCGCCTAATTTCGCGACGTACATTGATTTGTCAGCCTTTTCTATCAATTCCTCCGGAGTCCCGGCATCCATGGGGAAGGAAGCGAGGCCGATGCTAACAGTGATTTGCAGCTGTTGGTTGGGCTTAAAATTTTGAAATTTATAATTAGCGATTTTTTCTCTTATCCGCTCAGCAATCGTATAGGCCTGCCCTTTATCGGTCTGCGTTAAGATCATCGAAAATTCTTCGCCGCCATATCGGCAGACGCAGTCAATCTCCCGGGAAGAATTTCTTAATAATTCCGCTAGATCCCGTAACACAGTATCCCCGTTTTGGTGGCCGTATGTATCGTTGAGACTCTTAAAATTATCGATATCAATCATCAATAAGCTTAAAGGTGTGTTTTTATTCATCGCCTTTTTGATTTCTTCCAAAAGTGTGTTCTGGAAATATCCGTGGTTCCATAAATCGGTGAGAGAATCCTTGAAGCTTTTTTGAACGACTAATTCATAGAGGCGAGAGTTCTCGATCGCTAGCCCGGCCTGACTGGCGACCATGACGAATATCTTCAGGTCGTCATCGGTGATGGGTTTTTGCGTATAAAGATTGTCGGCAATGATCAGGCCGTTAACCGTATCTTGTGCCTTTAAGGGGACGATGGCCAATTCGGACGTTTGAAAAACTTTCAAGAGCGGATCGTTGCGGTATTCTTCCAACTCGGCACGGCGCAGTAACCAGGGGCTACCTTTGTAGTAGGCCTTGGTTAGCAAATAATCACCTTGGGGATCCAAAGGGAATTTTAAGTCTCGAATAGTTTTATATAATTTTGAGGAAGTGGCGATGTAAGAGATTTTATCTTTTCGGATCAGGTCTTCCATTTCCGGTTCGGATTCTTCTATATATTTCCAAATCCTTTCGGCATCTTCTCCCGATTCCGGACCGATAGTCATTTTGGCTTCAAGGTGCCGGGTCGTTTTGTTGGCCAAAAAAAGCAGCGCCCGGTTGAATCCTAATCCTGTATGGGAGGTGACCCCGGTCAGTATAATGTAGAGAATATGGTTGAGCTCCAGAGTTGTGCGCATCGCGGAATTGATGTTATAGAGAACGGAAAGCTCCCGTTGAGCGCGCTCTAATTGCTCTTTTACGTTTTCCTCATTTTGTGTAGGTTGATGATTCATTTGGCAAAGATACCATTTTCTAGCCGTCTTGTCAAGCACAGGATGGAGGTGGATTAGGATACAGGCCTGCCGGCCATAAAACTTTATTTATCAATAACTTATGACTTATCACCCGAAGATAGCGCTTTCTTGACAGCCCAGAGGGCGTGTGATATACTTTAGCATTCAATGAGGGTTTTTCGAAAATGTTAGAGGAGATATTAGCTAATTTTAATTGGATAGACCTGCTCATGGCATGTATTGTCATCAGGGCGATTGTTGTCGGCCTGAAAAGCAATTGTGTCGTTGAGTTGTTCCGTTTGGCCGGAATCCTTTTTGCCAATTTCATTATACTTCATTATTATAGTCGTCTCGGTGAAATTCTCAACAAATATGCTTTTATTCCAGCGGTCGCTCAGGGAATCTTCGCGTATATCTTACTTTGGCTCACTGTTGTTCTCGTCTTTAAACTTATTGGCGAGGGGTGGACGCAATTATTGAGAATAGAGCCCCATCCCAATCTTAATAAATGGCTCGGGTTTGTTTCCTCATCGGTGCGCGGGTTGCTGGTCTGTTCGTTGACATTTACGCTGTTTATAATAGCGGGCAATCAATACTTGGAAGAGGTGTCCCGGAAGTCTTTTACCGGCTTTTATCTCGGCGAGATCTCTCCCAAGATTTACAAATTTTCGTATGATCGTGTGGTTAGCAAATTTTTTCCGGAAGAACATTTGAATGCTAATGTCTTTGGCTCCCCAGGGGCTGGTTTTGAGAAGCCGAAGGGGAAAAAGGGGGGCAATTAGCTTTTCTCTTCGGCATTCATTCGATGCTGCGTTAATCTTGGCGTATGTTTTTGGGATAAACTTGTTAAGAGTAAATCCAGAAACAAGTTTATTAAGGTGAAAATATGGGACTTATCCCTGAGGATATCATTGCTCAGGTTTTAGAACGTTGCGATATCGTTCAGACTGTATCAACTTATATCCCTCTGAAAAAAGCTGGAAGAAATTTTAAGGCACAATGTCCTTTCCATAACGAAAAGACGCCATCGTTTATAGTTAATCCTGATAAACAGATTTTTCACTGTTTTGGATGCGGTGTCGGCGGGAACGCGGTGACATTTGTTATGCGTCTGGAGAATCTGTCTTTTCCGGAAGCGATTAAGAAATTGGCGGATAAATTGGGAGTTGTCATCCCGAGGATGGACAATCGGGATCCCAAGATGGAAAGTTTACAGGATGTACTTTATGGTGTCAATGAATTAGCCGTTGATTTTTTCCACCAGAATTTGCTTTCGGGAAAGGATAAGGCGGCCCAGCAGGCGCGGGATTATTTAAAAGGACGTGATTTCAGCCTTGAAATCGTGAGAAAGTTTAAGCTGGGGTTCGCGCCTGATCAGTGGGACAGTTTGCTTTTGTCTTTAAGGAAGAAAGATGTTACGGTGAGCCTGCTGGAGAAGGCAGGCTTGATCTTGGCGAAAGAGAAAAAAGACGGTTTTTATGACCGATTTCGGAATAGAATTGTTTTCCCGATCCTTGATATAAAGGCAAGATGTGTTGGTTTCGGCGCGCGGACCCTTCAGGAGGGTTTCGCAAAATATATCAATTCTCCCGAGACGCCAATTTATACCAAGGGAAGCCATCTTTATGGATTTCAGCTCGCTAAAGAGGCTGTCGCGCAAAAAGATTCTGTGGTTGTGGTTGAGGGGTATATGGATTTCATTATGCCTTTTCAGGCGGGAGTCAATAATATTGTCGCCTCGTTGGGAACCGCACTGACCACAGAACAGATTCGCTTGCTTCGCCGATTTACAAAAAATGTTGTCATGCTTTATGATACAGACCCCGCGGGAGAATCGGCTATGCTCAGAAGTCTGGATATGTTAATTGAAGAAGGGATGAATGTTAAGGTCGCGACGTTAGCGACGGGTGAGGATCCGGATTCTTTTGTTCGTAAGTTTGGAGTGGAGAAGTTTTCCGAGTGCATTCAATCGGCCAAGAGTTTGTTCGATTATAAGCTCAATGCCCTTCTGCGAGTTTGCGGCAAAGATACGGTTGAAAGCCGGGTGAAAGTGGCGACTGAAATGCTGCCGACCATCAATAGATTTGAGAATACGATTATTCGATCAGAATATTTAAGGCAGCTCGCTGCCGCCCTTTCAGTTTCAGAGAGTGCCCTGCTGGTCGAACTCAAGAAGATCGGAACAGCGGCGGCGAAGAATGCCGGGGGAAGGGCCGCCTCGGCAGCAAAAAGTTGCAATGAGCAGGTGCGGACGGCCGAATACAACATTTTGAAGGCGATGCTGGAGAATCAGGAGCTTATTTCTTCAACCAAAGGGGAAGTTTTTCTGTCGGATTTTCGAGATGAAAGCATCCGGAAAATTATTGAAAAGATTTATGAGCTTTATGACCAGCGAAGCGATCTGAGTCCCGCGAGTTTGCTGAACTGTTTTAACGATGCCCGGATATTACAAATCATCTCTGGTTTATTGGCGGGCGATGATGAGCCCAGTGATAACATCGAGAGGATGCATCGTGATTGTGTTAAACGCCTGCGGAGTGATCGAGTGAGAATGCAGCGACAAAATCTTGTGCGTCAGATTAAAGAAGCCGAGGTTTCTGGGAATCAGGAGACGCTTGAAAGACTGACGGGGGAATTTAATCAGCTTTTAAAAGGTTGATTTAAAATATTTGTTCAGGTTAAGGGGTCACCCAATTTTTATTTTTGATTTGCTTTGCTAACCGTTTATCTTAAGGAAAGAGGATATATAGATGAGAAAGGCCAGAAAGGTAGAATCAAAAGAGAAAGATTTCCAGCAGGATGTGGATAAATTGCTTTCCCTCGGGCAGAAGAAAGGCTTTCTGACTTATGATGAGGTCAATGAGACGCTCTCCGACTCGGTTGATTCTTCCGAAGCCATCGATCAGGTTTTTGACATTTTAGACGGGAACGATATCAAGATCATCGAATCAAAAGATGAGCCGCAGGTTGGCGAGATTGACGGCAAAGAATCGCGGGAGCAACAATTGCGGCGGATTCGCGAAGCGCACAACAAAGAGGAAGAAGTCTACTCCGATAAATTTATTCCATTGGATGACCCGGTCAAGATGTATTTAAAACAGATGGGGTCGATCCCTCTTTTGTCCCGCGAGGAGGAAATTTCGTTAGCCAAAAGAATTGAAGAGACTGAGAATCGCTTTGCGGAGGCGCTTTTTGAAACAGCTTATGCCCGTAAAGAGGCCTTGGCGATTATTAATAGTGTCTTAAAGGAGGAGATTAATGTCGAAGATGTTATCAAGGATGAATTGGAGAGGCGATCAAAATTAATACGCGACCTTACAAAAATTATTAAAAAAGTTCGGCACACGAGGATGGGCACCAGAAAATCCGCGCAGGCCCTGGCGGAGTTTAAATTAACCTCGACGGTGAATGAAGAAATAGTTGCTAAGATAAACGAGGTTGTCGAACGGATCGAGAAGATCATGAAAACGTTGCAGGGCAAACGGAAGACGATTAATGTGTCTCAGTTAAAGAAGGAAAGGGCGCGGTTAATTCGTGATCTGGGGTCGCCCGTTAATCGTG
>Ga0265297_10009791_pt1 | contig 12250 bp, 16 predicted proteins | sample Munlanlwell13791_FD_192502 | JGI IMG/M metagenome (GOLD analysis project Ga0265297, IMG submission 192502) | Leachate microbial communities from a municipal landfill in Southern Ontario, Canada - Leachate well 137-91 | ecosystem: Engineered > Solid waste > Landfill > Unclassified | place...
AAGGACCGATTCCGTAACAACCCATAATAATCGGTTTTTTATTTCCCTCCTTGTCGGTAAAATAAGCTTTCATGGCCTCTGAATATTTCACGCCCAGCGGAAAAATATTGCCTACCTCGATTGAAGATCCCTCCTTAAGGGTTTTTTTGCATAACGGGCATTGCTGACCAGCGGATACTTTGGCGACCTCCTGATTCTGCGAAAAATCTCCGTTTTCGCAATAAATAATCTTGTCTTCGCCGCTGGGAGACAAAACCTGGAACTCGTGGGTGAAATCTTTAGTAAAATCACCGCCCGAAGCCTCGGTTAAAACGGCATCAAGCCCGCATCTTTTGAAAATATTAAAATAAGCCTGAGTAACCTTCTTGTAGTAATCATTCAGATCTTCCTGGGAAGCATGGAAACTATAAAGATCTTTCATCTCGAATTCCCGGCCACGCAAAAGACCGGACTTGGCCCTTAATTCCTTTCGGAATTTAGTCTGAATCTGATAAACGTAAAGCGGCAAGTCCTTATAAGAACTAACGTAGTGCCTGATAATGTCTGTAACCATTTCTTCGTGCGTCGGACCCAATCCGACGATCCCCTGCCCCTCGCCTTCGCATTTATACATAACATCTTGGCCGATGCCTTTTTGCCAGCGGCCCGTTTCTTCCCAAAGATTTTTGGGCTGAAATACGGTCATTAAAATTTCCTTGCCGCCGATCGCTTCTATTTCATCTCTGACGATATTTTCAATCTTCCTTAAAACCCTCAATCCTAATGGCAGATAGGTGTAAACACCGGCCATTTCTTTATAGACAAAACCGCCTCTGATTAAAAATTGAGCGTTGATGCTTTTCTCTTCGGCCGGAGCCTCTTTTAAAAGTTTCGTAAAAAGTTGCGATTGCTTCATGAAAATATCGGTTAAAATAATCTGGGGATGTCGAATTTAAAGGTCACGAAAATCATAAAAACAATCAACAGAACGAAAAAGGCGGCTGTCACATTCTGCTCTATTTTGCAATTAACAGCTTTGCCCCTCAGGGCCTCAATAAGCAAAAAAACTATTTTGCCGCCATCTAGGGCTGGGATCGGCAGGATATTCGTCAAAGCCATAGCTACGGAAATATAAGAGACTAAAAAGAAAAAATAGCTCACTCCCATTTTCGAGTATTGGCTCAAGAGATCCATAATGCCCAAGGGCCCCAAAAACTCCATCTTTAAGCCGCTGGGCAGTTGGGCGATGCCTAAAACGCTCTTTATCCCCATAATCCATCCCTGCACGATATTAACGGTCATATTTTTACAAACCACTATGCCCTGCCAAGCGGCTTCGTGTAAAGGATAACGGTAAAGGGCGACTCTTGCTAAAACCAAACCGAGCGGATATTCGTCGGAGGTGCTTGGCGTAATTTTCTTTTCCAAAACATTCTGGTCTCTTTGGATGTCTAAAACAATTTCGCCTTCTTGGCGGTTAGCCATAAAATCATTGAATTCGGCGATTTTCTCAAAACCAATCAAGATGTCGCCGACCATTAATTCGGCTTTTTCGGCCGGTGAACCGGAGACCACTTGGACTATTTGGATTTTAGGGTCTTTAACGCGCGAATTGACTTCATCTCCTACGGCTTGCGGCAAGCCCCACGTAGCGGAAACCAGACCGAGCAAAACGGCTGCGACCAGCCAAAAAGAAACAACGCCGCCGATGATAATCAAAAATCTTTGCCAAATAGGTTTATCCGTAAAACTGCGGTAATCTTCGATGCCTCCTTCTTCGCCATAAATTTTCACAAAAGCCCCAAAGGGTATCAGATTTAAAGAATAAACGGTTTCTCCGAATTTCTTGCCGAAAATCCGCGGCGGATAACCAACGCCGAATTCTTCAATTTTAATGCCGAACTTTTTAGCTAAAATAAAATGTCCGAACTCGTGGATAACCAAAAGCGCGACTAAACTAAAAAGAGCGATAAGGATAGTGGCTATGATCATGAAATTGAATTGCCCTTAAAGCACTATTTCCTGCTTCTTTTTTTCTCCGAGCTCATCGATTTTTTTCTGGTAGTCGTCGATCATTTTCTGCAAGTCGTCTTTAGCTCGAAATTTGTCGTCTTCTCTTACCTTGCCCTCCTTAAAACCGTCCTGAATTTGACGCCAAGCTTCTTCCCGCCACCTTCTTAATGTCTGGCGCGCTTGCTCTTGTTTCTCTGATAAAAGCCTTGCCAAATCTTTGCGGTAATCTTCGGTTAAATCGGGCATACTGATCCTAATAGTATCTTTATCCACGATAGGAGAAGCGCCTACCCCTGTTCTTGATAAAGCTGCAACAATCCCTTCGATATAAGACTTATCCCAAGGCTGAATTAGAATTTGCCTCGGCTCGGGCGTGGAAATAGCGGCTAACTGTTTTAAGGGAAATTTCTGGCCGAAACAATCGACAATCACGTCTTCCACTAAAGACGGGTTAGCTCTGGAGGTGCGAATTTTCGCCAACTCTCCCTCAAAAAACTTGATGACTTTTTCGAATTCCGGTTTAGTTTTATCGAGAATTTCTTTGTACATATCTATTTGAAATTGTAGCAAAATTTTATTTATAATTCCAGCATTAAAATTTCCAAAGCGAGCCTGTTGTTTACATTGGTCGTTGAGATTAAAAAATTAATATTTTGAATGGATTTGACTATTTTTTTCAATTTTATAACGGAATATTCGCCCGCCTCGCCCCCGACTACGGCCAAGAGTTTTTCGCGGAAATAACTAAGCCAAACATCCAAAACGCTCCTCAAGTCGTTCGATTCTTCAGCCAGCTTTTTGGCATAACTGAAACGAGTCAATAAATTTTCCCGTCCCAACTGCGCGATTTCTTCTATAAGCTTTTGCTGTTCCTTATTTTTATTTTGGTCAGGTAGGGCGTAAAATCTCAAGCGTTCCACGCGTGAAAGAATGGTCGGTAAAAGCATCTCGGGATATTCGCTGATTAAAATAAACAAGGAATTGCCCTGCGGTTCTTCCAGAATTTTCAAGAAAGCGCTTTGCGCCTCCTGATTCAATAAATGGGCCTTGTCGATAATCGCCGTTTTGAAAGGAGCTGAATAAGCCTTCAACGAAAGATTATTTTGCAACTCTCTGATTTGGGTTATTTTGATTTCCTTACCTTCCTGCGGTTCAATAATCATCAGGTCGGGGTGGACGTTTTTCTCGATGTCTCGGCAGGCCCGACAATGATTACAAGGCCTGGTCTCAATCTTCCCCTCCTGGCAATTTAAAAGCTTAATGAATTCCAGAGCTAAGACTTTTTTGCCGATCGCTCCATGACCGTAAAACAACAGAGCATGGGGAGTTTTCCCAAGCTCGGCTGTCTTTTTTAAAAATTGCCACTGTTTTGGGTTCCGCAACATTACCGCTTGGACATTATGCTCTTTTTATAGACATCAAGATTTTCCAAAACTACGCCCGTGCCCTTGGCCACGCATAATAAAGGCTCTTCAGCGATAAAGCAAGGCACCCCCGTTTCTTTGGCGATCAATTTATCGATATTATTAAGCAGCGCCCCTCCGCCCGACATCACCATCCCCTTATCCATGACATCAGCTGAAAGTTCCGGAGGTGTATCTCGCAAAACTTGTTTAATAGTATGGGTGATTTCAGCTAAAATTTCGGAAATAGCCTCGCAAACTTCGTTGGAAGAAACTTTGATAGTCCGGGGCAATCCAGAAACCATATCGCGCCCGCGGACACTGATGGTTTTTTCCTCTTTTTCCGGAATAGCTGTGCCGATTTTAATTTTTATATCTTCAGCTGTCTGTTCGCCCAAAGCTACATTGTGTTTATCTTTAATATACTCGCCGATAGCTCGATCCATCTTATCGCCCGCTACCCTAACTGAGCTGGAAGTGACAATACCGCCCAATGAGATAACCGCTACCTCGGATGTCCCTCCGCCGATATCAACAATTAAATTGCCTGAACAGGCATTAATAGGAATACCCGCCCCAATTGCGGCTAAAATCGGCTCTTTCACTACGTAAGCTTCTTTTGCGCCGGCGTTTACGGCCGCTTCCAACACGGCTCTTTTTTCAGTGGAAGTGATGCCGGCCGGTACGGAAATCATGAGCTCTGGTTTAAAAAACCTGAAAGGACCGGCTGTCTTTTCGATAAAATAGCGCAGCATGGCTTGAGTCACCCTGAAATCAGCGATCACTCCGTCTTTCATAGGACGATAAACCCTGATAGTATCGGGAGTTTTCCCGATCATCTCCTTGGCCGCCTCGCCGATGGCTAAAATCTTATTGTCGTCCAAAGAAACGGCGACCACCGAAGGTTCGCGCAAAACTACTCCTTTTTTAGGGACAAACACCAAGGAGTTGCAGGTACCCAAGTCTATGCCTAATTTTCTGACAAACATATTTGTTTAAAATTTTACTCTTTTAATATCGGCTCCTAATTTTTGCAAACGTTCTTCGATTTTTTCGTAGCCCCGATCCACTTGGTAGATATTGTTGATGACTGTTTTACCTTTAGCAATAAGGCCGGCGATAATCAAGGCCGCTCCCCCTCTTAAGTCGAAAGAATCCAATTCTCGGCCGAACAAACGGGTCGGTCCGTTAATAATCGCGCGATGCGGATCGGCAAAATAGATCTTCGCTCCCATCTTATTAAGTTCTTCTAAATATTTCAACCTTCCTTCATAAAGCGGATCATGAATAAGGGTCGGTCCTTGCGCTTGAGTGGCTAAAACGCCGAATGTCGACTGGAGGTCAGAGGGAATGCCCGGATAAGGTAAGCTTTGGATCTTATCAATCTTCAGGTGTTTCCATGGAAAAACTCTCACGGCATTACGCCCGATGATTTCAAACGGCACACCGAAGTCTTTGAGTTTTTTCAAGGGCAATTCCAAAAAATCGACTTCTACATTTTTAATAAGAACGTTACCCCTGGTTGCAGCCGCAATCAGAATAAAAGTACCCGCTTCCACCGGATCGTTAATCAAGGAATGTTTTATTCCTCCGAGCTTTTTGCGCCCCTCAATTATAATTTCGTGAGTGCCTGCTCCCTGGATCTTGGCGCCCATTTTATTCAAAAACTTGGCGAGCTCTCTCACTTGATAATCTCCGTCAGCGATCTTAAGGATTGTTTTTGTCGGCAATGAGCTGGCTAGAATCATCAAATTCTCGGTAGCCGTCACACTGAATTCGTTCAAGACAACCACGTTTGATTTTTTGATGTCAAATTTGATTTCGTATTTCTTTCCGCTTCTTTTAATTGAACATCCTAATTGCTCGAAACCGTCCAAATGCGTATCAATAGGACGCGCCCCAATGACGCAACCGCCAGGATTAGGGAAATCTATTTTATTGAATCTGGCCAAAAGCGGCCCCATAAAAAGAACTGAACCGCGCAGTCTGCCCACTAAATCCTTTTTGACGCTTTGCGGATCAAGTTTATTATTTTGGATGCGCACCTTTCTTTCGCCGATCCATTCAATTTGAGAGCCCATGCTTTTCATAATTTCCAGCATCCGGAACACGTCTTCGATTAAAGGAAGATTGGCTATCTCACAAGGCTCTTTGGTCAAAAGAGTCGCGGCCAAAACCGGGAAAGCGGCGTTTTTCGCCCCTCTCACCTCAATTTCACCTCTTAACGATTTACCGCCGTTGATGACGAATTTTTCTGGCATATCTTTTTTAATCTTATCTTAAAACCGAGCCTTTAGCAAATATAAAAGCGCCCGTTGAAAACGAGCGCTTTTCTTATTTTTTTAACGAAAACCTAATTCTTTTTCGAAATGAGCAAGCACCCAATCGAAGGCGCCGAAATACTCGACTGTTTGCCAATCCGGACGAATTTCGTCCAGATATTTTCGTGCCTCAAACTGATAGTCCGGATTCGAACTGTTCAATAAAGCGCCCAGGCTTAACCTGCACATTCTCTTTCCCCAGCCGCTTAAGAGCTGCTCACCCTTGGGACGCTGTGCCAATTGATAAAGCTCTTGAGGGCTCACATCGATTGTGGTTCTTTCAGCTGATGCCCTTTCGTCCCAATAAAAAGGCATGATCGGCATCATGAAGGCCCAATCGCAAATGTCTTTTGCAGGGTCTTCAAAAATCGCCAGGTAAACCGAGGGGAGAATGTGGGTTTTGACGTTAATACCCAGATCTTTTTCCACCCTTAGGGTTAATTCATTCTTCAGGACCTCCAGGCTCAATGCCTTTTTAAGGTCATTCTCCCCGACCCTGCCTCCCGGCAATTCATAATCACCCTCGTAGCTTTTACCGGGAATGATCGACCCCTTCTCAATCCTCCGCTGCAAACGCAGTTTACCTGAGCTCGTCAGTAAACCCGCAAAAATGCCAATGGTTTTCGGTCGTGCCATTCTGAAATACCTCCCTTTTTAAATTTTCAATAAGACACTCTAACAGATTGATTTTGGAATGTCAATAAGATATGATAAAGGCGATAATGACTAAAAAAACACGGACTATTCTTTTTGGCATTTGCGCTTTTTTATTCGTTCTGACGGCGCCGTCAGTCATTTTTTATTCCCAAGGATACCGGATTGATTTTGCCAATAAAAAAATCGTGCAAACCGGAGGGTTTTATTTCAAGGCCACTCCCCGGAGCGTCCAAGTGCATATTAATGGAAAACTCAAAGATACGACATCTCTTTTTACCAGCTCCTCTCTTATAGAAAACCTCATGCCAAAAACCTACGCGGTTGAAATAAGCAAAGAAGGCTACTACTCTTGGCAAAAAACTTTGAAGGTTAAAGAAAAACAGGTCACCGAAGCGAAAAATATCACCCTCGTCCCTAAAATCCCCGATCTTGCAAAACTCGAATTTGATCAAAAAGAAATCGAAAACACGGTTTCGCAATATGCGCCCAGCGCCACTTCTTCGGATCGTCAAAAAATCGTTAAAGCTGACCAGCACGAAATTTGGGTCGAATTCGCCAAAGATGAGAAAAAAATCTTTTTACTCCGCTTCTCAGAAAATATCGATAAAGTTTATTGGCTCAACGATTATTACCTGATTTTCAATGTCGGCAATAAAATAAAAATCGCCGAAATCGACGATCGAGACAGGTTAAATGTTATTGATATCGCGGAATTTGAAACTCCGGAAATCTTTTGGGATAGCCTTAATGGAAAACTCTACGTTCTAAGCGAGGGAAATCTCTACGTTTCAGAAAAACTACTTCCTTAATTTTTCTATCTTGGTCTTGAAATCGTCCCACTTGAGCTCGCCCTTGCCGGCCGAAGAACAAATGTCTCTGAATTGGCAATAAGTGCATTGCCAGTTGTGCGGATATTCGGCCAGTTGGCCAGGAACGATATTCTCTTTAATTTTTTTATCGAGCGATTCGAGCCCTTTAATAAGACCTTGCACTAATTCGGGGTTATATTGTATCGGAAAATCCTTCAGCTCCGAGGTATCCTTGCTCATATAAAGCAATATCCCCTTAGGAATCTTAAAATAGTGCATGTAGAGCTGGATCTGATTCACGTTCTCTTCTTTAGGCTCTTGCAACTTACGGAACAGCATGCTGTTCATGCTTTTGAAATCAACGACATAAAGCTCGTTGTTTAAGGTAATGATCGCGTCAGCTCTGCCTGAAACCAGCCCCTGTGGCGGAATCTGGACTTCAGAGGCCCTCACTATCCCCAAGCTGAAAAGAGAATTAAGAATCTGCATTTGGATATAATCGCCGTGATCAAAAAGCCTCAGCATGCGCGCTTCCATTTTTTCGCGCGGCATATTTTTGAATTTAAAAAAAACGGCACGGGCGCACTTGCCGGCATCGGTAATATAAAAATGATTCTGTTCCCTGTCCTCGTGCCGATCTAAATAATACTGATCGATGAGTTCCTTAAGCATAAACTAATAGAGGCTGAACCTCGTTGAGTATTTTGGGGGTCCAGCCTCCGATATTAACGTTTCGTCCACTGAGGAGCTCTACGGGCGCCTTTCAGGCCGAACTTCTTACGTTCCCTCATACGAGAGTCTCTGGTTAAAAAGCCCGATTTCTTTAATTTATTGCTTAATTCCGAATCCAATTCGATCAAAGCCCTGGCCATACCATGCCTGACGGCCTCCGCTTGAGCATGCAAGCCTCCGCCGCTCACCTTAACCATCATGCCGAATTTTTCGACAATCCCCATCTTTTCGAGAGGCGATAAAATAATTTGCTGCAAGTCAGAGGATAAGAAATATTTTTCAAGCGGTTTGCCGTTAATTGAAAACTCCCTATTCGATTGGGGCTGCAAACGAACCCGAGCTACTGCCGTCTTTCTGCGGCCGATTGCTTCAAAAAAACGAGCGGCTTTAGCCTCTTTAACAACGGCCGGTTTGGCCTTTTTGACAACTTTTTTAGTTTTTTTAACTTCCGTCATCATATTATAGTGAACTCTTCAGTCTTTTAATTTGTACTGATCTTAATTTATTATCGGGCAGCATCCCCCAGACAGCTTTCTTTAAAACCTCTGACGGATTCTCGGCGAAAAGACGCTTCAGGGGCATTTCTTTCAAACCGCCCGGATACAATGTGTGATGATAATATTTCTTTTTTTCCAGCTTCTTGCCGGTAAATTTGATTTTCCCGAGATTTTTTACTACCACTAAATCGCCGGAATCAATATTCGGTTGAAAATCCGGTCGGTGTTTGCCCCTCAACGCCAAAGCGATCTTTACGGCTAGTCTGCCTAAAGACTGATCGGTCGCATCGATGGTTAAAGTTTGTCTTTTCATATTTACTTAATAAATTCAATTAGAGCCATTTTCGAACCGTCGCTGAATCTTCGGCCGAGTTTCACCACCCTGGTATAGCCTCCGTGCCTTTCTTTATAGCGCGGTGCGATTTCTTTGATTAATTTCTTGACGACCTTAGGCGATAAGGATTGCAATAACTTTCTTTGCGCGTTCAAATCCCCTTTCTTGGCAGTAGTGATGAATTTCTCGACATAAGAAGAGGCCTCTTTGGCTTTCGCCTCAGTGGTTTGTATTTTTTCTTTCAAAATCAAAGCGGTCGCTAAACCCTTGAGCAACGCGTTCCTTTGGCCACTTTCCCTATTAAACTTTCTTCCTTTTTGTCTTTTTCTCATGTTTTTTGACTGGATTTTTTTTGGCTATTTTCTTTTTCGCAATTGTCGGCTCTTCAGCGGGCTTCTCTGCTTCCTTGAATGATTCTTGCAATAAAACGAAATGTTTTACCAAAATATCGGCGCCTTGAGAGAAAACTTCTTCCGGAGTTAATGTTCCGTCTGTTTCTAATTCCAAAATCAATTTATCGAAATCCGTTTTTTCTCCGACTCTCATATTTTCCACCCGATAACTCACTTTTCTGACTGGAGTGAAAATCGCATCAACGGCAATCGTGCCGATTTCCAACTTACCCATCTTTCTTGATTCCACCGGCTCATAGCCCAAACCCTTTTCCACTAAAATCTCGATCTCGAGCGAGGAGGATTTCGCGGTCAAAGTGGCCAAATGCGCATCCTTATTCACCAGCTCCAATTGGCTGGGAGCTTCAAAGGCCGATCCGGTCACGGTTTTAATCCCCTTAGCCGAAAGAGTGGCTTTCTGGGGTTCGTCGGTATGTAATTTAAATCTAAGCTGCTTAATGTTCAAAAGAATAGTAATAACGTCTTCCATGACGCCTGGGATGGTGGAGAACTCGTGTTGCACGCCCCTAATCTTCACTTGAGTAACGGCCGCACCAGGCAAAGAAGAAAGTAAAACTCGGCGAAGACTGTTGCCGATGGTTACTCCATAGCCTGGATAAAGACCGGCTATTTCAAAAATAGCTACATTATCCTTTTTCTCGATGATTTTTGGCTGAGACGGTAAAGGAATCATAAAGATTGAATTAATAATTAATTAGCGCGAATAAAATTCGAAAATAGTTGAAATTTCCGCTGGCGGAGCGGCTTCGGCGGTGTTTGGCAGGCCGATCACTTCCGCTTCCATGCTTTCTCCATTTAATTTAAGCCAAGCCGGCGGTTGGTATTTTTTTAACACTTCAGCTACCTTGGCGATATTTTTCTTTTTTCTGGAAGAAACGGTCACCGTAATCTTGTCGCCTTTTCGCAATTGATAAGAAGGTCTGGTGACCACTTTGCCGTTGATCGAAAAATGGCCGTGGGAAACAAATTGGCGCGCCTGAATCCGGGAAGTGGCAAAACCCAAACGGAAAATAACATTATCGAAACGGCTCTCGAGCCTCTGCACCAAGGTGCCGGCGGCGTCTTCAACCTTGCCTCTTTGTTTTAAAATATCTTTAACGTAATTCGAAAACTGCCTCTCTTTTAAATTATACCAATTTTTGAGTTTTTGTTTTTCCTGAAGTTCCTTGCCGTACTCTGACTGCTGTTTAAATCTGCCCTTTCTTTTTGGTCCAGGCGGATAAGCTTTTTTAACCAAAGCACATTTGGGCGACATGCATCGCTCGCCTTTCAAAAAAAGCTTCGTGCCCGCTCTGCGACAAATTTTACAAGTGTTTTTTTGCATATTTTTTATACTCTGCGCGCCTTACGCGGACGGCAACCGTTGTGAGGAATCGGAGTCACGTCGGTAATGGCTGTAATGTCAAAACCGCGGCCAGCTAAACTTCTGATAGCTGATTCCCTGCCCGAACCGATGCCTTTGACAAAAACTGAAATTTTCTGGATGCCGATTTTTTTAATAGCCTGCGTCAATCCTTCGGCTATCTTAGAGGCGGCAAAGGGCGTAGCTTTTTTAGTGCCCTTAAAACCGATGGCTCCGGCCGAAGACCAAGCTAAAACATTACCTTTGGCGTCGGTTAAAGTAATAACGGTATTGTTGTAAGAAGAAGAAATATAAACTCTCCCCTCTTTAATTTGACCAGAAAGAGGCGCTGAAACAGGCGCTTCTTTTTGAACTTTAGCTTCCATCTTATCGTTTTCCGCAATCAACTCTTTTTCAGTTTTTTGAATAATATGCTTTTTTCCCATAATAATTAAACGCTAATAGATCGAACCGCAAAAGACTATGTCGGTTCAGCGGCCGGCTTACGACCCGAACCAACGGTTTTCCTGACATTGTGCCGAACGGTTCTGGTATTAGTTCTGGTCTGTTGTCCGCGTACCGGCAACCCCTTGATGTGGCGAATGCCCCTCCAGCAACCGATGTCTTTCAATCTTTTTAAGCCCACTAATTGCTCTCGGCGTAATTCTCCTTCGATTTTATAATTCTTTTCGATATATTCTTTCAGTTTTCCTACCTCAGCGGCCGTTAAAGCCGAAGCTTTCGTTTCGGGCTTAATTTTGACTTCACCTAAAATCTTCTCACTCAAAGGACGGCCTATTCCGTAAATGTAGGTCAAAGCGATTAAAATTTGTTTATTGTCCGGAATATTAATTCCTGCAATGCGTGGCATATATTAAAAAATTAACCCTGACGTTGTTTATGTTTTGGGTTTTTGCAAATGACGTATAATTTTCCTTTGCGTCTAACTATTTTGCAATTATTGCAAATTGTTTTTATCGATGGTCTTACTTTCATTGATTTGTCATTTTCCGCGATAAACTATTCTCCCCTTGGTTTCGTCGTAAGGACTCATTTCCACCGTCACTCTGTCTCCCGGCAATATTTTGATACGAAACATTCTTAATTTACCAGCCAAATGCGCCATTATCTCTTTACCCTCGTCGAGCTTCACCCTGAAGTGGGTGCTGGGAAGCGTCTCTAGAATAGTACCGCTTTTCCTGATTATATTTTTATTTTTCGTGTAATTCTGATTTGTCATCAAGACAATTACGTATGATATCAGACCCTAATTATTTAGTCAAGCCTTATTTTCACCGCAATGCCTTCGACTTCAAAAGGAGTCTTATTGGCCCAAAACGGCCACAGCCTCACCTGGAAATCGCTAATCTCCGTAAACTGCCTTAGGGAAGTTTTCACTTCATCGGGCCGCTGGGATCTTGAAGCCTCTTTAATGCTATTTTCGTCAATATTAGAATATATTTCAGCAGACACTTCTATACTTAAAACGATTTTACCTCTGGTTAAATCAACGGTCTGGGGTAAATAGCTGACGGCAACCGAATTTTGATCCAATTGTTTGCCCTCGGGCACCTTGCCTGCAATATACGCGCTGGCAAAATTTTTAAGATCGCCTTCCTTAAAAACCAGCGCCGTAGCTTTCACTTTAATATTTAAATTAAATTTTTCCACTTCTTGTCCGGCTTTAGCCAGTGGAATTATTTCAATAATTTCCGCCTTGAGAGCCTCTTCGTTAACTAAATAATCTTCC
>Ga0265297_10009792_pt1 | contig 12249 bp, 9 predicted proteins | sample Munlanlwell13791_FD_192502 | JGI IMG/M metagenome (GOLD analysis project Ga0265297, IMG submission 192502) | Leachate microbial communities from a municipal landfill in Southern Ontario, Canada - Leachate well 137-91 | ecosystem: Engineered > Solid waste > Landfill > Unclassified | place...
GGCACATCGCCAACGGGCTGATCGGCCAGGTGCGCAACGGCACCCAAAGCGAAGCGGCCATGCTGGCCTATGCCCGTGAGATTGGCGCCGATGAACAGGCCTTCCTCGCGGCGTTCCGCGAAGTGCCGTCGATGTCGGAGACGCAGTTCCGGGCGGTGGCGCAGGTGCTGTTCACGGTGGCCAACCAGCTTTCCACCGTGGCCTACCAGAACGTGCAGCAGGCCCGCCTCATCACCGAACGCCGGCGGGCCGAACAGGTCCGGCTCGAACTGGAACGGAAACTCCGGCAGGCGCAGAAGGACGAAAGCCTGGCCCGCATGGCTGGTGCCGTCGCCCACAACTTCAACAACAAACTCTACGCGCTGCTGGGCAACCTGGAACTGGCCTTGAACCGCCTGCCCCAAGACTCGGACGCCGCCCAAAGCATCACCGCCGCCCTGCATGCGGGCCGGCGGGCCACCGAACTGGGCGCGTTGATGCTGACCTATCTCGGGCAGACCGCCGAGGAACCGGAACCGGTGGACCTGTCCGCCCTGTGCCGCCAATGTCTGCCGGCACTCCGGGCGGCCCTGCCCGGCGGTTTGCTGCTGGAGGACGAATTGCCGGGGCACGGACCGGTCATCCTCGGGGTCGCCGCCCAATTGAAACAGGTGCTGACCAACTTGGTGACCAATGCCCGGGAGGCGTGCGGTGAAAACCGGGGCGCCATCCGGGTGGCGGTCCGTACGGTCGCTGCCGCGGCAATCCCCGCCGGCCGTCGTTTTCCGCCCGACTGGCAGCCCGGGAATGGCGATGCCTATGCCTGCCTGGAGGTGACGGACAACGGCTGCGGGATTGCGGAAACGGACCTCGAGGAGATTTTTGACCCCTTCTTCTCCACCAAGTTTACCGGCCGCGGCCTGGGTCTGGCGGTGGTCCTGGGGGTGGTGCGGGCGTTTGGCGGCGTTGCCACGGTGGAGAGCCAGCCCGGGCGCGGCAGCGTCTTTCGCGTCTTCCTGCCGCCCGTCGACGAAGCCGTTTTCCCGATCCCGGCCTCCGCCCCCGCCGCCAAAACGGACGGGTAGCGGTGGTGGCGGGCCGGTGTCCTGCGGTTCAGTTGAAGAAGTCGGTGTTCTTGTCCGATCCCGCCGGTTTGCCGGTGGCGGCGGGAGTGGCCGGCTTGGCGGCCGGCGCGGCGGCCGGTTTGGCCGCCGCCGGGGCCGGGGCGGCCGGCTTGCTCCAAGGCGGCGGCGCGGCGTTCTCGGCCGGCTTGGCGGCCGGCGCACCGGGCGGCATCATGTTGGGCGGCATCATCATGCCCGGAGGCATGCCACCGGGGGGCATGCCGGGCGGCATTTTCTGCCCCTGCGCCCACGGGGGCAGGGGACCGGTGGGCATGCCGGCGGCGGGCGGGGCGCCGGGAGCGGGCGCGGCCGGCGCCTGGCCTGCGGCGGCGGCCTTGGATTTGCGGTCTTCCAGCACCACCTTGGGTATCCATTCATTCTTCTCGTCCCGGACAAACCCGGCGGCGCCGTACATCTCCGGCTCCAGCTTGAGGAACAGTTCCTTGACCGTCTTGCGCACCCGCCGCTCCAGCTCCTGGTTCAGCAGCGTCCGGGCCGGCACCCATTCGGCGCTCCGGCCCTTGCCCCGCTTGACCAGCCGGAAACCGGCGGCGGTCATCCGTTCATTTTCCAGCTTCTGAAAGCGGTCCTGGCGGAACGACTCCCGTTCCACCAGGTACATCTTCCATTTCCGGTTGGCCAGGCGTTCGACCGCGGCGGCCCGCGTGTCCGGATCCAGGGTGGCGAGCACCTCATCGTCAATGTCACGCGGGGCCAGGCGGCGGTCGCCGATGCGGATCAGTTCCGAAGAGACCGACAGCAGGCGGCCGCTGACCTCGGTGTGGGTTCCGGCGCCCTGGCGCAGGTTGATCCGGACGTTCTCGCCGATGGCGTGGAGCTTGTACTGGGCTTCCGCCGCCTGGAAAAATTTGGTCTTGGCGGCGTCCGGGTATTTGGCCTTGGCCGCGGCCTGGGCGTCGCGGTCGGCATCATCCTGAATGCCCTGGACCGTCAGGGTCGGTTCCTTGACCGGCCAGCCGAATTTGAGTTCCTTGGCCACGGCCTCTTCCGAAACGGCGGCGGTGGCCTCCTTCTGCACCCGGGCGATCACTTCCTGCATCAGGGTGTCCCGTTGCGCACGCCATTCCGCTTCGGAGGGGATGTCGGGCATCTCAGCCGCCTTGGGGGCCGGCGCGGCGGCCGGCGCCGGAGCGGCGGATTCTTCCGCCCGGACAGCGGCGGGGAGGGTGGCGGCCGTCAACAGCAGGGCGGCGGCGGGCAACAGGCGGCGCGGCAGACTGATCATCGGCGGGATTCCATATTCCGGAACGGTTTCGACGACACAGGACCGGCCGGAAAAATAGCCGGGGGAATCGTTTCGCGCCAGTCCGGCCGGATTTTTTTAGGCAAAAAAAAGAGACCGCGGGGTTGGCCGCCGTCTCTTTTATGATCAGCCGTGAAGTCCGGCTGAAAGTGGCTCAGTAGCGCGGGCCACGGTCACGGAACTCGCGGCGGGGGCCGCCGGCGGGTTTCGGCTGGGCCTCGTTCACGCGCAGCGGGCGACCCTGGAATTCCTTGCCGTCCATGCCCTGGATCGCGGCCTTGGCTTCGGCGTCGTTGGGCATCTCGACAAAAGCAAAGCCCTTGGACTTGCCGGTGAACTTGTCCATCACCACGCGGGTGGCAGAGACCTGGCCGAACGCCTCGAAGGCCGCCTTGAGTTCTTCGTCCGCGGTCTTGAACGACAGGTTTCCAACATACAGATTCATGCTCACGTCATCCTGATACAACCGCACTCATCGTCACCGCCGGGCGAACCCTTCGCCCCGGCGCCGAGTGTTGTACGGTCACACTCCCGGACGCCGCGTGGCGCTTTATTCCGAACCGGTGTCCGGCCTTCAGCTCCACATTTAGAGACAACAAGCAATATGGACGGCCAATGGCAAAAAAGCAAATTCCCCCTAATCCGGCGTTATATTCTGCGATTATTTCGGGCCTGTAGCGCGTTCGGGTGAGACGGTAATGACCTTCAGCCTGCAGCCTAAAAAGCTTCAGCCTAGCCGAGGATGACTTCCATGCCGAAAACAACCGCCAAACCCTGCCCGCTGCGCGGACCGCGGCTGGTGGTGGTGGGCAGTTCCAACACCGACCTGGTCCTGACCCTGGACCGGCTGCCCCAGCCGGGGGAAACCTTGGGCGGCGGCGCCTTCCAGCGTTTCGGCGGCGGCAAGGGCGCCAACCAGGCGGTGGCGCTGGCCCGGGCCGGCCGCGCCGTGGCGTTCGTGGGGGCGCGCGGTGACGATGATTTCGGCCGGCAGGCCGCCGCCGGGCTGGCCGCCGAAGGGGTGGACACCGCGCGTTTCATCGTCAAATCCGGCCTGCCCAGCGGGGTCGCCCTGATTTTTCTCGGCGGCCGGGAGCGGGACAACATGATCGGGGTGGCGCGCTCGGCCAACCACGCCCTCACGGCGGCCGACGTGCAGGCCGCGGCGCCGCTGCTGGCGGAGTCTGCCGGGGTGCTGGCGCAACTGGAGATTCCCATGCCCGCCGTGCTGGCCGCCGCGCGGCTGGCCCGGCGCCATGGCCGGCGTTTCGTGCTGACCCCCGCCCCGGTGCCCGCCCAAGGGTTGCCGGCCGCCCTGTATCCGCTGGTGGATACGCTGGTGCCCAACGCCGGTGAGGCGATGGCGCTGGCCGGCCGGAAAAACGTCGAGGCGGCCGCCCGGGAACTGCTCCGCCGCGGCTGCCGTCAAGTGGTGGTCACGCTCGGCGCCCGGGGCGCTTTCTGGATGACGGACGGCGCCTGCGGCCAGGTGCCCGCGCCCAAGGTCCGGCCGGTCGACACGGTTGGGGCCGGCGACTGTTTTGCGGCCTGGCTCGCCGCCGGCCTGGCGGACGGCCTGGCGTTGAGCGAGGCGGTGGCGGGCGCCGTGCGCGCCGCCGCGGTCAAGGTCACCCGGGCCGGGGCCCAGGCCGGCATGCCGCGGCCGGCCGACTTGGCCGGAGGGGCCAAGCTGGCGGTATCGCGTGCCCGGCGATGAAAATCACCATGAAAGGTGCTGACATGCCCATGCTGTTTTGCCGTTTGCCGCTGTTGGCGGCTGTCCTGCTGGCGGCCGTTCCCGCCGTCCGCGCCGCCGAGCCGCCCGCCCCCCGGCCGCTCTCCGCCCAGCAATTTCTGGAACTGGCCCGGCGGCCTTTTCTGGAGGACATCTGGTGCCGCTTCAGCGGCGAGATCCGCCATCGCGGCCCGGAGGGCACCCAAAGCCATCCGCTCACCCTGGCCATGCGCCTGCGCCCGGACGGCTTGCGCGCCGAGCTGCTGCTGGACCAGTTCCGGCATTATTCGGTGCGCCTGGCCTATGGTCCCGCCGGGACTCAGCCGGAGGTCAAACTGGAGCAGCCGCCGGCCGGCGCACCCGGCCCGGACCTGACGGCGCTGGGGCTGGAACCGGCGGACCTGACCTTCAGTTTTCTTTACTGGCACTACGCCCTGGAACTGCCCGCCGCCACGGTGCGCGGCCAGGACTGCCGGGTGCTGGTGCTCGACAACCCCAAAAATCCGCCGGAAAAGGTCAAGGTCTGGTTTGCCCGCGCCTATGCCTTTCCGCTGCGCGTGGAATGGTTCCGGGATGGCACCGCCACCCCCAGCCGCAGTTTTGAGTTCAGCGAGTTCAAGCGGCGCGACCGCTTTTGGTTCCCCAAGGCGCTGCGCCTGGACGGCAAGGACTGGAAAAGCCAGCTGTCCTTCTCTGCGGCGGAGGTCTATCCGGTCGCCGAACGCGCAGAGCCGGCGGATCTGTTCCCCGCCCCGGCGCCCTGATCTGGATGGCCGCGGCGGTGCTGCTGATCCGCCACGGTTGCCATGACATCCTCGTATTCGCGGCAGACCAGGGAAAAAAAGGCGGCGACCTGCTCGGGATCGTTCTTGCACAGGAACCGGCCACGGAGGGCCTCGAACGCCAGGATGGGATCGGCCTGGTTCAACACCACCAGATCCACTTTCTCCACGCCGGGAAGCTGATCGCAAAGATCCGCGTAAAACCGGAGAAATTCATCGGCGGCGGGCGGCCGGTCAAACAGGACCGCCACGTCCAGATCGCTGCCGGGCTGGACCCACCCGTTCCGGGCCGAGCCAAACACGGTGGCGGCGACTACCCGGGGAGCCGCCGCCAAATAGCTTTCCAGGCGCGCCAGATCCACCGCAGTTCCAGAACCCGCCGAGGGTACGTCAGCCTTGACGTTCATGCTGTTCCACCTCACGGGTGAAATGGTCGAAATCGTCCAGGCATTGGTTGACGACCATCACCAGGATGTCCGTGTCAATCTGCTCATAGCGATGCACGATCAGATTTCTGAATTTGATCATGTTGCGGTAACGTTCGGCATCGGCCAATACATGCAAATCCTGCAACTGCCGCAAGGAGGCGAACGAGTCAGTGGAAACCGGCCGGTTCTCCAAGCAGATGATGCGGTTGGCAACATCGATCATGGCTTCAATGCAAACTTGCAGGGTGCGCTCAATCCCGCTGCGCAGAAAAAAATCGTTCTCAAGCGTTGCCCGGGTCAGCGGCGTCAACCCCCGCAACCGTGACACATGCTGCCCGATCAAATCCAGCTTGCGGGCGACTACGCCATTGTATTTCATACCCAATGCCCCCGGTCTTTTGCCAAATACTATATCGCCATGAAACCCGGTGGCGTCCAAATCGTCGGACACACTCCGACCCGTCGGACATGTCCGACAAGTCGGAAGCGTCAGAGGGCGTCCGCCACCGGGACACGGGGGGCATGGTAATACGGCACCGTTCTTGGAGTGCGGCAATTCCTTTGCCGCTTTTTGTGCCTCTTTGTGGCTATCGGCTTGATCCCTAATTGGCATCAAACACGGGCAAGGCGCAGCAGTGCGCAACTGTGGGCGGGCACGTCCAGTGCCAGGGTGCCGGTAGCGCGGCTGTGGAAGCGGCCCGTCCACACGTCGTGCACCTCCACGGCCGCGCCGGGGGCGAACCCGGCCTGCGCCAACGGCACCTGCAGCCGGGTGGCGGAGTCCGCAAAATTGAACAGGCCCAGCACCTCGGCCGGGGCGGCCGGCGCGCGGCCCTTGCGCCAGCCCGCCCAGATGGCGGGAAACTCGCGCTCGAAAAAATCCAGGGGGCGGGTGTCGAACGAATCCCGCTCGGCCACCAGCCAGCGCGACCATTTTTCCCGCTCCGGGGCCAGGGTGGCGAAGCGGTCGCTGAGCAGGATCAGGCCGCCGGTCAGCCACAAGGCCGCGGTCCACAGGCGCACCTCGTTCTCGGTCAGGGCGTTGTGGTCGGCGCGCGCCAGGTGCACATCGGGGTCGTTGAGCCACAGGCGGCCGTGCAGGTAGCGGCGGTTGATGATGTTGCGGCAGACATTGGGCAGGCACGGCGCCTCCTTGGGCAGGGGCTGCCGGTCCGGTTTCCAATAGGGGGTGATGTCGGTGCCGATGCGTTCGCCATCGACAAGGCCGACCGCCGGCCCCAGCAACGTGGTGCCGCCCAGGATGAAGCGTTCGCCGCCAAAGCCGTCCCGGATCGCCTGCAACCCGCGCCGACAGGCCTGGACGCGGGTCGCCTTGGGATCCCAATAAACCCCGTCCTTGACCGCGCAGGCGTACATCAGGAAATCAAGCTTGACGTAATCGTAGCCCCAGGCGGCCAGGGTGGCGAACAGCGAGCGCAGCCACGCCTGGGCCTCCGGCCGGGTGCAGTCCAGCACCGCGACGCGCGAGCCCCGCCACTCGGTCGTCCAGGCGGTCTCGCCGGCCGGCGTCCGGACCATCCAGTCGGGGTGCGCGGCATAGAGGTGCGAGCGCTCCTCCACCATGAACGGCGCCAGCCACAGCCCCGGCTTGCAACCGGCCGCGCGGATGTCGCGGGCCAGCGCTTCCGGGCCGTTGGGGAACGCGGGGCTGGGCTCCAGCCAGTCGCCCAGGGCGCGCTGGAACCCGTCGTCGATCTGCACGTACTCCAGCGGCAGTTCCGCCCGGCGTTCTTGGATCAGGCGCAGGTTCTCCTGCACATCGGCATCGGTGATTTTTTCGAAATAGTAATACCAGCTGCACCAGCCGCTTGGGATGTGGTCCCAGAGGCGGGCGTGCATCCGGGCGCCCCAGAGCGCGGCAAACTCCTCCAGCAGGCCGTAACCGTCAGGCCCGGCCAGGAGCGCCAGGGTTTCCGAGGCGACCGTCTCGCCCGGATCGACCCGGATGCCGTCCGCATGGGCATAGGCGGCAAAGCGGGTGACGCCCGCGTCATCCCATTCCACGGCGAGGCGCGTCACCTGGTCGGCGGAGGTGATGAACCCGGCCAGCAGCGACGCCCCCGACTCGCGGTCGTTGAGCACCGCGACATACTCGGCGGAAAAGCGGTTGGGGGTCACGCTGTCATACGCCGCCGGTGCGGAGACCGCAAACGGCAGGTAACTGGGATCCAAAGCAAAATCGCACTCGCCATGGCGCACCGTGCCGGCGGCGGCGGCGGCCGTCCAGCCTTCGCGGTAGAGCCGCAGGCGCGGTCCGGGAACGGCCAGAAAATCGTCCGCCGCCCCGCCGCCGGACGCCCGCTGCTGCTGAAAGCGGAACCCGCCGAAACGAACGGCCGCGCCACTGGCATTCACGATCCGGGCCTGGAGTTCATGGTGTCGCCGGCCCGCTTGCGCCGGCCGGACCTCCAGGTGAACCTGAACGCCCGCCACCACCGCCGTGCCGGTTCCGTCCGGGGCCACCGTCCACCGCTCCGGTTCCCGCCACTGTTCGTCGATCTTGACCGCCAGGCGGAGCGTGCTGAACAGCCGCGCCGCGGGCCACTGACGGCCGGCGGCGGCCGGCACGGGCCAGCCGATCTGCATCCCGTTGGCAGAATCGTTCCAACCTGTTTTTGACTGGAAAGTTAAGTCAGATGAAATCATAGCAATGTGCGTTCCCGTTAAGTTTCATACGGCGTCAGGGTGACACTTCAGCCAAACAAAGTCTGCCCGGCATCTGGACAAATACTGGTTATTCCAATCACACTTCAACGTGATTCCAAAATTAACCGCAAAGATCGCAGAGATCGCAAAGATCGCAAAGATAAAACAATCTAAAAATGAGCAATTAATCTTTGTGTTCTTTGCGTTCCTTGTGGTAGAATAAATGATCAATTTGAACGTTAATTGGAATTAGACGATCATCAGCGCCTGGGAAATGGTGTCCGCTGAATTTGTCCCGACCGAAATCAGCAGCTTCCCTTTTTCCACCACGTATTCCAGCTTTCGGTTGTGAAACCCGGTGCTTTGCAGCGGTAGTTTGAGGGTGACGGTTTTCATTTCCCCCGCGCGGAGAAAAACCTTGGCAAAGCCTTTTAACTCTTTCACGGGCCGCACCAAACTGGCAACCGGATCCGTGATGTAAAGTTGGACAATTTCCTCGCCGTCCACGGCCGAGGTGTTGGTGACGTCGACACGAACCTCAATGACCTCCGTCCCAGTTGCCGCCGTTTGGGAGAGGGCAAGGTTGGCGTACGTGAAACGCGAGTAGCTCAGCCCGTATCCAAACGGGAACAAGGGCTTGATCGGCGCATCCAGATATTTGCTGGTCCAGAAAAACTCCTCGACCGGCGGTTTCCCGGTGTTGTTGTGGTTGTAATACAGCGGCGCCTGGCCAACCACCGTGGGAAAGGTGTTTACCAGCTTCGCGCTCGAGTTATACTCGCCCAAAATCACGTCGGCATAGGCCTGGCCGGCCTCGACGCCCAAGGCGCCGGAGAACAGCAGCGCATCGGCCAGTTCGGCGACCCGGGTCAGCACCAGCGGCCGGCCGCCGATGACGACCACGACGAGCGGGGTTCCCGTGGCCTTTAGCTTCTCCAACAGTTCCAGTTGCACCCCGGGAAGGGTGTTGCTGGTCCGGCTCTTTCCCTCCCCGTTCATGCTGCGCGGTTCGCCGACGAACACAACGGCGACCTCACTGTTTTGGGCCAACTGGACCGCCTCGGCAAACAACGCGGGGGACGGCTCGACGGCCTGGCAGCCCTTGGCGTGGCTGGCGTTGGCCCGCGTTTTAAGGGCATCCCAGGGGGAAACCGCCTCTTCCGCCCGGCCCACGCCCGACCAGGTGCCCAACATTTCCTCCCGGTCATCGGCCAACGGCCCGATCACGGCCATGCGCTGCGTCTTCTTCAACGGCAGCACATCCTGATTTTTAAGGAGTACCACCGACCGCCGGGCCGCCTCCCTGGCCAGTTTTCGGCTGCCGTCTCCCCCAAGCGCGGCCGCGGCCATTTTCACGTCCCTATAGGGGTGCTCAAACAGGCCCAGCTCATACTTCAGCGTCAGAACCCGTCTGACCGCCGCATCCAGCGTGTCCACGGGAACCGCGCCTTCCCTGACCAGCGCCTCCAAATGCTCTTGATAGGTGAAGATGCCAAAGCACATCTCGACATCCAGCCCGGCCAGCAGCGCGGTTTTCGCGGTGTCCCGGTCGTCGGCCGTGTAGCCATGAACCTTCAGCTGGTCGGTTGACCCCGCATCACTGATGACCACCCCGGCAAAGCCCATGCGCTCCCGCAGGGTCTCGGTGATCCAGTAATGGCTGCCGGTGCAGGGTTCGCCGTTCAAATCATGGAATGCGGTCATCACGCTTGCCGCGCCGGCATCAATGGCGGCCCGGAACGGCGGCAGGTACACGTCATGGACGGTTTGCGGCGCCAGGTCCACGCTGTTGTAATCTTTGCCGCCGATGGCCGCCCCGTAGGCCACAAAATGTTTGGCGCAGGCCGCCGCATGCCATCCGTCCGACAAGGTCTCGCCCTGAATGCCCTTGACGCGTGCCTCGGCAAACCGGCCAACCAAATACGGGTCCTCGCCGGCGCCTTCCACACCCCGGCCCCACCGGGGGTCACGGGAGACGTCGATCATGGGGGCGTAGATCCAGTTGACGCCGTTGGCCGCTGCCTCCCGGGTCGAGGCCGCCGCGGTGGCGCGCGCCAGCTCGGGCTCCCAGGAACACGCTTCCGCCCACGGCACCGGAAAGGTGGTCCGGTAGCCGTGAATGACGTCAAAGCCCAGCAGGAGCGGAATCCCGAGCCGGGTTTCCTCTACGGCAACCCGTTGCAGTTCATTGGCTTGCTCGACCTCACCAATGCCCAGCAGCGAGCCGATTCGGCCCTGCCGGAGCAACTCCCAGCCAATTTTGTAGTCGTCGTTATAGATCGAATTGCCGCATTGCGTCAGTTGGCCCACTTTTTCCCGCAGGGTCATCTTGGCCAGCAGTTCAGTCACTTGTTGGGCAATCATCGTCATCGTTCTTTCATCTGGCGAAAAACATCCCGCATTGGAACCGGTTACGCGCGTTTTCATCGTCGATTTATTAATCTGTTTTGAGCGCCAACGGCGCGTCTTCATATTAGCCTGGGGCAACGCCCCAGGAAAGGCGACAGATAATGGCTGAGCCCTGAAGGGGCGTTTCATGAAGCGGGCCTTCAGCCCTCGATTTTTCCTTTCCGTAAACCTGGGGCGTTGCCCCAGGCTATTATAAAATCGGGCCTTTGGCCCTGCCTAAACACCGGTCAATGCAGTATCTTCGTGTTTCCGTGGTGAATCCGAAGTTTTAAGCGCTTTCCCGCACGAGCAAGCGGGTCGGCAGCACGATCCGGTCCGGGGCGCGCTGGCGATCCGCCACCTGGCGCAGCACCAGTTCCACCATGGCCTCGGCCGTCGCGGCAATGCCCAGGTCAATGGTGGTCAGGGGCGGATTGCACACCGCCCCCATCTGGATGCAGTCGACGCCCACCAGCGCCAGGTCGCGCGGAACATCCACCCCCTGCTGCAACAGTCCGTGCCGCACGCCGGTGGCGAGATAGTCGGAATAGACCATCAGGGCGGACGGCCGTTGCGCATCGCCGGCAATGCGCCGGCCCGTCGCTTGGGCACAGTCCAGGGTGATGCCGCAGGCATAGGTCACGGCGGCCAGCCGTTGCTTTTTACAGGCCCGAAGAAAGGCGGCATGCTTGTCGTCAGGCAACGACACGGGCTCCTGCCGCACAAACCCCACCGTCCGGTGACCGCGGGCCTTGAGGTGGGCCATAGCCTCATCCATCCCGGCCTGCCAGTCATGCAACAGCGTCGAAAAGTCAGGATAATCACAATCCGGAATAATCACCGGAAAGCGTTCTTTCTTGAAGTACTCATAATATTGGTTTCCCGGCTGGACGGCTTGGGTGAGCATCACCATGCCTTCCACCCGCCGTTCCAGGAGCATGTCCAGGCAGCGCAACTCCTTTTCCGGATCCCACTGGGTGACCGAGACCAGCAGGTGATACCCCCTGGCCTCCGCCGCCAGCATGGCGCCCATCACCAGCTCGGCGAAGAACGGCAGCCGCAAGTCGCCGCACACCAGCCCCAAGGTCTGGGTTTTGCCGCTGGTCAGGGCGCGGGCGGAAAAGGAGGGCCGGTAATTCAGGTCGCGGGCGGCTTGCTCCACCAGGCGCCGGGTGGCGTCCGAGACCGCCACCGCCGTGGTCTTCCGGTTCAGCACCCGGGAGACGGTGGACTTAGCCACTCCGCTCCGGCGCGCGATATCGGTAATGGTTGCCGCCATATTTCATGTTTTTCATTGGAACCGATAGCCTGCAACCGGTTCCAATGAGCATTATAATCGGCTTTTGGCGAAACACAAATCCACCGAAGAGCGCATGTTCGTTCCGTAGAGCCCCCGCCCTGGCACGGCGGCGCGGACCGCGTGGTTAGCCGAGCCCCCACGACGGGCACCCCATTCGAGTGCGAGCGCCGCTTCGCTGAGCGCGAAGGGCGGATGTGGCGTGCGCCGTCGTTCCCAGGCATCCCATAGGTCCCATTGGTCCCATACGTCCCATTTCCCCCGGGCCGGCAACGCGCACTTGGGCATGGGACAAATAGGACGCATGGGACCAATGGGACAGCGCGCCGCCGGAAAACTACCCCACACCAGGCACCCGGAGACAGGGGCACAAGTTACCCGAATCGCCTCCCGTCGCATCACAGCCCAGCGGAAGGGCATGCGCCCATGGTGTGTGCCATGGTTGTCACCGTCCGGCATGGATGGTAGATTGGAAGGGAGGCGATGTATTTACGGAAAGCAGGGTGGCGGCTTATCCATGAGTTCCCGCGAACAGGAAATCAAAGAACAAATCCGGCGCCAGGTATCCAAGGCGGGACACCGTCT
>Ga0265297_10009793_pt1 | contig 12249 bp, 10 predicted proteins | sample Munlanlwell13791_FD_192502 | JGI IMG/M metagenome (GOLD analysis project Ga0265297, IMG submission 192502) | Leachate microbial communities from a municipal landfill in Southern Ontario, Canada - Leachate well 137-91 | ecosystem: Engineered > Solid waste > Landfill > Unclassified | place...
CATCCGGCTCCGTTGCGCCGTAGACGATTAATTCACAATCCACAACCAGCCAGAATGCCCTTTCTTTGGGGATCCCTCGCACAGGGCTGGAAACAGAGGTAATCCCGGGCGACGCTAATACTCCAGAAAAAAGCGCTTTTTTTACTCTTTCCTGCCAGGCCTTCCCTACCGGAGAACTCTGGCCAAGGCCAAAGCCCATACCGTAAAGCTTGGCGAACATCTCCTCCGGGATCATCCATTCTTCGTCTGTAATCCAAGAAGGCCCATCCAGCGGGGTCATCACCGTATTCGAACGCACTATAGTAATAAATTCTCCGTTGGGCAGCCGTAAACCGTAATCAACGCACCAGGAACGGCCAGGGCCTGCGGTATCGATATACCAATTATTTGCTTCCGGATGCACTTCAATATCAAAATACCTGTGGGCATTCCTGCCGTTAAAGATTATCTGGCTGACGTCGTAGACGCGGATGACTCTTTTTGCGTGATGAAACGCATCCTGCAGCTGCTGTGTGAACCGTTCCCATGTACCTTGGGTCACCTCCCAGTAAGAATGGAGCCACCAGGGATCCCTTACTTGAAGTATTATTTTATCCTGGCCGTATCCTGCAGGCAATTCGTGAGGCATCGCCCTTTTAAAACGCGGAGGTTCAGGATGAGAAAACTTGGTCGTGCCTACTGCAGTCTCCTGGTAGCCCAAAACGCCTTCTTGGGCCGGCGCGGATTTACGGACATCCTGCGTGCGGGTACGGGCAAGCTGCTTCAATGATGCCTTTGCCTTCTTGCCTTTGCTGACTATGGTCTTTAGTTTCTCTTTCAACCTTTTCATTAACGCCATATCTCACCTCCTGCAGAATAAAAAAAGGGATAACCATCCCTTTTTAGGAATAAGCGTATGTTGCATCTGGCATTATCTCATATGTAAATATTTCTCAAAACGTTAGTTTTTCGGTGTCGGCGCAAGCCGCGCGTTTTCTGTGGCGGTTACATTCGCCAGCTTACTTAGCTCTTCCTTAAGGCCCTGCGTAAGTAGCCGTTCCTGGTTTAAGAGTTTGCTGATTTCTGTGCGCGCCTTGTGTTCTTCTTCCAGCGTCTTATCTTTTTCTTGAATTTTAGCTTCCAGCGCCTTAATCTCCTGCATCATTTTATTGAGTTTTTCTTCTATCTCAATCCTTGTGTATAGCTCTTTGTCCTTCGCAAGTTTCTGCCGGTGAGAACCGCTGCAGGAGCCAGCCGCGGCAATCAACAACACTACGTTGCTAATTGCCAGCGTTACTAAAAGCTTCTGTCTGAGCTGTTCATTCATAACAACGCCCTAGAAGCTAACAGCCTCTATTTAAAATTGCCTTTGGGCTCAACGTTCTGATCCCTATCCAGTTCTTTGACTTTGGCTAGCGGCGGAATAATCACAACCTCCACCCTCCTGTTGAGCTGGCGGCCTTCCTTGGTATCGTTGGAAGCAATAGGATGGTATTCGCCGTAACCGATTGCAGAGAGCCTTCCGGGAGCAATACCTTTATCCTCGGTAAGATAATAAAGGACGGAAAGTGCCCTTTCAGTAGACAACTGCCAATTGGACTTCCATCCGGAACGCTTGATAGGCTGGTTGTCGGTATGCCCCTCAATCCCCACCTTTAAGTTCGGGACATTTTCCTTCAATACCTCTGCTACTTTATCAAGCGTCGGAAGTGCCTGAGCCTTAATTTTTGCTTTACCCGAATCAAATAGGATATCGGCTAAAAAGGTGATCACCAGCCCCTTTTGGGCCATTTCAAGCCTTACCTGCTTGCCTCCTATTTCTGAACTCAAGCGTTCCTCAAGTATCCTTTTTGCCTGGGCCAGTTCGTCTAACTGGCGGGAGAGCTTTTCGATCTTTTCTACATCCGATCTTCTCCCCTTCTGAATAATAAAAGTACAGCCGTTTGCTAAAACAGCTAAAATAACTATTGCCGCTATCCGGGATAATCTCTTCTTTCTCATCTTTTTCCTCCTTTGCACTCATACACCCTAAGTAACTGTAAATTTTGACTATAGCACAAGCTTTCTTTATAGTCAAGTTATTTTAGGGTTAGTTACCTATAAATAGTCTTTTCTCTGGAAGAACCAACCGAAATAATCGAGATCTTTGTCTTTAATGTATCCTCAAGATAGGAGATGTAGTCTTTTGCGCGAGAGGGCAATTGTGCATAATCCTTTGTATCGCTTATAGTTTTACTCCAGCCATACATTTGTTTGTACACAGGTTTTGCCTTCCATAAAGTTTCTGAATCCTGGGGGAATTCCTTTAATAGGGCGCCTTTATACTTATAGGCGACTGCAAGGCTAATCGTCTTGAGGCCGTCCAGGACATCAAGCTTAGTAAGCGCCAATTCAGAAATACCGTTTAAGAGGATTGCCTCTTTTAACATAAGGAGGTCTATCCAGCCACACCTGCGCGGCCTGCCAGTAGTTGCGCCGAATTCGGCGCCTTTTTCCCGGATACGTTTTCCGAACGCGGCGCTGAATTCAGTGGGAAAAGGCCCTTCCCCCACCCTGGTAGTATAGGCCTTGGCAACTCCGACTACTTTATCAAGCTTTATCGGGGCAACGCCTGTCCCGATACAGCTGCCTCCGGAAATAGTAGACGAGGAAGTCACGTAAGGATAGGTTCCAAAATCAATATCAAGAAAAGTCCCCTGCGCCCCCTCAAAGAGTATTCTTTTTTTCGCCTCTATGGCCCTGTTAATGGCTAACATGGTGTTGCAAATATAAGGAGAGAGCTTTCTGCCGTATCGCAGATAGTCTCGATAAAGGGACTGAAAATCAAAACCGGGATGGCGGTATACTTTCTTAAAGATTTCGTTTTTTTCAAGCAGGTTATCTTTTAATTTATTCCTCAGGACCTTCGCATTCAAAAGGTCTACCATCCTGATCCCGCATCGGTTTATTTTATCCGAATAACACGGGCCTATCCCCCTGCGCGTCGTGCCTATCTTATGTATCCTGCGTACCTCGCGCAGCTCATCAAGCACCTTATGATACGGCATAATGACATGGGCAAGGTAAGAGATCTTAAGCCGGCCGGCGACGCTGATCTTTGCGTTCTTAAGATACGCTATCTCTTTGAGCAATGCTGCCGGGTCAACGGTAACGCCGTTACCGATGCAACAGATTTTTCCTTTGTGCAAAATGCCGGAAGGGATAAGGTGGAAGATGAACTCATGGCCGTTGGTCACCACTGTATGCCCCGCATTGCTGCCGCCCTGATAACGAACGACATAATCTGCTCCTTGAGCCAAAATATCAATAATCTTACCCTTGCCCTCATCTCCCCATTGCGTTCCGACTATAACCGTATTCATACAGCCTTCCTTTACATTTATTCTTCTTTCACGCCCAGCCCTTCGCTGCGGAGGTTAACTTAAGGGCTCATGGTAAATATCTGACGGGCGATATCGGGATATTTAGCGATAAATTTCAATTCCTCGTCTATCAACGGCTTCTGATTGTGTACGTTAGCGTATCGGGCAAGTTCAAGCACATTGGCTGCCTCACGGTCATCCTTAAAAGCCACTTCCAGTTTGTCGTATACATTGCGGAATCCCTTAATCCCCGAATACTCGCCAAGCGTAATATTACGCCCTGTTTCAATAATCTCCGGTTCCCCACGACCCAATTCCTCGAAATCATACAATTCGTAATTCCTTCTGTCTTTAAGGGCTCCGTCGGCATGAATGCCTGATTCGTGTGCGAATGCGTTTGCGCCGACACCGGGCTGATTAATAGGTATAGGTATACCGAATGCGTACGAGGCATATTTACAAAGCCGCCAGGCAACTTTCAAATTGATGCGTTCATCCAGCACATATGCATCTTTTGTACCGCTACCATACCGTAATGCCAGCACTACGGCGACCAAATCGGCGTTTCCCGCCCTCTCGCCCATTCCATTGACGCAGGTGTTAATATAGGCATCGAGGCCGGCGTCGTTTGCTGCCATTGCACCGGCGATAGAATTAGCGACCACCAACCCCAAATCATTGTGGCAATGCACCTCGATTGGCAACTGCACTTCTTCGGCCAACTTTCTTATCCTTTCATATATTACCGAAGGCGTCTCGTACCCGAGCGTATCACAGTAACGGATCCTGTCTGCCCCGGCTTCTTTTGCCGCGAGCGCGAATTCAATCAAATACTCCATCCGGGTCCTTGAGGCATCCTCGGCATTCACGCCGATACTTTCAATACCCAGCGTACGCGCTTCTTTCGTAGCCTCTGCCATTTCTTTTATGACGGTAGAGTAATCAAGCTTGCCTCTGAATTTATGCACAATCATCTGATCGGAAGTAGAAATTGAGAGGTTTAGATGTGTAATCCCAGGCACGAGCTTGAACGAATTAATTACATCCTCCCTGGTTGCACGGATCCACCCGCCAAGTCTAATAGGAGACAGCGCTTTCGCCTCGGCGAGTTTCAGGTTCGCATTTAGATAATTAGTCTCATGGTGCGTAAGCGGAAACCCAAACTCTGACTGGAATGCCCCAAATTCATTAAGATACATATTAATCATGGTTTTCTGGAGCTTTGAAAGGCAGATGCGCGAAGTCTGTACCCCATCGCGGTTCGTCACGTCAATAATATAAATTTTCGGCTTCTGCGTCATTCTTTCACCTCTTTATTAATTGTCTTAATTCTTCCTGAGTGGGAACCCCTGCGGAGCTAAATACCTCCTGGTTTTCTATAAGGTACGTTGGCCCAAACATAATGCCTAATTCCTTATTTAGACTGATGTTTTCTCGTAAAAGCTGTTTTCCTTCTTCTGTCTTCGCGCAATTTTTTATTTGTGCAACATCGCATCCCTTAAGGCACTCATCCCACCAGGAACTGGCTGCGTTCGGGGCGCGGCATTCCAGATATTGCCAGAACTGCGACGGGTAATATTTCTGCACGCACACCGCGCGCAAATCATCCTCTACCTCCGCAAGGCCTTTAAGCGCATCAAAACCTTGTTCCTGTTGTACGGCGAGGAAATGTATCTGCGGATTAAGCTCTTGTACGGCTGCCAATAATGCAGGCGTCTCTGAGCCGTAAAGGCTCACAAATAGATCGAACTTGCCCTTAAGCCGTTCTCTTTCTATAAAGTAACTAATGCCGCTTGCCTCTGGTCTTATGATATAGAAATCCCCTGCGGTGGTGAGGTTTTTACTAAACGAATCAAAAGCCTTATCTTTTTCTATTCCCTTGCCGAATAAATATGCAGGCAAGCCTTTAATCTGATACTGACGGATAAACTCTTTTGCGCGGGCTTCAGGATAGTATATATAGGACACTTCCAGGCCAGTGAAGATCTTCTTGAGGGAGTCAACCACCCTCTCGGGCCGACAGGTGGCGCATTCCTTAGAGCTAATCACGGTAAGCGGTATCTTTGCTGCTTCGCTAAACTGACACTGCGACTGAAGGCTACCGCCGTCTCTGCACTCACCCACCATACCTTCCTGCTTACAGTTCGCATTGGAAAAACAGCTCGGCAGTATTGTGCGTATTTCTTTATCATCGGCAATCTCATCCGACAAGCGGATTGATTCTATTTGCGCACTTTCAATTTTACGACCTTTTACGGTAAATACTGCCTTGCCCAGCTCTCTGCCCTGCCAGGACGACCGAAGGAGCCAAGTAGTACCAACCTGCTCAAAAGGCTCCTGCCTTACGCCTCCTGCCAAAACAAGCGCATCTATCCCGCCGACATCTTCAATAAGGCGCAGCGATTCTTCTTCGCTGAGATTGCTCAGCAAAACCACTATATCTATCCCTTCTTTCCTTAGGACCTGAAGCGTCTGTTGCAGCGCTCTTTTTGGCTCAGTGAACTGCGCGCCTGTAGCCTTCTTTACTGCGGCAAGCGTAGTGATGCCGATAATGCCTATTCTAAGCCCGCTGGCTTCCTTGATAACGTAAGGCCTTGCTCCGGGTAGATCGGTGTTACAGGAAAGGAAAGGGATCTTTGCGGATGTAATAGCGTTGACAAGAAACTCCTGGCCGAAATTAAATTCTTCGTCCGAGACGGCTACGGCGTCATACTTCATGCTCTCCATCGCATTAAGGTTAATCTCTGCGCGCCGCATATCCAGATGCGTGTTTTGGGTAAATTCATCCAAAAGGCCGCCCGAGAAGAACCTTCCCGCATCCACCAGAAGCACCGCTTGGCCGCTCTTCTTTATCTCCTTTACTATTGTTGCGCGGCGCGCGATTCCTCCGTCGGGCTGTTTAGGGCAATTGCATGGATAGAGCATAGCGTGGGTCTGGCCCGAAAAGAGGATAGTGACCTCTTGGCTGTGCGCCGCAGGCAGCCTGAGGCAAAGAAACATACTGCACCACGCCACTGCCATACATACTTTTTTTGGAGGCATACGCAATTAAATTAGTGTGTGTGAAATTCGCTATACCTTGATGAGTTTAACGGAGAGTATGTTCTCCGTTTTCTTTATCTTCTCCAACAAATCTTCGGAAATAAGGCTATCGACGTTCCAGATGCTCAGCGCTTCGGCACCGGGAATATTGCGTCCGAATGTAAGCGTGGCGACATTAATCTTATGTGTCCCCAGCAGGGTGCCGATAATGCCGATAATGCCGGGCTTGTCCCAGTTTTTCATAACTAACATATAGCCTTCTGGCCTGCCTTCGACATCAAAATCATCGATCTTAACAATCACGGGCTCCCTTTTTGCGGAGATCGTAGCAGCGATATGCCTGGTTTCTTTATCGGTCTTTACCAGAAGGGAGATGAGGTTTAAGTATTCTTTCTCGACAGAGGTTTTGGTTTGCTTAAGCTGGATACCGCGCTCCCGCGCAATGGGAAGCGCATTGATAAAATTAACCGTTTCTTTAAGCACCGGGCTCAGCATCCCCTTCATTAATGCCATTGAAAGCGACGCGGTATCATATTTGGTAATCTCGCCGCTGTACTGAATCTCGATTTCGTTGATCCTTCCTTCGATAAGCTGGCTGGCAAACAAACCAAGGCGTTCAGCCATAACAATATAGGGCTGTAGAATTTTATAAAGTTCTGGTTCGATACTCGGATAATTGGCGGCGTTACGGATGCCTTTACCCAGGAGGAAATCCTTGACGCATTCAGCAATCTCTATGGCAACATTGACCTGCGCCTCCTGTGTTGATGCGCCTAGGTGACAAGAGACAACCACGTTATCAAGTTTTAAAAGCTCATACTCAGGATCCGGAGGCTCTTTCTCGAACACATCCAGGGCTGCGCCCGCGATTCTTCCTTCTTTAAGGGCGCGCAAGAGCGCTGCTTCATCGATGATGCCCCCGCGTGCGCAATTGATGAGGCGACAATTCTTTTTCATCAATGCCAGTTCCTTATCGGATATCATGTAATTCGTAGCTTCGGTTAAAGGCACGTGAAACGTGATAAAATCGGATACTTTCAGTAAAGGCTCCATCTCCATCAGCTCAATGCCCAGGTCCTCGGCAACTTCGCGGGAAAGATATGGGTCAAAGGCTACTATTTTCATGCCGAAAGAAGATGCGCGCCTGGCAACTTCCGTGCCTATCCGGCCAAGCCCGACCACGCCAAGCGTTTTCTTATACAACTCAACGCCCATAAACTTTGAACGCTTCCATTCCCCCTTCTTGGTAGAAGCGTTTGATTGCGGTATGCTACGGGCCAACGCAAGAAGCATACTCATCGTATGCTCGCAGGTAGAAATGGTATTGCCTGCAGGCGCATTCATTACGACGATGCCGCGCGCGGTTGCCGCTGCCAAGTCGACATTATCAAGCCCTACGCCGGCACGGCCAATAACCTTTAAACGGCTGGCCGCATCTATAATGTTTTTATCTGCCTTGGTTGCGCTTCTTACTAAAAGCGCATCATAACCAGCGATCACAGCCTTTAGTTCATCGGGCTTCATGCCTGTTTTGACATCAACCTCAAATTCCTTGTTCTCTTTGAGTATCTTTAAACCTTCTTCCGATAAAGAATCGCTGACCAGGATTTTCATAGAAACCTCCTCAACGCCGATTAACCCAAGAATACTTTTTGTGCCGCACCAACGCCTGCCCCCAGCTGAAATGCATACCCCATCTTTGCCAATACCTTTTCAAGGCAGGAAATCGCCAGAATGATGTCGAACTCCTCGATAAATCCCATATGGGCGATGCGCAATACCTTTCCCTTCAGCTCCGCTTGCCCGCCCGCAATGGTAACGCCGTAGGTATCCCGCATGGTTTTGACAAGCTTCTCTCCGTCAATCCCTTCGGGCAGGCACGCTGCTGTCACCACATCAGAGGCTGCGGTAGGGGCAAACAACGGCAGACCCAGCGCCTTCATGGCGGCACGCGTCGCATCAGCCATCTTTTTATGCCTTGCAAAAATCGCCTCAAGCCCGTCTTGCTTCATCATCTTTAACGCTGCATTCAAAGCGATAATCAAAGAGATCGCCGGCGTAAAGGGCGTATCGGTTTTATCCAATGCCTTTTTCGCTGCCCTCAAATCAAAATAATAACGCGGGCACCTAGAGCCTTCAATAAGTTTGAGTGCCTTGGGGCTGACGGAAATAAAACCAAGGCCGGGAGGAAGCATAAGCCCTTTTTGCGAGCCAGAGATCACCATATCGCAACCCCACTCATCGGTTTTTAGGTCAATCGCTCCCAATCCGCTTATCGCATCGACCACCAGCACAGCCTCCGTATTTTTTACCACCTCTGCGATGGCCTTAATATCATTGGTAACGCCTGTAGAGGTCTCGCACAGCGTCGTAAACACAGCCTTGATTTTAGACTTCGCGTTCCTTAATTTCTCTTTTATGATAGCGGGGTCTACTGCCTTGCCCCATTCAACTTTAATCACCTCAGCCTCTATCCCATAGGCGAGGCATAACTCCGTCCAGCGCTCACCGAACTTTCCGCCTTCTACCGTAAGCACGGTATCGCCGGGAGAAACAAGGTTTACGACCGCTGCTTCCATAGCGCCGGTACCTGATGAAGCTAAGATAAAGACATCGTGCTTGGTCTGGAATACATAGCGCAGGCCTTCGGTTACCTCTTTTAATACGGCCTGAAACTGGGGGGTGCGGTGATGTATTATCGGTTGGGCCATTGCTTCGCACACTTCAGGCGGCAAAGGCGTAGGTCCTGGCGTCAAAAGATAATTCTTTCGCATTGCGTAACTCCTCCTTTTCTGTCCGTTATTTTTTCGGTTTTTCTACAATCACTTCGTCAACAAGCCCATACTGCTTCGCTTCAACAGAAGACATAAAATAATCTCTGTCCGTATCCTTTTGGATTTTTTCCAGGGATTGCCCGGTATGTGAAGAAATAATCTCATTGATCTTATCGCGCAATTTCAGGATTTCCTGCGCGTGCCTTGAGATATCCTCTGCGGCGCCCTGGATGCCTCCCCAGGGCTGGTGGATCATAATCCTTGAATTTGGGAGCGCAAACCGCTTCCCCTTAGTACCTGCGCAAAGAAGTATCGCGCCCATGCTCGTCGCCTGGCCCACACAATACGTAGCCACGTCTGGTTTTAAGAACTGCATGGTGTCATAAATAGCCAGGCCCGCGGTCACCGAGCCGCCTGGCGAGTTGATATAGACGCTGATATCCTTATGGGCGTCTTCCATCTGCAAGAAGAGCAGTTGGGCAATCACCAGATTTGCGACATTATCGTCGATAGCCGTGCCGATGAATACTATGCGGTCTTTAAGCAGCCGGGAATAGATGTCGTAGGCACGCTCATACCCGCGCGCTGTCTGCTCTATGACCATGGGAATCATAATCTGATCTTTTTCTTTCATCGCATACCTCCATGCTGTTGGTGAAACGCAGGTAACGTATTAAAGGGCACCTACGCAGACTCTTTCCAATCAGCCTCCCGTAAGAGCAATCCGATGGCATTGGACGGCATCTGGTCATCAAGTGCAATGTTCTCCTGCCGGGCAATTTCTGCCAGCACCAGATATACCTTTACCTGTACTCTCGCCTGAGGCTCAAGCTCCTTAACCAGATTGGCCTCCTCCTGTGCTATCTTTTCGCGCGGGACCCCTTTCAACGCCAACTCCACCTTTGCCTGTTTCACTAAATCCTCGAGTTGTTTTTTCACCAAAGATTCGGGCAGCTTAAACTCAAGGCCCTTGGTGACACCGTCAATGATCTGCTGTTCGATCCACTGGCGTTGTTGATTCTCTTTTTGGATATATAGCTGCCTCTCCACCGCTTGCTCAAGCTCTCCTACGTCGGCATAGCTAAGGCTCTTGGCGAAATGGTCATCTATCGCAGGCGCCTTCTTTGCTTCTTTTATAGAATCAAGGTACCGTTTTATTTCCTCGCCAGATACCGAAATCTTCTTGTATGCAACCTTAAGGCCCTTATAATTTTTCAGCAGGATTTGAGGTTTTACCTCAAACTGGGCGCTGAAAGAAAGATTAGCCCTGTCTAATTTCACGTCCTGGAAGGTAGGCAATTCTATGACGTCGAGCTTCTCTTTGTCTATTGCCTGCTGGTAGACCTGCGGGATCAATTCTTTAAGCACCTGCTCGTGCGCCAGGTGAGAAAAATTCTTTTCTACTATGTCGCGCGGGGCATGGCCTGGCCTAAACCCGGGGACCTTAGCTTCCTGGCCTATTTTTTTAAATACCTCCTCGAACTTGTCCTTCACGATATCGCCGTTTACCTCAACGCGCATGGTAAGTTTTGTCGCGTCTATCTTTTTTACTTCTGTTTTCATTGTCTTCCTTTCTACATGCTGAATTTCTCTCCCAAGTAAATCTCTTTCGCTTTCGGGTTACCGATCAAGTCCTGCGCAGTGCCCGATATCAAAATCTTGCCGTCGGCTATCAAGTATGCCCTATCGGTAATGGAGAGCGTTTCCCTGACGTTATGGTCGGTAAGCAGTATGCCCAGCCCCTTATTCCTCAATTCTTTGATAATCTCCTGGGCCTCATTGACAATAATAGGGTCAATGCCCGAAAACGGCTCGTCTAAGAGGATAAACGAAGGGTTCGTAACGAGCGCACGGGTAATCTCAAGGCGCCTTCTCTCTCCTCCCGAGAGGGTAAAGGCTTTATGGCGGCGCAAGTGGTCGATCTTTAATTCCTCCAGCAGCGCGTTAAGTCTTTCTTGACGCTGTTTCCGGCTTAAGGGCATGCTTTCCAATACCGCCATGATATTCTCTTCAACGGTCATTTTCCTGAATATCGATGGCTCCTGAGACAGGTAGCCTATTCCGTAGCGGCAGCGCTCATGAATGGAAAGCGGCGTCAAATTCTCGTTGTCAAAAATAATCCTGCCGTCGTCCGCAGGGATGATGCCGACGATCATATAAAAGGTTGTCGTTTTCCCGGCTCCGTTGGGACCAAGAAGGCCGACGATCTCTCCCCTCTTGACCGTCATATCGACGCCCTTAACCACTTCCTTGCCATCGTAGGATTTGGTTAATCCTTTAATTTCCAGCAGGTGCATTCGCTAAATCCTCCGTTGAATATATAACTAGCTTTGGCTGGCCGGAAAGAGTAACCTTCTTATCCTTGGCGGTATACACGGCCTCTTGGCTATATGCCACATTATCGCCCCGGACAATCCTGACGTTACCCCGTGCCACAATCCTATCTATCTGCGCGCTCATCAATGAAGGAGGCATCTCTTGCCGCTCTTGCGGCTGCGGCTGCGTTTTCGCAAAATACACATCCATACGGTCGCTGTATATCAATACATCCGCAGTTTCAACTTTCACATTAGTATTGAATACACCCATATTGGACTTGTAATCTATCTCAAGCGGACCGTCACAATTAATGGTAATTGTATCTTTTCCCGGTGCGGGCGCATCCTTGTCAGGCCCTTGAGAGTGGTTAATTTCAACCTGCACGTCCTTTTCAAGGCTGAGCTTATTCAGGTTAGGATACCCCGCAGCACCTGTCGCTTTCGTAATTATGTTCTCCCGCTGGATATTTACCTTATCCTGCGTCTGGACTATCTGATTCTTCCTATCCCAATCCAGCGAATTAGTAGTAAGCGTTGCCCCTGATGAGGTGCTGATAACCACATCATCCTCAAGATGCAGTATGCCTTCTTTTTTATCGAAACTGCCCTTCTGGGCAGTCAGTTTTATATCTTCATTTTCTCCGTATAGGTTGCTTACTATATCGGTAAGCTGGACTATTTCGCTGGACATATCTGCGGACTTGCCCGACACATCCCAGCTCTTTTTACCTCTCTCTCCAAACCCCGAGAGCGAAAAATCGGTAATTTGCTGCT
>Ga0265297_10009794_pt1 | contig 12248 bp, 8 predicted proteins | sample Munlanlwell13791_FD_192502 | JGI IMG/M metagenome (GOLD analysis project Ga0265297, IMG submission 192502) | Leachate microbial communities from a municipal landfill in Southern Ontario, Canada - Leachate well 137-91 | ecosystem: Engineered > Solid waste > Landfill > Unclassified | place...
CGTCAGTCGTAGCCATTGAAAAGGATACTTCTCATGTGCTGGCGGTAGGCGAAGAAGCAAAACGCATGCTTGGCCGCACCCCCGGCAACATCGTGGCCATCCGTCCCATGAAAGACGGGGTCATCGCGGACTTTGATATAACCGAGGCTATGCTCAGGTATTTTATAAAGAAGGTCCATCATCGCCGCGTCCTGGTCAGGCCCAGGATAGTCATCGCTATTCCTTCAGGCATCACGGAAGTCGAGAAACGCGCGGTCAAGGATTCGGCAGAGCGCGCCGGGGCAAGGGAAGTATTCCTGATCGAGGAACCGGTTGCCGCGGCCATAGGCGTGGGCTTGCCCATCCAGGAGCCGATCGGGAACATGATAATAGATATCGGCGGCGGCACGACCGAGATAGCCGTGATCTCGCTGGCCGGAATAGTCTTTTCCAAGTCGATCCGCATCGGCGGAGATGAGATGGATGAGGCGGTCATTGAATACCTCAAAAAAAGTTATAACCTTATGGTAGGCGAGCGCACCGCGGAAGATATCAAGATCAAGATCGGTTCGGCTTATCCGCAGGAAGAAGAGATGACCCTGGAAGTCAAGGGCAGGGACCTGGTAACCGGCCTGCCCAAAGCCGTTACCATCGCTTCCGAGGAAGTGAGAGAGGCATTAAAAGAACCCCTGCGCGCTATTTGCGAAGTCGCCAAGATATCCCTTGAGCGTACTCCCCCGGAACTCGCTTCCGACCTCATCGAACACGGAATAGTCATGGCCGGCGGCGGCTCGCTCTTAAAGGGCCTGGATAAGCTGATAGCCGAAGAAACAGGATTACCGGTGCATATCGCCGAAGACCCCTTAACGGCCGTAGCCCAAGGCACGGGTAAAGTCCTGGATGAAATAAAATATTTGAGAAAAGTCACCGTTTCCGTAAGATCCGAAATATAGCCGGCCCGTTATCCTTTAAGATGTGATTAAAATCAAATCCAAGAAGTTAATATCCTGCCTGATCGCTTTCTTCGTGGTTATCTTATGCGCCAGTCTGCTGCCGTACTTTCGAAGCCCTTCACTGGATACGGTCAAATACCCGCTGAAAGTTTTCGCGTTCATCAACCGCGAGATCGGAGCGGTTATATTCTACCATCGTAATTTCACCGAAAATATTAGATTAAGAAATGAGAACGGCTTACTCAGGCAGGGTTTAAACCAGGCCAGGGAATACTACCTGGAGAACCAGCGCCTCAGGGGCCTGCTCTCTTTTAAAGCCGAGTCTCCTTACCGCGTGATACCTTGCCGCGTAATAGGCAGGGACGCGGCCAGCTGGTCGTCAGTCGTGCTCATCGATAGAGGCAAAAGCAGCGGGATCAAAGCCGATATGGCGGTCATTACTTCAGACGGGCTTGCCGGCCGGGTCATAGAAACAGGGCAATTCACCGGCAAGGTTATGCTTTTAAATGACCCGAACATGGGAGTATCGGCGCTGGTCCAGCGCAGCCGCCAGGAAGGATTAGTCTGCGGCACCTGGAATAATAATCTCCTGGTCATGCGTTATTTATCCAGCGACGCCGATATCAAGGCGGGCGATGTGATCATCGCTTCCGGATTAAGCCCGCTCTACCCTAAAGGAATGCTCATCGGAACGGTCAGGGAAGTGGGGGTCGATCCTTCCGGGCTCAGCTTATACGCGTTCATTGATCCTCAAGCGCGCTTAAACGCCCTGGATGAAGTGCTGGTGGTGGTAAGATGAATAATACTTTATCGTCCGGCATCATTGAAGCGCCAAGGCCGTTGGTCCTGCCGAAGATATTGATGGTCTGCGCCCTGCTTTTGCTGGCAATATTGCAGAGCACCGTTATTGACAGGATCGGGATATTTAATATTGAGCCTGACCTTTTATTGATCGCTGTGGTCATCGTGGCCTTGAGCTCTTCCTGGAAGTGGGCGCTTTTTTTCGGGTTTACCGCGGGGTTCTGCAAGGATATCTTCGGCAGCTCCGCTTTCGGGATCTATACTCTTATTTTAAGCACTTTGGGTTTTTTGTGTTTTGAGTTGTCTAAGAGCCTGATGATCGAGACGCGCTTGAGGCTTCTTATCACCGTGTCCCTGGCCGTGGCTTTTGAATATCTAGCCCTTGCGTTATTCCTGGCATCTTCAGGCGATCCTGTCCCTTTCGGGATATTCCTGCGTTCCGTGCTGATCGGTTCCGCCTATAGCGCCGCATTTTCTCCGCTCGTGTTAAAATTATTTCAACTTATCGGAAAATGAGAATAAAAGTCTTTCGCATATTACTGGCGGGTTTATTTATTTTCCTGGAGTTATTTCTTTTTCACCTGCAGGCCCTGAACGGCCGTAAGTACGCGCAGCTTTCCGACAGCAACCGCGTGCGGATCATCCCCCAGCAGGGGAGCCGCGGCAGTATACTTGACCGCAACGGCGAGGTCATCGTGGGGAACCATTTATCATATAATGTTTCCATTATTCCCCGCCAGGTGCGTAACAGCGATGAGACCTTGAGGAAACTGTCCGGATACCTGGGGGTGCCTTTTGAAAAGCTCAAGGTTTCTTACCGCCGCGGCAAGGGCGCTTCCTTCCTCCCGGTTACCGTGGCCCGGGATATCGATAAGCGCAAAGCCATATTGATAGAGGAGGCTAAAGCAAGCCTGCCCGGCGCTATCATCGAGCAGGTGCCGGAAAGATTTTATCCTAATGATAAACTTGCCTGCCACTTACTGGGTTATCTGAGCGAGATAGACCATTGGCGGCTGACCAAGCTCAAAGACTATGGTTATAAGACCAAGGATGTGGTCGGCTACAGCGGTATCGAGGAGAGGTATGATTATTATTTACGCCAGGAGGAAGGGGGCTTACAGGTTGAGATAGACCACCGGGGTAACATCACCCGTATCCTGGGGCTGCGTTCTCCTAAAAACGGCAAGGATGTCCAGCTGACCATTGACCTGAATATCCAGAAAGTGATCGAAGAGTGCCTTGGCGAGCGCAGGGGCGCGATAGTAGTGCTTGATCCGTATAGCGGGGAAGTCCTGGGCATGGCCAGCGCTCCGGGTTTTGACCCCGGCTCATTCCTGAGCGAGGCCGCGGGCAGGGATAAAGTATTTACCGACCCCAAAGCGCCGCTTTTAAACCGCGCTATCAGCGCCACCTATCCGTTGGGTTCGGTTTTTAAAGTGGTCATCGCCTCCGGCGCGCTTGAAGCCGATAAAATAGAGGCGTCCAGCACCTATCATTGTTCCGGCAGCGTAATGATAGGCCGGCGCGAATATAACTGTGCTCACGTCCATGGCGATCAGAACGTTAGGCAAGCCCTGGTCCATTCCTGCAATGTATTTTTTTACAAGGCCGGGATATTGCTTGGGCCCGAGAGGATCTATGAATGGGCGAACAAGTTCGGGTTGAGCAAGCCCACCCAGATAGACCTTCCTTCGGAGAACTCCGGCTGCGTGCCCAATCCTTTCTGGAGGAGGCTGAATAAATTAAAGGGCTCCTGGTTTGACGGAGATACGGCCAATCTTGCTATCGGCCAGGGCGAGCTTCTGGTAAGCCCTATGCAGGCGGCGGTACTGATGGCCGCCATCGCCAACAGCGGGGTGCTGGTTAAGCCTTATCTGGTCAGCTCCGTGGACGGGAAGGATATTTCCCGGTACCAGAGGAAAACTTCAACGGTGGCGATCCATGAGAACACGATGCGCCTGATAAGGAAGGGATTGAAGGGCGCGGTCGAAGACAGCGACGGGACCGCGAATGTCATCGCTTCGACCGGAGTGGCGGCAGCGGGAAAGACCGGGACCGCGCAGACCCAGGCCGGAAAATCGGCGCACGCCTGGTTCGCCGGATTTTTCCCTTATGAGGATCCAAAATACACGATATGCGTCTTCCTGGAATACGGCGGCTCCAGCGTCATTGCCTGCCAGGTGACCAGGGATATAATAGAAGGGATGAAACTAAAGGGCCTTTTATGAGAAGCCAGCACATCAAGATATTCGCGATAGCGTTCTTAATAAATATTATCGGGATATTCACTATCTATAGCATCACTTCCCAGAGCGGCGACCCGGCCTTGAGTGTATTATTCAAGAAGCAGATGATCTGGTCCCTGTTTGGGATAACCGCTTTTTTTATCATGGCTTCCCTGTCTTACCGCCGTATCTGGGACGCGGCATACATCCTTTACGCGGCGGCGCTCTTTCTTTTACTGCTGGTGGCGCTCACGGGTATTATCAAACTGGGCGCTCAGAGATGGATAAAAATACTCTGGCTTAATTTCCAGCCTTCGGAGCTGGCAAAACTGGCGATAGTCATCCTGCTGGCAAAATATTTCAGTTACAGGTCGGTGCGGGATACGGGAAGCTCGCTGAGGAGCTTCGGCCTGGCCAGGGGCCTGCTCCTGCCGCTGGCGCTGGTACTCATTCCCATGGGACTGATAATCGAACAGCCGGACCTGGGAACGGCGATGATGCTTTTTTTTATATTTATCTGCATGGTCTATTTGTCGGGGGTGAAACTGCGCTACCTGCTCCTGCTCGGGGGGGTGATCCTGGCAGCCTCGCCGGTATTCTGGCATTTCCTGAGGGATTACCAGAAGGACAGGCTGCTGGTTTTTTTAAATCCCAATATTGACCCCCTGGGCGCGGGTTACACCGTGATACAATCCAAGATAGCCATCGGTTCGGGCTTCCTGCTGGGCAAAGGGTGGCTTTTCGGCACCCAGTCGCAGCTGCGTTTTTTGCCGGAGTCGCATACGGATTTCATATTCGCCACCTTCGCCGAGGAGTGGGGATGGCTGGGCTGCGTCATATTACTGTCATTGTATTACCTGCTGATCAAATACGCCCTGGATATCGCCTCTAAGACCAGCGATCATTTCGGCAAGCTGCTTTCGCTGGGCATCAGCGTCATGTTCGGCGTCCAGCTGGTCGTGAATATATGCATGACCATGGGCCTGGCGCCGGTAGTCGGCATACCTTTAATATTAATGAGTTACGGGGGTTCATCGATCTTGATCACCTATATCGCTTTAGGGATATTGGCCAACGTGAATAAAGAAAGGACTGTATTTTAATATGTTGCCTGAAGAAATATTACTCCAGCTCCAGAAACCCGCGCGCTACATCGGAAATGAATGGAACGCGGTAAAAAAATCCCCGGACCGGGTTTTTATCAAATTCGCTTTGTGCTTTCCCGATGTTTACGAGGTGGGGATGAGCAATTTAGGCGTGAGGATCCTTTACGGGCTTTTGAATGAAATGGATGACGTCGCCTGCGAAAGGGCGTTCCATCCGGCAACAGACGCGGAGAAAATAATGCGAAACGGCCCTATCGCCCTGAATTCCCTGGAATCCGGCCTGCCGCTGAAAAGTTTTGATATCCTGGGTTTTTCCCTGGGCTACGAATTATGTTATACCAATGTGTTGAATATGCTCGACCTTGCCGGCATCCCTCTGTATTCCAGCCAGCGCCAAAATGACCTGCCGCTGGTAATCGCCGGCGGAAGCTGTATGTCCAACCCCGAGCCGATAGCGCCCTTTATCGATCTTTTTGTGATAGGCGAGGGCGAGGAAGTGATCAAAGAGATCGTCGCTGTTTACAGGAAGGCTAAGCAGCTGAGCCCTTCTATTGATAAAAGGGAGCTGCTCAAGTCTCTTTGCGCGCTGGAGGGGGTATATGTGCCTTCCCTTTATGACGTGCAATATGACGAAAGCGGCCTGATCAGATCATTCTCTCCCTTGCAGCGGGATATTCCCGCCAGGATCAAGAAGCGCGTTATCCCGGACCTGGATAATTCTTATTTTCCGGTAAACTGGATGGTGCCTTATATCCAGATAATCCACGACCGGGTCTCTTTGGAGGTAATGCGCGGCTGTCCGAACAGGTGCAGGTTCTGCCAGGCCAGGTCTTTTTATTATCCTTACCGGCAGAGGAGCCCCCGGGTCCTCTTGGATCACGCGGAAAAGGCCTACGCCAGTACCGGGTATGATGAGATCTCCCTGCTGGGCCTGTCAGTGACCGATTATCCTAAGGCCGAGGAGCTTCTGGGCGAGCTTATTAATAATTTCATGCAGAGGGGCGTAAGCGTGTCCCTGCCTTCGATAAAAGCCAAGGACGTCACCGGAGGCCTGCTTACCCTGATCACCAAGATCAAGAAGAGCGGCCTGACATTGGCCCCGGAAGCGGGGACAGAGAAACTGCGCGAGCGGATCGGCAAGGATTTTAAACTGGATGAGTTTTTCGCGTCCGTGGAGCAGGCGTACAGGCTGGGTTATAAGCATATCAAGCTTTATTTCATGATCGGGCTTCCGGGTGAAACGCAGGAAGACTTGGACGGCATAATCGGGTTATCGCGCCAGGTCTCGGAGTTAAAAAGGAAGGTGGAGAAGGGCGCGGGAAACCTGAATATCAGCGTGGCCACTTTTATCCCCAAGCCGCACACTCCCTTTCAATGGCTGCCGATGGACGGCGTGGAAAAGATAAAGTCCAAACAGCAGTATCTCTCTTCCCGGATAAAAGCCCTGGGCCCGAAATTCAAGATAAGTTTCCATGACAGCCGGATGAGCTTTGTTGAGGGGGTCATGTCCAGGGGGGACAGGAGGCTGTCGGAGGTTATTTTTAAGGCCTGGCAAAAAGGGGCCAAGTTCGATGCCTGGAGCGACAGTTTTAACGCGCAGTTCTGGCTGGATGCTTTCCGGGAGGCCGATATCGAACCTGATTTTTATCTGGTCAGGCAAAGAGGAGGGGATGAGGCCCTTCCCTGGGATTTTATCGATATCGGCATAGACAGGGAAACGCTGTCGGGTGAATTAGAGAAAGCATTGACTTAAAACCTCAATGGAAGTAATATAGAACAATGGCATCTCCGCGTAGAATAGTTTACAGGCAGGTGGGCGACATTCTCCTGGAGAAAGGGATCATCACTCCCGAACAACTGCAGGCGGCTCTGGCCCAGCAGAAAAAGAGGGACGGGTTCCTGGGAGAGGTCCTGATCAGCCTTGGTTACGCTACCGAAGAAGATATTGCCGCCTGCCTTGCCATCCAGTATGGATTTTCCTACGTAGCCCTTGGCGGCGTTAATATCGAGCCGGAGATCATCAAGCTTATCCCCGCGGAAACAGCCCGTCATTTCCAGATCGTGCCCCTGTATAAAATGAACGATATCCTGACGGTAGCCATGGCCGACCCGCTCAACGTCTTCGCGATAGACTACCTGATATCCCTGACCGGATGCAAAATAGAATCGGTAATAGCCAGCGCCAAGGATATCTCAAATACCATCTCCAGGTTCTATTCCGCCGCTAAAAACACAGCCAACGTTATCGACGATATATTAAAGCAGATACCTGCCGCCAATATCGAGGTCATCTCCGCTGAAAAAGATAAGTTTGCGGAATTAAAAGAGCTTACCTCCGCCGATAAAGAGGAACCGGTGGTCAAGATCACCAACGCTATATTGATCGAGGCGGTCAAGAATAAGTCTTCCGATGTGCTCATTGAGCCCCAGGAAAATGCCATCAGGGTGCGTTTCAGGATGGATGGGCTGATGCGGGAACAGAGTTCGCCGGAAAGGAGCGTCCTGCCTTTTCTGGTTTCCAGGATCAAGGTCATGGCCAACCTGGATATTTCCGAACACCGGCTTCCCCAGGAGGGGCGTTTTAAGGTCAAGATCGGAGGCACGGAGATAGATTTCCGCGTTTCAATAATACCCACCGCTTCCGGAGAAAGCATCGTATTAAGGCTGCTGGATAAGTCCCAGGCCATAATGGATATGCAGAAGTTAGGGTTTGATAACGTCACCCTTTCTGTCTTAAGGAACGCTTCTTATCTTCCGCACGGAATGATCCTGGTCTGCGGTCCTACGGGCTCGGGCAAGACCACCACTCTTTATTCCATACTGCAATATGTCAACGCCCCGCAGAAAAATATCATTACCGTCGAGGATCCGATAGAATGCCAGCTGGAGGGGATCAACCAGGTCCCGGCGCGGGCCGAGATCGGGCTGACCTTTGCCTCGGCCCTGCGTTCTATCCTGCGCCAGGACCCGAACATCATCATGATCGGCGAGATCCGTGACGCGGAGACCCTGGATATCGCGATCAAAAGCGCGCTTACCGGGCACCTTGTGCTTTCTACCCTGCATACTAATACCGCCGCGGGCTCTGTAATGCGCCTTTTGAATATGGGGGCGGAGCCTTTTCTCATTACCGCCTCCCTGGTTTGTATTTTAGCCCAGCGCCTGATCCGCAAGATCTGCCCTTATTGTAAAGAACAGTACCAGCTTAAAGCCGAAGTCGCCCAGAAACTTGGACTGGACTCAAGTAACGGGCCGATAGTCTTATCCCGGGGCAAGGGCTGCCAAAGTTGTTATAACAGCGGTTACAGCGGAAGGGTGGCGATCGCCGAGGTCATTTCCCTGACCGGAGCCATCCGGGAGATGATCCTCAAAGGCGCCACGGAAGACGCCATAAAAGAGAAAGCGCGCCAGGAAGGGATGAAGACTCTCCGGGAGAACGGCATGGCCCATGTCCTGGCGGGGACGACCACGTTGGAAGAAATATTAAGGGTGACCATCGGAGATTAACCGGATAATATGGACGCGATAAAGAAAAAAATACTGGATATGATATTCAAGAAGCCCGGCGTCACCAAGGAGCAGATGGATACCCTTTTTACGCTCCAGAAGCTGCGGGATATCCCTTTAAGGGAGGTCTTGATCGCGGAGAAGTTATTTACCGACGAGGAATTGAATAATTTCTTTACCCGGAAGCTTTACCTGCCTTCCCTGGAGTTTACCAATAATAAATTCGACCCTAATGTCGTCAAATTGATCCCGCAGGATGTGGAGCGTAAATATTCCATCATGCCGATATTCCTGATTGAGAAGAACCTGACCATAGCGATAGACGACCCTTTGAATATTTTTGTCCTTGATTATATAAAGGCGATATCCGAGTATGAGGTGGATATCGTGCTTAGCTCAAGGAGCGATATAATAGACGCCCTGAATGTATGCTACGGTAAAGATAACCAGGGGGCCAATACCGGCATTAAGGTCGAGCTGGATAAGAAGCCGCCTGCTTCCAGGCAGGTGGAGCTGATGACCCAGCAGACCATCGAGATATCCGATGTCATCAAGGAGAGCGAAAATCCGCCGATCATCAAGCTGGTGGAATACGTGATCGCCGAGGCCTTGAAAAAACGGGCTTCGGATATCCATATCGAGCCGGTCCTGGACGGGGTGCGGGTGCGCTACCGCATTGACGGCAATCTTTACGATATTTTTAAACTGCCTAAGCAGAATCAGGACGCGGTCCTGACCAGGATAAAGATCCTTTCTGAAATGGATATTACCGAAAGCCGTATGCCCCAGGACGGCAGGTTCAAGGTCAGGCTTGAAGGAAGGGAGGTCGATTTCCGCGTTTCCGCCCTGCCTACCGCGTTCGGGCAAAAATTCGTCCTGCGCGCGCTGGATAAATCCAATCTTTCCGCCGGCCTGGATAAACTCGGTTTTTCCGAGGACCCGACCCGGGTATTTACCGAAGCCATATCCAAGCCTTTCGGGATGATCCTGGTCACCGGCCCCACGGGCAGCGGGAAATCCACTACCCTGTATTCAGTCTTGAATAAACTGATGACCCCGGAACGGCATATCGTGACCGTGGAAGACCCGGTAGAATACCAGATCGAGGGCATAACCCAGGTCCAGGTAAGGAGCGAGATCGGCCTTGATTTTGCCTCGGCCCTGCGTTCGATATTGCGGCATACCCCGGATATTATCATGGTGGGTGAGATCCGCGACCATGAGACCGCGGATATCGCGGTCAAGGCGTCATTGACCGGCCAGCTGGTCTTGTCCACCCTGCATACCAACGACGCCGTATCCAGTATTGCCAGGCTTATCGATATGGGGGTTGAGCCTTTCCTGGCCGCCTCCAGCCTGGTAATGGTCTGCGCCCAGAGGCTGGCGCGCTGTATTTGCCCCAAGTGCAAGGAGCCCATGGAGGCTCCCGCGGACCTGTTAAAAGAGGTGGGTTTTAAGGACAAGGTGGTTTTTTATCAGGGCAAGGGCTGCCGCTATTGCAATAACGCGGGTTATTATGGTAGAATAGCCATATTAGAGGCGGTGCTTATCGACCAGGGGATCCGGGAGATGATCATGGAAAAAAGGTCCACTGACGAGATAAAAGAGTATGCCGTTAAAAATTGCGGCATGAAGACCTTAAGGGACGACGCCTTTAAAAAAGTAGCCGACGGGGTGATCACCCTGGATGAGGCGATAAGGATAACTACCCAGGAGTAGCTTAAATGAATACTGCCAAGATCCTGCTTATCAACAATGACGAGAGATTATCGGCGTACCTGCGGGATGAGCTGGGATTTAAAAGGGGCTATAATATTTCCATGGAGCGCAGCGCCGCCGGCGGCATCGCCGCGCTTAAGGATAACGGTTTTGATATAGTCATAACCAAGCTGAATACCCCCGAACTTGACAGCATAGCCCTGATCAAGGAACTTAAAAAAATAGACCAGGATTGCGTGGTGATATTAAACGCCGAGGAGCCTTTGCCGGAGGTCATGCAGCACGCCTATAAGATCGGCGTTTACGACGTCATAAATAAGAACACTAATCCCGAGAAACTCGCTTTTATCGTCAAGAAGGGCATTGAGCTTCATTCCATCCTTTCCAGCAGCCGTAAGTTCATCAGCAGTATAGAAGAGCAGAACCTTTCCTTGCATAAGCAGAATATCTTACTGGCCAAGAGGATCGAGGAGTCGACCAAGAACCTGACCCGCCTTTACGAGGACCTGCGCGAGACCTACATGCTGACCATCAAGGCCCTGGCGCAGGCCATTGACGCCAAAGACCATTATACTCACAGTCATTCCGAGAACGTCCAGAAGTACGCCGTCATACTTGCCGAGGAGATGCACTTATCGACCAAGGATACCGAGACCATCCGCCATGCCTGCGAACTTCATGACCTGGGAAAGATCGCGGTCCATGATAATATCCTGACTAAGGAAACACCGCTTACCCCCGAGGAGTGGGAGCAGATCAAGCTCCATGCCTTAAAAGGCGCGCAGATACTTGAGTCGCTTACCTTCCTTGAAGATGTGGTCGTTCTGGTCAAGCATCATCACGAGCACTGGGATGGGACGGGTTATCCGGCCGGATTTAAGGGCGAGCAGATACCCTTGGGGGCGCGGATCATCCATATCGCCGACGCCTATGACGCGATGACCTCGGCCCGCGCGTACAGGAAGGTGCCGCTGACCAAGAAGGAAGCGGTGGAAGAGATAAAAAAGAACTCCGGTTCCCAGTTCGACCCGAAGATAGTGGAGGCTTTTTTCAGGATTCTGGACCGGATATAACCTCTTTATTACGACGGTATTAACCCTGAGTAAAAAAATAGTAAAAAAAATACTTGACAATATTTTTCTATGTGTTATATTTAGGTTCCCCTGAGAAATACCGATTGAAGGGGCCAAACGTAAAACGTGAAAAACCAAAAACGTAGAATTGATAATTACGGATAAATTTCGAAACTGACAACAGGCGCGTCGAGCAAGATTTGACGCCCCGACTAAGTTGCCGGGGCGTCTTTTTTTTGTCTGTCTGGCATATCTAATGCGGCAGACATCCCGCGCAGGCGCCGTAAAAAGCGCGCGAAGCGAGGGATATCCGCTCTTTCTAAATTGAATAGCCAAGCTTAAATGAGGAAGTAGTTGAGTTAAAGAATAATAATAAGAGCCTTTATACAAACTTTCGAGATTTCGGAGAGTTTGATCCTGGCTCAGAGTGAACGCTGGCGGCGTGGATTAGGCATGCAAGTCGAGCGATACTTGGAGTGGAGAGATTGAAGCCGCAAGGCAGATGTCAATTCGCTTCATGTTATAGCGGCAGACTGGTGAGGAATACATGAGTAATCTACCTTCAAATCGGGCATAGTCTTACGAAAGCGAGAATAATTCCCGATGTGTCCTTAGAGGTGCGAGCCTTTAAGGGTAAAGGCAGGGAACCGCAAGGTCCTGTCGTTTGAAGATGAGCTCGTGTCCTATCAGCTAGTTGGTGGGGTAACGGCCTACCAAGGCTTATGACGGGTAGCTGGCCTGAGAGGGTGGTCAGCCACACGGGGACTGAGACACTGCCCCGACTCCTACGGGAGGCTGCAGTCGAGGATATTTAGCAATGGACGAAAGTCTGACTATGCGACGCCGCGTGAGGGATGAAGGTTTTCGGATCGTAAACCTCTTTCG
>Ga0265297_10009795_pt1 | contig 12247 bp, 17 predicted proteins | sample Munlanlwell13791_FD_192502 | JGI IMG/M metagenome (GOLD analysis project Ga0265297, IMG submission 192502) | Leachate microbial communities from a municipal landfill in Southern Ontario, Canada - Leachate well 137-91 | ecosystem: Engineered > Solid waste > Landfill > Unclassified | place...
GGACCAGACCACTGTTACATCCTGATATACTACCTGAGATAGTGTTAGAGTAAGAATAGATCAGACCATAGTAACATCCTAATATACTACCTAAGATAGTATTAGAGTAAGAATAGGCCATACCATAGGTACATCCTAATATAGTACCTGATACTGTATTAGAGTAAGAAGCGTTCAGACCATAGCCACATCCTGATATACTACCTGAGATAGTGTTAGAGTAAGAATAGATCAGACCATAGTAACATCCTAATATACTACCTAAGATAGTATTAGAGTAAGAATGGACCATACCATAGGTACATCCTAATATAGTACCTGATACTGTATTAGAGTAAGAAGCGTTCAGACCATAGCCATAAAATGTTGTCCCTGTCCCCGCTGTTGACCTAATCTCGCATTGCAAAATACTGTCATGGACAGCATCTAAAATATTGACATTCGTGTTTCCGGTAAATCTGATAGACACATTCCTGCTGACTAAAAATATACGGGCAAGGGGGTATTGTGCGGAATCTACATTGGCAGACAACACAATAGTCCCTGCATTAATTGTTGTTAACTGTGTGCGCTGTTGGTCATAATTTTCTGGTGCATTGCAGTCAACCAGACACACATAATCATGCCCATCTGTCGTTACCCACGGGGTATCAGCAGTTACGTCCTGAACCACGTTCATAGTTGCCGTAGAGGTATTGGTATGCCCACTATACATGGTGAGCGTACCACTACCTGTGGCTGAGGGTATTACGATATTTGCATCTGCATTTTGCAGTGCTAATTTACAGGTATTGCCCGATACGGTACGCACATAGTAAACATCCGTGTTCGTCCATCCTGTCGGCAATGTCCCGCTTGATTTTATCATAACGGGAGTCCCTTCTGATGGAGGTGCACCAGTAAACGTGATAATACCAGTGGTAGTATTTATATCGGTGGACTGGTCGGTGCAGGTATATGCTGCACCGTAGGTTTCAACAAAAGTGTTTGTCGGCTGGGTGCAAAATAGTTTGATTTCAAGGTACGTTCCCATGATACGGGACGTACCGTCAAGCTGGATAATAGCCTTGTTTGCAAAGGTTAGCGGGTCATCAGTATCACCGGCTGGCCATGAGCCGTCATGGTTGGCAAGCAATCTGCCAAGTGTTACGCCATCGTTATTGCCGAGTATGCCATAGTTAGTACCTGTTCTGAATTTCAGGTGTCCGTCTGTGCCATTTTTAAAATACAGCATCCCTGGGGTTGTAGCATGGCTGGCTATGGTCAATGTAGTAAGCCCAGTCCATGAAGACAGATCGGCATTCATCAACACATTATGCCCTGCTGCTATGACAACGTCATCACCGTCAGCTGGGGCTCCCCCGGCACCAGAGCCACCCGACCAAATCGCATCAGACCAAATACCAGAACCAGTTGAAGTTGCTGTAGCCATTAGGGTTTCTCCTCAGCGGTTTCCGCAGTTTTGATGTCAAGTTTGCTGTCTGACGTAGCTGCCTTGTATTCCGCTGCAACCGTTTCAAGCGTGGCTTTCGGGTTTGTTTCTATTTTGGCAAGCATGTAATCAGAAAAAGTCTTTCGCTCTTCCTCTTTTTGCTGCTCTGCAATCATTCGTTGCTCTTCTGCTGCCATCGCTACAATAGAGGCTTCAATCTGCTTGAGCCGAGCAGTGATATGCTCAACAAGTTCCTTCTCCTCAATCTTCATTGATTTGATAGGAATGACTTCATTGATATGGGAACCATCAGAACGTGCAACGGTGAAACGAACTTCCGGTCCCCACGGACGATTGATGAGTTTATGGGCAATATATGTATAGTCTGGAATTGTTAAAGCCATTACCTATTCCTCCACACCCATTTTAAGGTACAAGCCTTAGTTGACTTGGCACAACGGGCAACTGTTTTTGTAACACGAAAGGGACGGTCACACTGCACCCCCACACGTTACAGGCTGCAATAGTCAGGTTGTAGGTTGTACCCTGTACGGCACTTCCAACGTCCATCCTGAGTGAACCGTCAGCCTGTGCGGTCACATTGGTTTCAGACCATCCCGTTATTTGATATGAGGTAACTCCGCTCTGCGGGTCTGACACAAGAAACGGTGTTGCGAAGGTTACCGTTGCCGTTAAAAGGATGATGCTAATTGCTAGTAATAGTTTCATTTTTCTCCTCCCACGTTGGAACTGGTGCAAATTTACTCACCAACCATTCTACTGGATATTTTTGTTTTTCCCATTTATTATTCAACCACAAATCTCTTGAATATTTTCTAGCTCTATCCTGATCGTTTCCTGAAATAGAATAAGGAAAACTAAAATCTTTCTGCGTTCTGAACATATGACTAAACCAAGTCAATTTGTTCACCACATGTCTACCACCACTTAACCAGGATTTGCAAGCTATCTCTACACCAAACTGACCCCATGAACCATGTTTCTCATCCAATCCTTCTATCTCAAAAAATCTATCTCTCGGCATAAAGAAACATGCACCAATAGAACTCATCACATCCACAATATCACCTTTAAACTCAGGTCTGTGTCTGTATTTATCCCAGTATTGAAAATGCATATCTTTATCAAACATCCAAGATTCTGTCATTCTATTAAATCTCGGTTGCCATACCATTTCTCTGTGAAATTCAACACCATTGCATTTAACACACTTATCAGGTTTCGGACCTTGATACGTTCTGTTTCCACATGAATCACATTCCCAATCAAAGGCATGTAAGTTATACATTCTGGGAATAGTGGTAGCAGTTCTATCTAATCTACCATCCAAGTAAGGTTCTATCAACTTTCTATCAAATCCTTGGTCTACTATACAGTGAGCATCCAGTTTCATAACATAATCAGCTTTTGATAATCTAGCACCTTCATTCACAGCTGCCCTTTGCCCCACTGAAGTAGTATGATGAATTAATACTACTTTCTCTCTATCATTCAGTGGTGGGTCTGGCCAATATCCATCTAAAATTGCTATTACTTCAGTATCTACTTCTGCTTTGTCTAAAATATCATTTATCGTTCTATCTAAGAATTCTTCGTTTCTTGCTGGTATTATCACAGATAAAGTAGGTAATTTTGTTTCTTTTTTAATTACTGTTTGTTTCGTTCTATCCATAAATGGATTGCTGTCTGTTTTTCTACTTAAATTATGAAACAAGTTAAAAGGATTATAGTCTACATCACCACAGAATTGACCGTTAGGAAACATATAAATTGTTGGCCTATAATCATGGTCTTTAAATTTACCTTTACCTACAGCATATACCCAATCTCTTTTAAACTTTCTATCTTCACCCTGTGGGTATTTATGGCCTATTCTATCTTCTACATAACCACCTATTTCCCAATATGCTTCTTTCTTCATTACAAAGTTATTAGGATGTGGAGGTAGACGAACACCTCTATTTTTTATTCTCTCTTCTGGTAAACCATATTGTGCTAAAACCTTCAAGTCTTGAGTAAAACTTCCATCTTCCAGCAAAACACCGAACTCCCGTATGAATCGCATCTTATCGCCAGTAAAAGTTCTAGCAGATTCAATAGCTTCTTTCGGCAAGATATAATCCAAATCTGTCATTAAGAAATAATTACCTTTAGCTATCTTAGCTCCAGAATTTCTAGCTACTGCCCAAGTCCATTCCCTTGTATCATTTGTTGGTACAATACGAAGATTTTTAACTCCAACAGTGTCTACTATAGGGGGATTACTTCCATCATCCATAAATATAATTTCTACATCATCAGGCAAGTTCATTCCCTTATAGTGTAAAAGTTGCCTTCTAACTATTTCATGACTATTAAGAACAGGAACTATTATCGACAATTGCATATTTCACCTTTAATCTTTCTACACCCAATACATGAAGAATGACAAGTCTTCTACATCCTCTATAGATAATCATATTACCATTCTCTATTATAATACCTATAGGATTTAACATACCATTTTCCTTAATATTATGATAAAGATTGATACCGTCTTGAATCATTCTTGTCATTCCGTCTATTGACTGTTGTGTTAGTATTTTATCATTCCATGCTTTATGATACATCTTTATATAATCCCAGTAGTCAAGATTCTGTATATCAATTTCTCTATTCTCATGAACTTGTATAATTAAATCTTCAAAGGAGTCGTAAAACTCCTTTGAATGATTAATCTTAACTGGATTATAATGGATATATCTAGTATCCCATAAATTTTGTACAGATGCGTCTGTAGTAACTACAACCGTACTGTCAAAAGTACAAACTCTATCAAAATAATCTTTTATTTCTTTACCCAAAATGCTGATGGCAGCTCCTCTCTCGTTACATACCAAGGATTAATAAAGTGACTTCTCGTATAGGCTTCAACAGCCTGAACTACCCCCATACAGCCCTGCGTATGATAGTCATGAACAGCTACAATACCTTCTTTCCTAACTTTAGCTGACCACTGAATAATATCCATTATTGCGTGATCAAATACATGATTACCGTCAATATAAACAAAATCTAATGATTCATCTTTTATATCAGCTAGTGCGTCCATACTCCATTTTTTAATAAAAGTAATTTTATAACCTTGAAGATTCTGCATAGCTTGTTTATAATAGTCATCCTGTCGTGCTTGGGAAACACTGTTGTAGGCTTTCCAAGGGTCAATACAAACCAAATTAAGATTAGGATTTTTACTACACAACGTTCTTGCATAGTATCCTCTTTGAGTCCCTATTTCAGCCCCATAATTAAAATGATACTCACCTAAAAATTCTGCCAGTACATCTCTGTTACCTCTTCTTGGATAAAAAGGTAAATGCATCTTTCTCATAGGAAATTTTGTTTGAATTGCTTCATCTGTTGTCATAAATGTTTTCCCCCACTTAATTATAATATTTTAGTATGTCTGTTGCTTTACCCCAATAAGGGATATCGTAGGCTTTCATCTGCCCATGCTTTTTAATCAAATGCTTTCCATTAACTATCCCATAATCACCTTTGTCTGTCCCCCCTTCATGATTTAGTTGTACTATAGGGTTATGACAGTACCATTCTACACAATTTCTGACTGTCACTCCCAATCTGTGTTCTACTTTAGACCTTCCAACTTCCCCAACATACTCATTACCATTTGGATACTTTTCACTTCTTTCTTTTAAAGCAGTTATTAAATATTCTCTTGGGGCAATCAAAGAACAGTTACTTATTCTCTGACGCATACAATAAATATTATCCCAAGTGAATAATGACCATCTTGCTCTATTGTAGGATACCGCATCCAGGGGGGGTCTGAATGCGGTGAAATGCTCTTTCGTATATAAGGTATCGTCTTCAACCATTGCTACATATGGAGTATCAGCTGCCAATGCCCCCCTCAACATTTGCATGTATATGTTCCAATAGCGTTTTGGTTCTGAATCTATTAAATTAGTTCCCAAATCCAAAGGTTTACGGGAAATTGAAACTATGGGTGAATCTCCAATTGACTTCTTTAAATGATACAATTGAAATTCCATCCAGTTCTCTGGTACTTCACTTGCAGTAATATATAATATAGTTAAATCATTCATCAATTTTATCTTCTAAAGTACCAACTCTCTCTTCCACTTTTGTTAATCTGCCATCTACTAGTACAAATTTCTCTTTTATCTTCTCATGTCGTTTCTTACTCTGCTTTAATATTGTACAATGTCTATATTCATAATGAAAAAATAATAGTAACCCAACTACAAAAATAAACAAACTACACACTAATAAAAAATTACTTAGCAGATTCATTTTGAAACCACCTCAAATTCTTCCGTATCAAATTTTTCTACAATTATTCTAAGAGGATTTACTTGATGAATAGTAGTTACTTCTGCGTGACAATACCCAGCGGGATACCAATTTGGTATAACAAAACCTACCCTATACTTAATATTTAGTCCTTTCTCCAAATGAACATATATTGGTTCATTATCTAATGGAACCACCATTCCATTTTTAAGTTGTATTTGTCTTTTTCCATATATATCAAGATACTTAGAGTAAGTAATTTCTAGTTCACACATTTTACCAGCTACAACTTGTTTTGTTAATACTGTTATTGGTGTTTTAATATCAACCACGTTATAAGGATAAACCAACCACCATGTAGCAACAACACTAAATAATACAATACACGAAACTGCTAATGAGATTAAACTATAAAGTATTTTTTCAAATATCGTCATTTCACACTCTTCAGAACAAGGGCAACGATAGCTATAAGTACAGGGGTTAGTATTATTCCCAATGCCCACTGTAGTAATTTTTTAATATCTTGTACAGTAGTACTTAAATTGTCAAGCTTACCCACTATTCCTGGAGTACCACGTTCACCGTTCAGAATTATATCGTGATCGTCTACTTTTTTCTTTAAATCATCATGCAACTGACACTGATGATTACAAAAGTTCTCATTATACTTTTCCAAAGGCGTTACCTTACAAGAAAAGCTATACTGATAGTCCCAGTGTTGTTGCTGACATCATGGTTTCTCAAGATACTGTAGAGATAAGGACCTTGAACATCATCATGATTATACATAGGCATACTTAATGTAAAATCGCTATACATTTTTTATCTCCTTTACTTCGTTTTTTCTAAACCCATCTTACCTTGTATATTCCGCTCCCACGAAATTGACTGTAAAGTGAGTAGCGAAGTGAATCCATTCCGTGGTTGAGAAAATCTACAGGCTCATCTACCTTATTTCCATTCTTGTCTGTCTTCCAACTATATGCCCTAAATTCTTTAATCAAATTAGTACTAGACTTTGGCACATACTGCCTAAACCTCTTTACAAGGTCAATACCATCGTTGATATTCTTCTGAGCAGCCTTAATGTTAAATCCTTCCAATCTTATTTCTCTAATCTTATCCGGATACTGAGCATCAGCAAACCAAGGCTTACTCCACTCACTCTTCGGTATATTCGTCTTAATAAATGATATGAAATCACTGTTCGTCATCTTCGTCTGGTACAAAATCTCTTCATGCAGCACTTCCAAGTCTTTCACTGTACTCTTCACTATCACTGTAGGGTCATTATACCCGAAGTCAACTCCATACACAACCCTGCCACCCTTTATCTGGGTAGGAAATGACTCTACCATCTCCCAGTTGCTGTATATCAAGTTCTCAAGCCTTCCCCACTCACCCAAGGCATAAATCCTGTAAAAGTTAATATCCTGGCTCATCAACTCCTCATACCTGTTCTTAACAGTCTCAGATATAAAAGGATTATCCTTATACGTAGAATGTATAACATTCACATTCTTAAACTGGTCCCCATCTATCAAGTAATTCTTAATCCAGTGAAACTCATCAATAGGATTAAAGCTAAGAAATATCTGGTTCTGTTTCCCATCATATGAATTAGCCCTAAGATACAACCTAGCAACATCAAAATCCTGCTTATCCAAATCAGTGGCTTCCTCAAACCACATATAGTTCCAATTTGACGACTTTATTTTCTCAGCATCGTCCATCCCATTGAAATGAATAACATTATCTCCATAGAAGAAATTCATCCCCACCTTGTCTTCCTTAATCCTTCCCCTAACCCCCATCAAGTCAAACAACTCATAGAACAGCCACAAAACAGAAGTGCGAAGCGATGGGAGGGTTTTCCTAACCACAAGTATCTTTTTCTTCTTCTCCATCAAAAATTTCATCGCCAAACACTGCCCAATGGAAAATGACTTAGAAGAAGCTCCCCCACCAATGTTAATGTTTATCTCCTTATCACTCATCATATTCTCATAGAATATACGAGTACCCTGGAGCTCAACATCTATCTTCGGGGACTTATTCGCTATAAAATCATCAAGAAATGACTTCTTAGCCATACTCCCGCCAACATCCTACAATCATATATACCAGTAATAAATATATTAAAAGAGTCAATCTAAAACCTCTGCATCCAGAATAGCTTCTTCTGATTCATTCACCGCCGGAGCAATAGCCACCATAGGAGGATACTCTGCCTTCTTCGGCCTTCCAGCTCCCCTCTTCTTAGGAACATCTCCGACATTGGCTGGAAGTATTTTAATATACACAGGCTTATCCAAAGACTCACCTGCTTTCTCAGGCTTATCTATCCATCCTCTATTCTTACCTATACATTTAAGTACGAACATGGCAACGATGGCATCCTTTTTCTCTCTCATTCGCCACATAAGGGTATCTTCGGCTAAGTCGATGGCAGATTCACGTAACTCAATCATGAGGTTTCTGAGATACTTATTCTTCCTAACGGCTTTCTTGAGAACTTCTACTGGTTGGTTAAGATTTCTTGCAGCATAAGAAATGAGACCAGAGCTTTCTTTGAGGGCTTCAGCTATCTGGTCATTGGTGGGTACGAGTTTAGACATACATTCTCCTTCTACTATACTATCGGCAATAGTGGAGAATTATTTAACTTTTTTGTTCTGTCGTTGCCGTTGGTGTAGTCGTTGGTGTAGTCGTTGCCGTTGGTGTAGTCGTTGCCGTTGGCGGAGTCCGAGAAAGTCTTTTTGTTGTTCTTCACCGTCGGGGTCGGGGAAAGTCTTTTTGTTGTTCTTCACCGTCGGCGGAGTCCGAGAAAGTCTTTTTGTTGGATTTACTCTATGTGGAAGCTAGTGTATATACCGCAAAAAAAGCTTTTAGTCTACCTGTGGCATGATATTTGCATGGGTGATGTGGTATGGGTTATGCAGAGTGCATAACCCATGCCGTTAACTACACTATAGCATCATATAGTCTACATTTTCGCAAATATCATTTTCTGCTTTGTCGCAAATAACATAATCACCTTGATCAATACCTGAGATACAATACTTGTCATTAAACATACACTGTTTAGGTATACGGTTAAATAACTTGTCAAGGGTTATGTACGCTAATTCTATAGGTTTATTCATCATATCACCCTTACCTATTCTGTACTTTGTTACCATTCAATGCTCGAACGCCATGAGCATTTAGCCATGCTACACTATGTCTTGGCGCATCGTCAATCTTAGGTACACCATTTACGATATTGAGCATTGACAAAGTAACTTGGTTTTCTTTGATATGCTTACTACGTGAAATGATTTTTGTAGCAATTACCTTGCACAGTTCGAGACGATTCATAGCAGTAACTTCTCTACCATTAAACATAGCGATAACTGTTTTATCAGCCTTATAAATGTTATCTGCTACGTCAATATGGTAAGTCTTCTTTACAGTTATTGTATCGTCGTCGTCTCTGTAAATCTTGTTTACTTCGTTTGCATCTGCTAACTTTCTTGTCTTTACCTGAACTAATTTCATTTTGCACCGCCTTTTTTTATTTGTTCTATATAGAACATGATACAGTATAAGGTATATAAAAAACCTTGTCAAGCATTTTCTCATTATTTAATCTTATATGGTATAAGTTTAAATGATACCTTATTCTGTACTTTTGGCATAGGTTATGCAATAGCTTGTGAATATTGTGAATTGTAATGGTATGATTACTGCATAGTGGGAATACCCCAACAGACTGGACAACCACATGATTGGAATCCTCATATAGAGTAGAGAATCGTATGGTTTGGAGTCCCACTATAGAGTACGATCTTAAAGATAACGGAATCCATTAATAGAGTAGAACATTAGGGATAATGGAATAGAGTTGTGGCATAAGAATTGCATATGGCATAATTCTTGCAAGACAAGCAAGATTTGTGCCAGTAAAGTCCTTTGTTGACAAGTGTAGTCCTGTATGATACAATAAGAGAAAAGGTGGTGATCAGGAATGTTGTTTATCGACTGTGAGAAGGTAGATCAGGATTGTGCTTCATGTCAAGAAGATTGCTACTTGACGGAAGAGGATCAGGCAGAACATCAAGACATATTGGATTCGTACAATATGTCTGGGGACTATTACTTTCAGAAGTAGCAATCGGTCCCCGACTGTGAGCTGAATTGGCGAGACCAGCGGGGACTACCCCCTACACCTACAATGGAATCCTATAATCAGGAATGACTAAAAGTTTAATTAAAACTCCAAAAAGGTGTGTTCAATTAAACTTTATCCCCCTACGGCAACGGTGAAGTCCTTTGTTGACATCTTTGATCCTATATGGTAGAATAGGGTATAAAATATGATGATGGAGGTTGTTATGAAACTAACCAATTTTATCACAAGGAATTACTGCAAGGGTGGGTGTGATACATGGTGTTTCCACTGTGTATACTTCAGGATCAAATTTCTCATTGACGCAGAAATCGTATTCCAATATACAGGAGGCTTCTAACATGGAAGATGTAACCAAATTACTCAAGGGAATATGCTTGGCGGTGGTGTTGTCGATTCCTTTCTGGGTAATACTTGGGATTCTTATATCAGACTGGTTCTGGGATTTATTCACCAGTAGGATGTAGGAATTAGACTAAAAGAGTGCATAATTTGGATAAAGATTGTATACAATGTTAGGAATCCAATTTAAAAGAGTATACCCTGTAGAGCTATATTCCTTCGAAGCTCGCAAAGGGGTCATTGATATTGGCTGTTCCGCAGAGGGTGATATGCCCAAATTGCGTAGAGCTATATTCCTTCGAAGCTCGCAAGCGATTTTCAATGGAATCCTTTACAGAGTTGTATACTTTTCGTCTCCAAGGAATCCCCCAAATATGCAAAAAGCATACCAAGGGATTGTATACAATTCTATTGGAATCCTTTGGCACCTAAATTGCAGTAGCAAAATTCATGCCACAAAGACGATTCCTGCATCAGAAAAACTTATAGGGTATAATATTTTCTTATACCTTAGAGGAATCCTACGGTGTCGGTGTTGGTGAAGTCCATTGAAAAAACTTCTTGACATAATGATTCCAATATGTTACACTTAGTTATCAAATAAAGCAATAGGAGGCGAGTATGTCAGAGCATGGTCGGGAAATTTGTCAGGGTAGAAAGGTACATGGACACAGGGTAGAAATCATCCACTACTTCCTGAACGGTGAAGTGGAGTCGACATTTCACACGGACATTGCCGACAACATTGTGGCAAGGAAAATGCTCGACAGGAAAGACCTGATTGAGGACGGTGACAAGATTCTCACCGTGAAGGAAGCGGTTGAGAAGTACGGAAAAGACACCGTGGTTTTCCTGAACCCTGAAGGAAAACCAGAAGTTGCACCATCCCGAATGGGAGCCGCAAAGCGGTTCGGCTACAACGGGAATGGGCATACTGTACCCTTCCTGAATAAGAAGGGATGCAGGAGCCTTGACGGTCAGAAAATCCGTGGGTAGGTAGGTTAGTTACTGGGAAGGGGGTCAATTAGACCTTCTTCCCTTATGTAGGTGATGGTATAGGGGAGTCGTATGGTGTTGGTGTTGTAGGGAGTCCCAAAATAGAGTGCGATTTTAGAAATTTCGGAAGTGGACACGGACGCTAATACCGTTAGGGACTACGCCAACAGTAACGGTTAGGGACTACGCCAACAGTAACGGTGATACCATCAGTGGGAATACGACGGTGATAAGGGAAAACCTGTGGTGGGAAAACAACCTACAAGGAGCAGTATATGGTATATTTTGGAAATGATTTTAAGGATTCTATATAGTTATGAGGAATCTTCACAATGATACTTATGGAATATAGGTATTATTTTGGTGTTGGATTGATTATGCTTAGTATTATTAGGGAATATTAAATAGAGTGGAATTTCTCTTTATTATCTGTGTATTTTTGGTGGATTATTCATTATTCTGTAGGAATACTACAGTAATACGTTATGAGGAATGAAATTATATGGATTATCAGGGTATATGGAGACATCTTAGGATAAAGCATAAGCGGTACTGCAATTCTGTTTTGAGGAAGTATTGTGTTTGTTTGCGTAAGAGGGGGAGTCCTTTAAGATGGTACTATTATCCTTCTTGTCTGTGTAGTGTGGATACTTTTGCCCATAGTCCTGAATCTCGTAACACATGGAATGAGAAATGGAATGACTTCTTTAAAGTATTTGTGGAACAGGCGAAAGTGGACCATCCTGAATGGGTTATGGAGGTTTATCTGACATGATGCCAAAGGTAGGACATTACTTAGAAACGAATTATCTTGGAATAACAAAAGATGTGGAAAGTTCTCTTTGTCATTGTCAGAAGGAAAGGATGAAATGGGTTGCTTCACATAGGGGGCTTCCTTTTCCTGGATGTGCTGTTAATTTGTGGGATGATGATGGTGATGGTGTCAATCACTATTGGACAGGGGT
>Ga0265297_10009796_pt1 | contig 12247 bp, 6 predicted proteins | sample Munlanlwell13791_FD_192502 | JGI IMG/M metagenome (GOLD analysis project Ga0265297, IMG submission 192502) | Leachate microbial communities from a municipal landfill in Southern Ontario, Canada - Leachate well 137-91 | ecosystem: Engineered > Solid waste > Landfill > Unclassified | place...
GCCAATTGCCCACTTTCGTCCTCGGCCCGTTTGCGGGAGTGGTGGCGGACAGGATCAGCCGACACAAGATACTCGTGGTGACGCAGATCCTCTCGATGATCCAGGCGTTCGCACTCGCCTATCTGTTCATGTCAGGGCAAATCCAGATCTGGCACATCTTCTGCCTCAGCATTTTCCTCGGCCTTGTCAACGCATTCGATGCCCCAACCCGCCAGTCATTCGTTGTGGACATGGTCGAGCGCAAAGAAGACATCGGCAACGTGATTGCCGTCAACTCCGCCATATTCAACGGCGCTCGACTGATCGGCCCTTCCGTCGCCGGGCTGATCATCGCCGCATTTGGGGAAGGCTGGTGCTTCCTCCTGAACGCCGTGAGCTATTCTGCTGTCATCGCTGCTCTTCTGGCAATGCACATCGCGAAGAAAATCCGTGCAAAAAAACGCGCGATCTTCCAGGAATTGAAGGAGGGATTCGATTACGCCTACAACTTCATCCCGATTCGTGCTGTCCTTCTGATAATCGGACTCACGAGCCTCATGGGAATGCCGTACGCAACCCTTATGCCTGCATATGCCCGCGACGTGCTCCATGGCGACTCGCGAACCCAGGGATTTCTTCTGGCCTGCGCAGGAATAGGTGCACTTTCCGGAGCGCTTCTTCTGGCATCTCGCACCAAGGTGATAAACATCCGGTTCATACCGTTCGCGACGACCATCTTCGGCTGCGGCCTGATCCTGCTCTCTTCATCCAGAATTCAGTCCTTGTCGATGATATTCATGGTCATCACGGGATTTGGGATGATGTTCCAGATGGCTTCGTGCAATACGTTCATCCAGACAATCGTGGATGACGACAAGCGGGGCCGCGTGATGAGCTTCTACGCGATGGCCTTCCTGGGGACGATGCCGTTTGGCAGCCTGATGGCCGGATTCACCGCGTCGTGGATCACAACGCCTTGGACGATTCTGCTCAGCGGGCTGTTCTGCATACTTGGCGCTCTTTTCTTCATGCGGGCGCTGGGCGGACTCGAGACAATCATAAAAGAAACCTACGCCAGAAAGGGCATCGGAGTAGGGACTTAGCTGGAGCCCCGCAACTGTCTTTCGTTGACACGCTTCTTCCCCCTAACTGACCAATCACCGACGGGCGGCTTGTCATTTTGACCTCCCCTCCGCACGGCCGTCGGGTACAATCCAGTTACAGTAGCCGCGCCGGATGGCCAATTCCGGCGGAATTCGGCAAAACACACGGAATGGGCACGAGTTTTGCTTGAACGTGCTCTATTCTCGCATTGTCTTTCTAACGCCCCCGCTGGCAATTGGAGGATGAAAGATGGCCAAGAAGCTCACGTTCGGTGATGACGCGCGCAAATCCCTCAAGGAGGGAGTCGAAAAGCTAAGCCGCGCCGTCAAGACAACCCTCGGTCCGAGAGGGAGAAATGTCATTATCCACAAATCATGGGGCTCGCCCCAGATCACAAAGGATGGAGTGACCGTAGCGGAGGAGATCGACCTCGCCGATAAGCTCGAGAATCTGGGCGCGAGGATGGTCCGCGAATCCGCATCGAAGACCGGCGAAGCTGCCGGCGACGGCACCACCACCGCCACGATTCTGTGCGAGGCGATATTCCTCGAAGGGCTGCGCAATGTGGCCGCAGGCGCCGACCCGATGAAGCTCAAGCGCGGCATCGACAAGGCCGTTGAGCTCATCTGCGCCGAATTGACCGCAGCCTCGATCCCCATCAATGCTAACGAGCAGCTCGAGAAGGTCGCTTATATCGCATCGAACAGCGACGCCGAGATCGGCAAGATGGTCGCCAATGCGATGGAGAAAGTCAACCGCAAGGACGGCGTTATCACGGTGGAAGAAGGCCGTGGCGCCAACACCGTGGTTGACGTGGTCACCGGTATGCAGTTCGACCGCGGCTATATGTCGCCGAACTTCGTGACCAACCTTGAGCACCTGAAGGTCGAGCTTGAGGATCCTCTTATCCTCGTAACCGAGAAGAAGATTTCGAACGCGCGCGACATCATCCCGTTGCTCGAACGCGTTATGCAGCACAAAGCCCCCCTGCTTATCATCGCCGAGGACATCGAGGGCGAGGCCCTCGCAACGCTCGTGGTGAACAAGCTGCGCGGCGTGCTGCAGGTCTGCGCCGTCAAGGCGCCGGGCTACGGCGACCGCCGCAAGGCAATGCTGCAGGATATCGCTTTGGTCACCGGTGCGCGATTCGTTTCCTCGGATCTTGGCATCGAGCTCAAGAGCCTTGGACTGAGCGATCTCGGCACCGCCCGCAAGGTGGTCGTTGACAGCGAAAACACCACTATCGTCGAGGGCTCAGGTCGCCCGGCCGACGTGAAGGAGCGCATCGCGCAGATCCGCCACGAGATCGAATTGTCCACAAGCGACTACGACCGCGAAAAACTCCAGGAGCGCCTTGCAAAGCTGGCTGGCGGCGTTGCCGTTATCAAGGTCGGCGCCTCCACGGAAGCCGAGATGAAGGAAAAGAAGATGCGCATCGACGACGCGCTTCACGCAACGCGCGCAGCCGTTGAAGAAGGCATCCTGCCCGGTGGTGGAGTTGCGCTTATCCGCGCCCGCAAGGTTCTGAAGAACGCCAAGGGCGAAGGCGATTTCAAGACCGGTATCGAAATCGTACACCGCGCGGTTGAAGTGCCTTTGCGCGCAATCGCCGACAACGCCGGATTCGATGGCGCCGTTGTTCTGCGGCACGTCGAAAAGAAGTCCGGCAACTACGGATTCAATGCTGACAGCTACGAGTACGGCGATATGGTCAAGACCGGCGTCATCGACCCCACCAAGGTCGTCAAGAGCGCCCTCATCTACGCCGCCTCAGCCGCTGGCATGCTGCTCACAACCGACTGCCTTATCACCGATATCCCTGAGAAGAAGTCCGCAGCCCCCTCGCCCCGCGGCGGTATGCCCGGTATGCCCGGGATGGGTGGCATGGGCGGCTTCGGCGGAATGTAAGAGAGATTGGAGGAAGTTATGCTTAAGATACGTCCACTCGAAGACAGGGTTCTGGTTAAGCCGATCGAGTCTGAAGACAAGACCCCCGGCGGGATTATCCTTCCGGACACCGCCAAGGAGAAGAGCACGAAGGGCGAAATCATCGCCGTCGGGCCCGGCCGCACCCGTGAGGATGGCACACGCAATCCCCTCGAGGTAAAGGTCGGCGACAAGGTCTTCTACAGCAAGTACTCCGGCACCGAAATCAAGAGGGGCGACGAGAAATACCTGCTTCTGCGCGAGGATGATGTTCTCGCGGTAATAGAGGGCTAAGGAGGAACCATGGCCAAGCAGTTGACCTATTCTGATAGTGCCCGCGCAAAGCTGTACTCAGGCGTACGCAAGACCGCCGATGCGGTCCGCGTTACACTGGGTCCCGCCGGACGCAACGTAATTCTTCAGCGTGGAGCTGACAAGCCGCAAGCCACCGCTGACGGCGTTTCGGTTATCAAGGACATCGAGCTCGAGGACAAGTTCGAGAATCTCGCCTGCCAACTGATCAGGGAAGTATCGAGCCATACCAACGATACCTGCGGCGACGGCACCACCACTTCCGCTATCCTCACCGAAGCCATCTTCGCCGAGGGTATGCGCTACGTGACCGCCGGATCCAATCCCATGGCAATCAAGCGCGGGATCGAGAAGGCCGTTGTCATCGTGCGCGACCACCTCAAGGACATCTCCAAGCCCTGCGACACCCTTGCCAAGCTGACCCAGGTCGCCACCATTTCGGCCAATAACGATGTCGAAATCGGTGAACTCGTGGCCAAGGCCGTCCAGAAGGTCGGGGCCAAGGGCGCCATCTCGACGAAAGAGGGCAAGAGCATCAACACCACCCTCGAGTTCGTAGATGGTATGAACTTCGACAAGGGCTATCTTTCGCCATATTTCATCACCAATCGTGAGAAGCAGAAAGCCGTCATCGACGAGCCCCTTATTCTCTTCTACGACAAGAAGATCTCCACGGTGCAGGAACTGCTGCCCATCCTCGAGAAGACCGCCGGCTCGTCTCCCCTGCTGATTATCGCAGAGGATATCGAGAACGAGGTACTCTCCCTGCTGGTCATCAACGCCCTGCGCGGAGTGCTTCGGCTGTGCGCGGTGAAGGCCCCCGCTTTCGGTGACCGCCGCAAGGCGATGCTGGAAGACATGGCCGTGCTCACCGGCGGCACCGTGATCACCGAAGAAAAGGGAATGAAGCTCGAAAACGCGACACTTGAAATGCTCGGCCGGGCCACCAAGGTCGAGGTCGAGAAAGAAAACACCGTCATCATCGGCGGAAAGGGCTCGCGCGAGGCCATCGAGGCCCGCATAGCCCAGATTCGCTCCGCCATCGAGCAGACGAAGTCCAACTATGACCGCGAGAAACTCGAAGAGCGGCTTGCCAAGTTGACCGGCGGCGTGGCCGAGATCTCCGTTGGCGCCGCGACCGAGATGGAACTCAAGCACCGCAAGGACATCGTCGAAGACGCTGTCAACGCCGCCAAGGCTGCCGCTGAAGAGGGCAGCGTAATCGGCGGAGGACTCGCGCTGTACAGGGCCACCCCCAAGCTGGCCGCATTGAAGCTCGAAGGCGATGAGCAATGGGGCGTGAAGGCCGTAATGAACGCGCTTTCAGTCCCGGTCAGCATCATCGCAAGCAATGCAGGCGAAGATGGTTCCGCCATCGTCTCCGAACTCAGCGAGATGGGCCCCGAAATGGGGTTTGACGCTCGTGCGCATGAGTTCGTGAACCTGCGCGAGCGCGGCATCCTGGATCCCACCAAGGTATCCCGCACCGTGCTCGAGTACTCGGCCTCGATGGCCGCCATGATGATCACCGCCGAATGCCTCATTGCCCCCCTCGATGTCGAGGAAGGCAAAGAGCCCAAGTCTGCAGGCGAGAACATCGTCATATAGCAGATCACTCGACCATTAGCCAAGAGGGCGTCCCGAAGGACGCCCTCTTTTTTGTTTTGGGAGGGGAAGTCGGCGGGAAGTTAGGGCATGGTTACAAGAGTGGGAGTGTTCCGGCTTGTGTAGTCGCCCAAGCCGAGTTGACCATACTCATTAAGTCCCCACGCGTAAATCGGGCCGTCCAGGCAGAACGCGAAGCAGTAATCCCAAGCTGCGGCGATATCGATGACTCCCTCTCCGGACAGGCTGGATACTGGCTGGGGAGTGTTCCTGTCGGTATTGTCACCCAACCCGAGTTCTCCGTTGCCATTGTACCCACAAGCAAGAACCGAACCGTCCGAGCACAAGGCAAATGACTGGTAACGGCCTGCGGTGAGCTTGACGGCGCCCACGCCTGAAAGCCCGGATACGAGTTGCGGCGTGTTTTTGCTCGTGCTGTGCCCGAGCCCAAGCCCGCCCTTAGTATTGCGTCCCCATGCATAGACTGACCCGTCCGAGCACCGTGCAAGGGAATGCGCTTGCCCTGCGGCAACCTCGACAACGCCCTTTCCGGAGAGCCCGGTCACGAGCAGGGGAGTGTACTTGTGGGAGTTGTCCCCTAATCCGAGTTGGCCCTCGGTGTTTCCGCCCATTGCATAGACCGCTCCGTCTGAGCACAGGACGAGAGCAAAACTGTCGCCCGGAACAAGAGCAATGGCGCCCTTGTCTGACACCGCGGATATCAGCCGCGGCGAATATTCGTTTGACCTGTAGCCAAGGCCGAGCTGCCCACTGTCATTGGACCCCCACCCATACACCGCGCCATCCGAACACAGGGCAAGCGAGAAGTAGCAGCCTGCGGCAACTGCGATAACGGTCTTGCTGGAAAGCGCTGTAACGAGTTGCGGTGTGTTCTTGTTCGAGCTATTTCCAAGTCCGAGCGTGCCGTACTGGTTGTATCCCCATATGTAAACCTTGCCGTCCGAGCAGAGGGCGATGGAGTGCCAATAGCCCGCAGCGATCGCGACAACTCCCTTGCCCGAAAGTGCCGAAACAAGCTGTGGGGTGTTTTTGTCGGTGTTGTTTCCAAGACCGAGTTGGCCCATATTGTTCGATCCCCACGAATAAACCGAACCGTCGGAATACAGGACGAGGGTGTGCGCGGAACCTGCGGCCACTTGAACGACGCTCGTAACTGAGAACGGGTTCGCTTCGGTAGCGCTTGACTCGCTTACGTCATTGCAGGCCGAGACGCTGTAGGTGTACGATGTGCCCGCGGCGAATGCGTAGCTATCCGTGTAGCTGGTGGTATTGCTGGAGACGAAGGCGACTTCTGCGCCATTGAGGTAAATGATGTATCCTGTCTCGCCCGCCACATCGTCCCATTCCAGCAGCACTGACGTAGAGCTTAACAGCGTTGCCGTCAAGGCACTTGGAGCGCCCACAAGTGGCATCACTGCACCCGCCGCAGCAGCCTCGGATTCACCGACTGAATTGTACGCAGACACGCTGTATGCGTACGAGGTGCCTGCGGCGAACGAATAGTCGTCAGTGTAGGAGTTGCCCGTCGTACGCGCGATTTCGACCCCGTCGCGATATACGATGTAGCCGGTCTCTCCTTCAACTTCGCTCCAAGTTATCGTCACAGAGGTCTGGCTGTTCAGCGTGGCTTCGACGCTTGCAGGCGCAGCAACATGCGGAAGAACTGCGTTCGCGAAGGTCGGGTCTGATTCACCGACGCTGTTGTACGCCGACACGCTGTAGGTGTACCATGCGCCCGCCACAAATGAGAAGGTGTCCGTGTACGATGTAACGTCATCTGCTACGCGGTCGATTTCTTCGCCGTCGCGGTAGATCACAAAGCCGTCTTCGCCGAGGACGTCAAGCCAGGAGAGCGAAACCGAGGTCTCGCTTTCAAGGCTTGCCGCAAGGCTCGCAGGTGCTTCGGGCTCGGAGCCGACCAAAGCAAAATAGTAGGCTAACGTGTATGCGCCGATGGCCTTCCCCTGCTCGATCACGCCAAGATATGCTGTGCCAGAGAAGTCAGCCGTCCACGTGATGCTGAAGTTCTGGCCTTCCCCTGAATTGTTGTCTTTTTCAAGAATGTCGCCGCTTGCGTCGTAGATAGCGCCCTTGGTCTTGCGGTCACCGGTGGTGCAGAAGTAGTAGGTCATCCCGTCGTACGCCGTGAATGCGAAGCGGTCCTCCTGCTTCTTCGCGGTGAATGAACCGCTGTAGTACTGCACCGAGGTGCGTACATCGAGTGTGGCGATCAGCGTTCCGGGGAATGTCCCCTTTGCCTTGTCGGCGTGGGCTGTTCGCATGCCGGTTGCGGAGACCACGATCATGAGAGCTAACAGAGCGTACAATACGGTTACTCGCCTCATTATTTCCTCCTTGTTGGTTCAATGAGGGCACAGCGGACAGAAAAACTGCCATCTGCTTATCGCACCGCGCCGTGCACAACACAAAAAAATCGGACACTCATGAGGCGTCACTATTTGCATGATTGAACAACGGCGTCACAATACCGCTGGAGAGTGCATATGGTTGATGACTTGCTGAAACTGCTGATGTCTACCCCTGATCGTGATTCCGCTGAAAGTATCCTTGGCCGGATTCACGGTCTCACAAGGCAGTCCCTTGTGCGACTGGCCCTTGCAAGGTGCGGCGACGCCGAGGATGCCGAGGAAGCCGTCAACACGGCGTTTCTGGCGCTGTGGAAGGAATGGGCCAAACGCGCCACCGGGGCAACATCGCAGATTGCGCACGGGTGGCTCGTGACGGTTACTGCCCGCCGAGCCCTGGATTTGGCCCGGTCGCGCAAGTCGCGCAGATCGTGCATAATGAATGCCGACCCGGAGGTGCTTGACGCGGCCTGCAAGGGGGATTCCCCCGCCGACAGGCACAAAGCCCTGAACCTGCTGTATGAGTCAGTCGAAGAACTCCCGGAAGAGCAGCGCGAAGCAGTGGTTCTATTCCTTGCTGACATACCTACAGCAGCGGCGGCAGTTCTGCTTGATGTCTCCCCGGGAACCGTCCGAAACAGGCTTGAAGATGCGCGCAATGCCCTTGCCAAGATCCTCGAAAGTAAAGGGCTCACACTTGTGGCCGCGATTGCCACGCTCGTCGCGCTTTCTGAAGAGCTTGCGGCAGAACCTCCGCAGGTGCCTGAAAGACAGGATGCTCATCCCGAGGAAAAGAGAACCTGTGACCGGCGAACGCGTGTCCCCCTTCTATTGGTGCTCTTGCTCCTGGTTGCCGTGGGTGCCCTTCTCCTGTATCCTGGCATCCTCTTCAATCCTGCCGCGCGACCAGCTTCCCCAGTGGTTAACTCGACCACTTCGCCGCTACGAATTCCATTTGGAGGCTGGCATCGAACCTTTGGGGGGCCGGGGATAGACAACTTCAACGTTATCGCGCCTACAATCGACGGAGGGATCATCGCAGGGGGTTCGACAACATCCGTCTCCGGCCAACCCCCGTGGATAAACGATGACAGTAGACCCACTCCCAACATAGGACAGGATTGGCTTCTCGCCAAATATGACTCAAGAGGAAACCTGATGTTGGCGCGAGCTTGGGTAGGACCGGAGGATGAATTCATTACCGCTGTTACCCCTATGCCTGATGGGTCATTCCTCGTCGCCGGATGCTCCAACTCATTCGGCGCCCGCAGGCGCAACAACACTGTGCTGGCGGAGATAGGTGCGGATGGTCACTTGACACGGCAAATTGCGCTTTCCAGCCCTGAGGAACTTCGCCCTGCCAAGGTCATCCCTCTTGGAGACAAGGGCTTAATGCTCCTTGCGACAGCCTCCGGTTTCAGCACGCAAGATCACGAATTCGAAGTTGCCTTGATAAGGCTGGACAAAGACTGGAAAGTCATGTCCGCTCGTGCCTTCGGCGGCCCCGATCGCGACTATGCCATGAACATTCTGCCCTGCACTGACGGCGATTGGGTCATCGGGGGCTGGACCAAATCTTTCGGACAGGGCGACTTCGACTTCTGCGCGATGCGACTCTCCGCCGACCTCAATGTCAAGTGGTGCAGCACTTGGGGAACTGAGCGTCCGGAGGAGGCCGGACAGATTATTCCTACATCTGACGGCAACTACCTTATGACAGGTTACAGTGCAATCGCCCAGGACGATCTTGATCTCATCGCGCTGAAGTTCGCTCCGGATGGCTCACTTCTCTGGCAATACAAGTACTCCGCTCCTGACAATCAGAGCCCGGGTCGTGCCCTTGCCGAACGAGAAGGGCTGTACATCTTCGGAGGACAGGTTGAAGACAACAGCGTTGATCCTGCGACCTCCGACGCCCTGCTTGTCGCTCTGAGATCGGACGGGAGTATTGCATTCGACAGACTGTTCGGCGGTCCTGACAATGACCAAGTCATTGCGAGTATGAACACTCCGGAAGGGCTCCTGCTGTGCGGGACCACGCGGTCTTTCGGCAGCGGAATGAACGATGCCTGGCTTGTGAAGCTTGGCCCAGGGTTCGCGTTCCCGGCAGATCTGAAAGCGCGTCCTGCAGGACTGAAGCGCGTTAGTGGTGACCTGAAGCCAGGATTTGGGGAAATCTCCGAACGGGATGTGACAATCACCAGCCATGAGGCGAAGATGGTGGAACACGAATGGAAGCAGCCTTGAATCAAGAGGGCGTCCCGAAGGACGCCCTCTGTTTGATCTGCCCAGGTGATTTCCGCTAATACAGGAAGGTGACCGTAAGGCTCACACTCACCGGAGTTGCAGTGTAGGACAACAGCGGAATGGCCCATGGTTTCGCTATGCAACTCGTCTGGTAAACAGGATAGGAGATGGACTGCACGGTGTATGCCGAGTCCTTGCAGAACGAGGGCCTTGTGCCGTCAAACAGGCCATTTCCATCGGCAACCGCGATGAAGACATCCGCGGACGACCCCGTTGAGTCCCCGGAGAACACGAGCTTCCCATCGGGCAACTCTTTCACCTGCATAAGGTAGTCATCGCCGGTTCTTCCATATGTTCTCTGCCAGATAATGTTGCAGTTGGCGTCGATCTTCAGCAATATCATGTCGAATCCGCCGTTCCCGTATGAGTTTGTGCATCCGCCGATCAGGAAGTTGCCGTCCGAAAGACGGGTGATGCGATAGGCACCTTCGGACCCGCTGGAAGAAATAACCTTCTGCCACAGGAAAGTGCCCGATGGTGTCATCTTCGCGATGAGCATTTCGTTGTTGGAGCCGCCAAACAGGTTGCTCGTGGTTCCGACAAGGATGAAGTTGCCATCATCCGTTGGCGCCATATCGTTGAAAAAGTCCGGATGGGATCCGTCCAACTTGCTCTGCCAGATGAGATTACCTGAGAAGTCAATCTGGAGCGCCCATGCGTCCCAATCCACAGAGGAGTACGAACCTTCCGTGGCGCCCAGCAAGATGAACCCGTCGTTGGTCTCAACGATCCTGGTGAACGTGTCCCAGGAAGATCCGCCATATGTCTTGCACCAAAGCACACTTCCGCTGCGGCTCATCTTGATTACCACTCCGTCTATCCCGCCTGCCCCGCTGGCCAGAGTCTGCGCGGTAATCATCAGGCTCCCGTCAGATGCTTCTATCACATCTGTTGCGTAGTTATCACCCGAGCCACCCATGACCTGTTGCCACACGACATTCCCGTTGACGTCGAATTCGGCAGCAAGAATCTTCGCGTTGTTGCCTCCCTGGGGGGGATCCAACGCGAAACCAACTGCAGCGAAATTGCCGTCCGCGAGCATTCTTGCCTTGAAGAACGTGTCGTTCCCGCCGTAATCAAGCCTCTTCGACCACAGTAGATTCCCACTGCCGTCAGTACGCATTACCAGAGCATCGTGATTCGGGCCGTTACAGAACCCGAAGGCAATGAATCCGCCGTCGGCAAGCGGAATTGTGCTGTAGATGACATCATCCCTGCTGGCCCCGTAGGTCGCCGTAAAGCAGACAGTCGGCGGCAGCGGATTGGGGATCACACCGGCACTGTTGGTGGTCGCCGACTCGCCCACAGCATTGTACGAGGAAACCCCGAACACATAGGTCGTGCCCAAGGCATAGGAGTAGGAATAGGTGTATGAAACAACGTCCGCGCCGACGACCCCGACAATGGCTCCGTCCATGTAGACGACGTATCCGCTTTCACCTTCGACGTCGGGCCATTCGAGCAAGACTGAGGTGGTGCTCAGGACTGTTGCCGTCAAGGCACTTGGGGCAGCCACGAGCGGAATCACCGCATCCGCCGCTACAGCCTCGGATTCACCGACTTCGTTGTACGCCGACACGCTGTAGGTGTACGATGTGCCTGCAGCGAAAGAGAAATCGTCGGTATGCGAATTGTCTGCTGTACGAGCGATCTCGGTTCCATCGCGATAGAGTACGTAGCCGCTCGCGCCTTCGACATCGCTCCACGCAATGGTAACGGAGGTCTGGCTGTTCAGCGTCACTTCGACGTCTACAGGCGCATCAACGTGCGGAAGCACAGCATCAGCCGCAACGGCCTCTGATTCGCCGACCGAATTGTACGCAGACACGCTGTATGCATACCACGAGCCCGCGGTGAACGAGAAGCTGTCCGCGTACGAAGCAACGTCGTCGCCAACGCGGTCGATTTCTTCGCCGTCGCGGTAGATGATATAGCCGTCCTCGCCGAGGACGTCAGGCCAAGAGAGCGAAACCGAGGTCTCGCTTTCAAGGCTTGCCGCAAGATTCGCCGGAGCATCCGGCGCGGAATCGACAAGGGCAAAGCAGTAGGCCAACGTGTACGCGCCGATGGATTTGCCCTGCTCGATCACGCCAAGATATGCAGTGCCCGTGAAGTCTGCCGTCCACGTCATGCTGAAGTTCTGGCCTTCCCCTGAATTGTTGTCTTTTTCCAGTATGTCTCCACTGGAGTCGTAGATGGCGCCCTTGGTCTTGCGGTCACCGGTAGTATAGAAGTAGTATGTCATGCCGTTGTGCGCCGCAAAGGCGAAGCGGTCCTCCTGCTTCTTCGCGGTGAACGAACCGCTGTAGTACTGCACTGAGGTGCGTACATCGAGTGTCGCAATCAGCGTCCCGGGAAATGTGCCTTTCGCCTTGTCGGCGTAGGCTGGTCGTGTGAGGGTAGCAGAAGTCACCATCAGAATCGCCACAAAGACAGCCAGAACGGTTACTCGCCTCATTATTTCCTCCTTGTTGATTGATGAGGGCAAAGGGAAAAGGCTCATGGCTATCCGTAGATCGCATCGCACAGTACGCACGGAAAAAAATATGACCCTTTTGTTGCCAAGCTGTTTGCATAATTGATGAACGGCGTCACAATGTCGGCGGAGAGTGCTTATGGTTGATGAC
>Ga0265297_10009797_pt1 | contig 12244 bp, 18 predicted proteins | sample Munlanlwell13791_FD_192502 | JGI IMG/M metagenome (GOLD analysis project Ga0265297, IMG submission 192502) | Leachate microbial communities from a municipal landfill in Southern Ontario, Canada - Leachate well 137-91 | ecosystem: Engineered > Solid waste > Landfill > Unclassified | place...
AATTTATTTTCGTAATGCCGTAAGTATGTCACATAAAACAGCGAAAGAAGAAATACCAAAACTGGCCGAAGATATAAGAAAAGTCATGGATCTACACAAAGAAGAGCGGGGAGTGATTCATTGCGTTTCTTATTCTCTTGGCCGGCAATTGGCTTCCCTGTTGGATGATCCTAGAATAATTTTCCATGATAGTCTTAATCGGCAAGAAAAGATTGATTTGTTTGTGAACAGCGAGGAGCCTTTTGTTTTATTAAGTCCATCCGTGGAAAGAGGATTGTCGCTGGAAGAAGATAAAGCGCGCTGGTGTTACATTGCCAAAGCGCCTTACCTCAGCCTACTTGATGATATAACTAGGAAAAGAGTTTATTCTGGTAAGATGGGTCAGCTTTGGTATACCTGTTCAATGCTGTTGACTACTCTACAAATGACAGGCAGAATTGTTCGGTCCAAGAATGACTTTGGAATTTCTTATATCGGGGATGAGCAAGTTTCCGTGGCATTAAATAAACATGCAAGCGCTTTGCCTTCTTGGTGGCGTGAAGCGATTATGTGGTGACTTAGCCCTCCCTGTTGGAAGACTTTTTTAATTTGTTCTTCCCTGTTGACAAAATTGTTTATTTATTATAGGATTAAGTAAAAAAAATGGAGGGAGAAATTATATGACTACCGGAGAAGCAATTAGAAACTTTTGTAAGCAATGTGTTAGTTCAAGTTTGACAAAAGTTATTCGGGAATGTGGCGGTGAATATGTCAAGGCAACTAAAAAACCTTGCGCCCTGTTTAAATATCGGCTTAAGGGCAAGGGTAATTTAAAGGCCATAAGAAGAAATTGCGTTGAGTGCATGGGAGGAAGTTTTGAAAGTGTTTCTGATTGCCAGACTGCTGATTGTATCCTACACCCGTTCAGATTTGGGAAATTACCGTCACTTGTTGGGCGAAAGAATTTGCAGGATAATTTAAAGAGCAAGGTTAATGTCTAACAAAGGGTAAAATATTCTAGAAAATAAAACGCCCTACAAGTGGCATTCTTGATAATAAAAAAAGGGGGCAATTTCTCACCCCCTTTGTAATCCTGCTAAATCAGCCTGTTTTTATTACTGTTTTTCTATCCCCTCACCTCCTTTCACTGCCCGGTTATATTTCCCGCGCCGGTAAGCCTTACCCTCAAGCAGTTTTTCCTTGGCCTTTTTGTTCGCCCAAAACTGCTTTCTCTCATAAGACATTTTCTCCCTGCGCCAGGATTCAATGATCCGTTGAGTTTCTAACTGTTCAATCTGTAAGCTGGTTACTTCCTGCACTTTCCCGGCCTCCCTGCGTTCTTCAATCTCCGCCCGCTGCATCCATTTCAGAAACGTAGCCAGGGCTTCATTGAAAAGTATATGCGTTTTGGTATTTTCCGCAATAGCCTTTTGCCGGAAACGCTTCCAGATTCTTTCGTCAATTTCGATGTTTACCCTGTGAGCGTTCATTTATCCCCCCTTTTAACCACTTCCCGGCAGAAAAAGAAGAAGATAATCAGGATAATAAACGCGGTGAATAATGTCATAGTTTAACCCTCCTATTCCAACTATTTATTCTATTTGTTATTTCAGAACCTCAATCGCTGTTAATTACCGTCAAGCTCTGGAGCCAAAATCCCATAGCCGCCCCAGTCTTTATAAATTGTTAAATTGTTACTTTTGACATAATCATCTTTAATTTTGAGCGCATAGCCGCGTGCGTCACCATTAACAAATACAGGGATATTTTTTGCCCTGAAATTTAAAATCTTGTCAACTTTGTCAAGGATTTTATTGGTCAATTCTTCCCAGTTGTCAGTGGTCACGCCATTTTCACCATTGCAATAATCAGTCGCCAGCTTATGAGCTTTAACATCCAGATTATGCAGTTTTTTGCAAAGCTTGATATTGTCCAAACCAGTGTTAAAGATTGCGTTTAAGTTTGCGCCGTGTTCCTCAATCTGCTGATACATTCTGTCATGTTTAGTCATTTTCCGCCTCCTCCAATTCATTTTCAAGGTCTGTTAATTCGCTTTCCAGTTCTTCCAGTTCTTCTTCTAATCGCTGGTATTCTTTAACTTCTGTCTTATCAATTCCATCAACATAGTCATTCAATCCGCAACTGTAAGCCGTGGGATCCATTTCTTTGATAATATCGGCAGGATAAAAAGTTAATCCAGCCACCTTAACTTCGCCTTCACTGTTAAGGGATTCCTCATAACTTTCAATGCAATCATCCGGGTCAATTTCAAAGCTGTCAATCTCATTTTGCTTTGCTTTGATTAATTCTTTTACGTTGCTAATTTTGTCTTGAATTGTTTTCATGTTCTTTTTCCTCCCTGTTAATTAAATTATTATTAAATCAAGTTACCATTCTCATCAAATTCATAGTCATTAGCATGAATCGTCTCAATTATGGCCTCATCGCTGGTTTGATAATCAAACTCTTTGCTTAACATTATGCGATAATCTTCCAGTAATGACTTTTTAAATTCTTCTTCAAGTTCTTGTAATTTATCTTCACTTTCTCCACTTTCATATTTTGGAGAATTTTCATCGAGATAATCATTGTAAACTGGTTGCCATTCTTCCATGAAAGACTTTGCGGTTTGATATGTTTCGCATTGTTCGCCATGTTCATTAAAGATGTTTTGTGCAACCTCATTGGCCGAAAGTATAAAATTCCCTTTACAATATGAACCTCTGTCAATATCAAATCCGGTTATTTTAAGGCCAATTCGCTCAGCATCTTCATATAAAAATACCCACCAGTCAGAGTCAACATTAATATTGTAAAGATTATCAATGGCCTTTGATTTCTGATTATCTGTCAATTCTTCAAACTTATAAGCTTTTGTTTCTGTGATTATTGTTCTCATAACTCCCCCTGTTAATTAAATTATTCCAATTCTTAAATAAACTCTTCCTGCTGCGTACACCACTTCATTTTCTTGATATTGTCAAACTCCTCCGCCGCCGCTTCCGGTGTATATTCCCGGCCAAAAATATCCTGGAAATGTGCTTTCCTGTTAGAAAAATACTTCTTAAACCCCTCTTTATTGCCCCTGTTCATAAACTCCATTTTGTGTGCGGTTGGTTCTTTTTCCATGATTTACCCTCCAATATTATTCGTCCCCTGTTAATAAATTAACTCCGTCAACGCCTATCTTATCCATAATTGCCTCAATATCGGCTTTCCATTTTTTATCATCCGAGGCGATACCAGTCGGAGCGATTTTACTTTCTAAAGCGTAATAGATTTCTTGTGCTTCGGATTCTGTTAAAAATAATTTGCCTTCCTGTAATTTCTCAACTTCCTGGATTAAATCATTGACCGTTTCTAATGTTGCAAGCATTCTGTCCTTAGTGTAGCAATCCGCTGTTTCTGAAATTTCCATTTCAATGTCTTCTAAAATAGTTTGAGCCTTTTCTTTAATTATTTTCATTATTTTAACCTCCCTTTTTTTAGTTTCTTATAAGCTCCCGGATCCCCTCCAAAATCCGAAAGCCTAAAGAAATAAAAATCAGTCTTAGGTAATATTGCCGTTATTGGCTTTTTTAATTGCTTCTTTGACTGTGCAACAAAAACAAACGGCATTTGGTTGTCTATGCCCACAATTCAAAACCATATCCGGTATATTTTCCAAAGCTCTAAGCATATCTGGAGCGGCAGAAATTAAATGCGCTATTTTATCTTGTGTTGGTTGTGCCCAGCCTGTTATTTTACAGATGAAATGATTATGGCCTATATCTAAAATACCTGTTATTTTTTGTCCTTCTCCTTCAACGCACCATTCGCCAAAAGTCTTGTGATTCATGTTCTTAATCCCCCTCATAAAGTTTAATTATTTATAAATAAATTGCCGTTAAAATAATCAATCCGATTGCCGTGATTACTAATCCCCCGGCAAAAAGATTGCCTAGTAATGCCTCCGCGTGTTGTGTTTCAATTTGTAAGTTTGTTCGATTATCCGGCCTATGTTCACAGCTCCGGCAATCCCCTCTGATACACGTTTGTTTTTTACAAGTGTTATTCATTTTCTTATTCCCTCTGATTATTGATATTTCCAGGCTAGAAAACTCTTCCTGAAATACTTATATAATTTGTTATTAGTTACCAGGTTTTTCCTATCCGCTTTGATTCTTGATTTATTTTTCATATTCGTTCACCTCTTTTCATATTCTTTTAACTGGGCATTGCTCTTTATTAAACCTTGTAAAATGATCCGCATACATATTATAACCAGACCAGGTTAATTTTATTTTATAAAACAAACAACAGAATAAAAACTTTTTACGTTTAGTTTCTATTTGTAAAGCCGGACAATAAAGACAATTGATTCTAAAGCGAGTTGATTTTTGATTAATTGATTCGTTTTTATAATATAATGTTTCCATATTCAAACCTCTTTTCATTATTCATTGTTCAGCTTTAAGATAATACTTTATAATATATTGTCAAGTATTTATTTTATTTCAAATAGCCAAAAATAGCTTAACTCCATAATATCATTAATAAACATTCCTTAATAAATATGCTTGGAAAACGCTACTCAATATTAAATTGTGATCATTTATCCTATTTTCATTTATTCCAATTCTTCTCTAAGCCGCGCCTAGTCTATATCTGCGAGTTATTAAGTGTCAATTCCATAATCCAATATTAATCGTTAGGACGTTTGTCCTATATTTGCCATAATCAGGACGATTGTCCTATAACCAGGCCTATAAACAAAAGTTATAATGACTATTCCAAAAGGATATACTATTATTTATATCAAGTATTTGTTTATTTTTATGATTTTGGCATGGATTTTGATATATGGGAGTGGAGGGTGTGTAAAACTTTACACATGTGTAATTTATTACACACCCCTCAAGAATCGTGCCAAAGTTTAATATTTGTTAAAATAAATAATATGAGCAATTCTGCCTATTCCCTCAGCTATCCACTTTACCCCTTTATATGCGCCCTTCCCTCCACTGATCAACCAGCCTACGCTATCATATAATTAATAGACATAATCATATTATTATTTACTATCAAATACTTATACTATTATTATACCTTCATGTTTACATAACAGCCCTTATGAGACCTAGTAATATAATCATATAGTTATGTGGTGCATAAATAGGTGGAGTGATTAAAGCCTGGACATATGCCTTGTTCCCTCCACTTCAGTTATAATTATAAATCATAAAAATTTAAAATTCTGCACCCAAGGGAAAAAGAATTCTTTCCAAACTGACCCCACGATACCCAAAAAGAGGAACAGGAGGGGTGGTTAAGTATAATATGGCACTCTCATATATTACCTCCCATTTCAAATCCCTATTCCCTCAGCCTCGGCAAAAGGTACTCCGGCCGCCTACGAAATCCCAAAAAGTTTTCCTATACACAAAAACGGTCGGCTGGAAAATTTTGGGAAAAAATTAAAAAAGGGTGGTGGTTTTATATATAATAAATTATAGGGGGTACTAGTACCCCAAAAAACCATTACCCCACGCTCTATAGAAATTATCATTTCGGTATTATAGAAATTTCCGGGGAAAAAGTGGTTGGCTAATTTTAAGGTTGACAAGAATATTTTTTTAGTGTAATGGGTTTTTACCGGCGTGTTTAAAAAAAGTGAAGGACGACAGCGGGCCAACTGGACTTCAGTGCTACTCTCTAATTCACTGATAGGAAGGACACAGCCTAGGATATAAGAAATTTCATGTGGCCACTCGACCTAGCACGCCGGTGCTTTTCAACATACATAAACTTTTTGAGGGAGAGGTTTTATGTCAGAATTTATAGGATTTCCAAAAATAGCTAGATTAAGTCGCGAAATTATAATCACAGAAAAAATTGATGGAACAAATGGCCAAATCTTTATTGGTGAAGATGGTGAGTTTTTGGTTGGTTCGAGAAAGCAATGGATTACGCCTGAGAATGATAATCACGGTTTTGCAAGGTGGGCGCATGACCACAAAGATGAGTTGATCGCTGGCTTGGGAGTTGGCCGACACTTTGGCGAATGGTGGGGCAGTGGAATACAGAGAGGATATGGGCTGCCAAAAGGCGAAAAACGGTTCAGCCTCTTTAACACTCACCGCTGGAGTGATGAATTTGTTAGGCCGCTTTGTTGTGATGTCGTTCCAATTCTTTTCCATGGGGATTTTTCCGAAGAAGATATTCTTGAGACGTTAAGAGAATTAGAATGCAATGGGAGTAAGGCCTCTCCGGGATTTATGAATCCAGAGGGAATTATAATTTATCACACCGCCGCCAATATGATGTTTAAAAAGACTATCAAGAACGATGAAAAAGGAAAAGGGGAGTAAGGAATAATGGACGGTTTCATAAGCAGTTTCATTTCATATTTATACTCATTGGACAATTTGGATTGGTCGTTGGTGCTCGGGTTTTTTATGTTGATGGCCGGGGCGCTGGATTTTTATATACAGGGAAGGAAATATCTTAATGGCTAATACTCCTACAGGCGGGCGCAAAACTAAAGATCGGGAAATAACCGATAACTTCAATATGAATAAACGCGGCAACCTATCCAAGCGCGAACTTAATAAAGTGAAAAAAGACTCCCTCCCCGATATCCCGGATATAGAAGACGTTGAAGAACTCCTCGATAGTGACTCCTTCCAGATGCTGAAGGACATGAGGGCAGCTTATAAATCCGTTGATGGCCGGAAACGTCTCAAGGAAATGATTGCCAACGATAAAGACTTCTCCTCCATGGTGAAAGAGTTGCTGAAAATAGAATCAGCTATCCTCTCCGCCAAAATGAAAGAAAAGGACAATGGGATCACTGGAGGCTCAGCGGCAGTGTTCGTTATCATCAAAGGGTTAGAAGATGAGAAGCGGGTTGACAAAGCAATTAAGCTCACCGATACCGGAGTGGATTTGGAACAGGTGATGAATGCGCTTGATCCCAATGCCGAGAAGAGGGTGGAGGTTGAGGAGAAAGTGGAGGGACCGGAGACATGGTAGAAAGAATAATTACTATAGAAAGGAAAACAATTTAATGCCGGATAATCTAATCTCAGTAGCCTACAACAATATCGAGTTCCAGTTCACCAATACGCCAACCGCGCCACAGCTTATCCATGAAATATTCACCGACAATTATAAAGTGTTAGAGAGGAAACTAAATTTAGCCTCCGGAGTAATTTTGGACATCGGTGCCAACGAGGGCATGTTCTCCATCCTCATGGCCAAACTGTTTCCAACCACCAGAATCCTTTCCTTCGAACCGGTGCCGAAAACTTTCTTCACCATGATAAAGAACATCGGCCTGAACAACATCACCAACATCTATCCCTACAACCTTGGTGTCGGCGGCAAAAGCAACAAGTCAGAAATTATCTACTGTGACAAAACTTACTCCGGTGGCTCGTCCATGGTGGTCAAACCAAACCCTGACTCCCAGGACATGATAAACATTGAAGTCGTGGCGCTGGATGATATCTTCAACCCAACCAAATTCCCGTTTATCGACCGTGTTAAACTTCTCAAAATGGACATCGAAGGCGCGGAGTACGAAACCCTTTACAACTCCACCATTCTCCCTCGGGTTGACAATATGGTTGCGGAGTTCCATATTAATGATAGACTTACCGGCATGGGTTATGATATAAATGAATTGGCTACGTGGGTTGGGAGCCAAACGAATTTGGTTTACTTTGAGAAAATGAGGATGGCGGATTGAAATGGTAGACTTAAAACAAATTCCAACAAGAGTTCTTTTAGCTATGGCAATCAGCATGTATTTCAAAATCATGGTGAAGAAAATAAAAAATAAATTCAGAGGGAGGAAAACAAGTCATGGACAAACTTACAGTAGTATATGATGGCGGCATGATGTTCTTAGGCCGGCTGGATGGTAACAAGCTTTACAATCCCAGAATCATAGTTGTGACTTCCGGAGATCCGACCAGCACCGATCCGGAGAAAAAGAAATCCATGGTCAGCCTGTCTCCTCTTCCGTTTCTTCCACCGTTCATTATCCTTAAAGACTTCACCTTCTCCTATCCGTTTCCGGAGGACATTGAGAAAAACGTGTATGACTTATATTTAAAAGTCACCAAACAAAAACCTTCTCTGGAACTTGTGTCATAACCCAGACCCGAACCTGAAACCATAACCTGAACCTGTACTAAAATTGGAGTTACTATGATTGGCGGAAGAGAGTAAAACATTTCAGGTCGTTTTTGACTACGAGGACATTCCAACGTTAAAGAAATTCGCGTTGGATAATAGTCGTGTTCGCATGTGCATGGGTCCGTTCGGTTCGGCTAAAAGTAGCGCATGTGTGATGGAAATTATAAGGAGAGCAAATGAACAGACTCCAGGACCAGATGGTATTCGCCGTTCCCGATGGGGAGTTGTCAGAAATAGTTATACGCAACTCAAAGACACGACAATCAAGACTTTCCATGATTGGTTTCCGCCAAAATTATTCGGTGAGTACCGTGTTACCGACCATAGTTACCTCATTACTAAATTTCCAGGCGTCCACTTGGAAGTGTTATTTAGGGCTTTGGATAGACCTGACCAAGTATCCAACCTCCTCTCCTTAGAACTTACCGGCGCGTGGTTCAATGAAGCGCGTGAAATTCCAATCACCATTATTGATGCCATGGATGGTCGTATCGGTCGTTATCCTTCCGGTCGTGACGGTGGCGCATCTTGGTACGGAATGATATTTGACAGCAATCCCCCAGATGAAGATTCGACCTTATACAAACGTTTTGAAATCATCCGTCCAGACAACTGGAAAATATTCAAACAACCATCGGGGTTATCAGTCCATGCAGAAAACACAAAACACCTCCCAAAAGACTATTACAAAAACCTCGCCAAAGGAAAAGACGAGATGTATAAACGTATCTATATTGACGGACAGTATGGGTATCTTGTCAGCGGGAAACCGGTATTCCAGTCATTTAGGGACAATATCCATGTCGCACCCCATCAACTTGAACCGCAAAAGGGGCTAGATGTATTATGCGGATTTGATTTCGGACTTCAGCCCAGTTGTATAATTGCCCAGATAACTCCTCTTGGCCAACTCCGCATCCTTGATGAATTAGTTTCAGATGGTATGGGACTCCGGCAGTTCTGTGAAAACCAACTGCTACCATTGCTACGTTTAAAATACTTCGGAATGAACGTTATGGGATTCGGTGATCCATCCGGAACCTCCCGGGCGCCAACAGACGAATCCACCTGCTTCGAAGTTCTCCAGAGTCCGGAAGTCGGTCTTCGCAATGTTGTGCCTGCGCCAACAAACGCTATCCTACCCCGAGTCGCTGCTGTAGAGAATTTCCTAAACAGAATGTATGCCGGGGAACCATCTTTCATCCTCTCCCCGAACTGTCATTATCTCCGCAAGGCCATGAACGGCGGGTATCATTATGAGAAAGACCCAAGGAGCTTGGGTGAGGAATACAAGATCATGCCATCCAAGAACTTCTCGAGTCACATTTGTCTTTCTGGAGATACTATGGTTCTTGCTCCTGAAGGTGAAAAGAGGATTGATGAAATAAGGGTTGGTGATTTTGTCGTTACCCCATTTGGGAATCGGCAAGTAACTGCGGCAGGGCTGACACAAAAGAATGCCGAAGTCATTGAAATAACTTTTTCAGATGGTAGGAAAATTAAATGTACTGAAAATCATAAATTTATAAAATCAAACAAAAGTATTGCAAAGAGTAATGCTTTACGATATAATGATGTCCTACAAGATTATAATTCATGGAGGACATTAAAATGGAGCATCCAAAGTTTATTGAGTTTGAAGGAAAGAAATATCGGCTTTCGTCAGGCAATTACTACAGAGTTGAAAATTGGGGAAAGTCAACGTGTAACTTACATAGAGCAATCTGGGAACACCATAACGGATGTAAGGTTCCAAAAGGATATGCCGTTCATCACATCGATGGGAATGTTTTCAACAATGACATTTCCAATCTCGGATTGGTTTCCAGATCAGAACATTCACGGTTTCATCTCAAAAAAAGAATCGCAGATGGAACATTGGATAACAAAGCATCTCTTCTTAAAGCTCGGGAAGCAGCGAAATCTTGGCATGGGTCAAAGGAAGGACTCGAGTGGCACAGTAAACACGGAAAAGAAAGTTGGGTTGGCAGAGAAATTTATATCACCACTTGTCTGTATTGTGGAAAAAGTATTCAAACTCCGTTTCCTTCAAGAAAAAAGTTCTGTGGAGGAAACTGTCAAACACGATACAGATACCACAGCGGGAAAGACAACGTTCAAAGAACGTGTATTATTTGTGGTACAAACTTTAAAGCGAATAAACATTCTAAAATCAAAACCTGCTCCAAGGATTGTGCAAATATCTCGTCTTCCAGAACTAAAAGACGTATATAATATTACCGTAAATATTGACCATGTTTTTTATGCGAACGGCATCTTAACTTGCAATTGCGATGCCACAGAATATCTTTGCATGTTCATTGCTGAGAAGGATACACATGATAAGCGCTGGAAGGAATTAAGCTCAAGGGTTAACTTTACGCCGCATAAAGATACAGGTTCAATCGGGGGATATTGATATAAAATAAACAGCCGAGGGGAATAAAACTCAGGAGAAAGTCAATGGATGAAATAAAATCAGAGTTCCAGGAATCAAAGCGTAATTCAGAAGTAATGGTGTCCTTCGGCGCCCGCCTCTATAACCAGTTCACCGCCAATGAAGGTTTCCGGTACGCCAAGGAACAACAGTGGCTGGAAGACCTGCGCGCATACAAAGGATTATACGACCCAGATGTTGTTATCTCCAAAAACGCTTCCAAGGTCTATCCGAAACTGACCCGTTCAAAAGTCAACATTGTCCTCTCCCGGCTCCATGAAATGCTGTTCCCTGAGAACGACAAGAACTTTGAAATCAAACCAACTCCTGAGCCAAAAATTGCTCCGGAAATTGCCAAGAAGATAATAGATGGACTCCTCCAGCAGAAACTCATGGAAACCCAGATGGCCATGCAGCAGAAACAAACCGGCACAATACCAGGCCAGCCCCTCCCCGTTACTCCATTAACCTCTGAAGATGTCCGCCTTGCAATAAAAGCTTTCACCGATGCCACATGCGAAAATATGTCCAGAGTCATTGACGACCAACTCTTTGAAATGGACTATCCTGAAGAAACAAAGAAAGTTCTAAAATCCGGCCTTCTCTATGGAACCGGCATAATGAAAGGTCCCATGATAAATAAACGCACCAAACATAAGTGGCAACCCAACATGGCCGGTGATTATGTTGAAGCCAGCGAATCGGAAGACGTTCCATTTTTCGAATCCATCCGTATCTGGGATTGGTATCCAGATATGACCATCACCGAGCTTTCCATGATAGAAGGCAGTTTTGAGCGCCATTTAATGTCCAAGCATGATATCCGTGAACTCATTGACCGTGAAGATTACTACGGTGACATCATCAAGAAATTCCTTACCGAACATCCCAATGGCAATTACGTCCCAAAGAACTGGGAAATTCAACTCCAGATAATAGAAATGGAAGCCGGTGCCAGATACACAGCCACCACAACCAGTTACGTTAATACCCAGGACACCTCCCGCGCCACCAACCGCCAAATAGGGAAAAAGTATGAAGTCCTTGAATATTGGGGATACATAGATGGTTCTGATCTTGAAGCCTGTGGTGTCGAAGTCCCTGACCCAACTTTAGAATATGCCGCTAATGTCTGGATGATAGGGAAAACCATCATCAAGGCAACGTTGTTTGAAGGCGCCCTTAACCGTTACAAAATATTCTATTATGAAAAAGACGAAACCAGTCTGTATGGAGAAGGATTGGCCAGAGTCATGCGCCATAGCCAAATCGCCGTTGCCTCCTCAGCTCGTATGATATTGGATAATGGAAGTGTCATAAGCGGTCCGCAGGTGGAAGTCAACTGGTCACTCCTTACACCCGGACAAGATATGTCCTCCTTCTACCCTCGGAAAATATGGTATCGTGAAGGCAGGGGTGTTGAAGCCCAGTATCCAGCAATCCGGAACCTGTCTTTTGAGTCCCATATCCCAGAACTTATTTCAATTTCCAAATTCTTCATGGAATTTGCCGACATCGAAACCACTCTCCCGACATGGTTAGCCGGCCAGATGGTCAATAACGAAACCGCGCAGGCAGCTTCCGGTCGGATGGCCACCATAACCATATCCATAAAAGACATAGTTAAGAACTTCGACATGTTTA
>Ga0265297_10009798_pt1 | contig 12244 bp, 12 predicted proteins | sample Munlanlwell13791_FD_192502 | JGI IMG/M metagenome (GOLD analysis project Ga0265297, IMG submission 192502) | Leachate microbial communities from a municipal landfill in Southern Ontario, Canada - Leachate well 137-91 | ecosystem: Engineered > Solid waste > Landfill > Unclassified | place...
AAAGTAGTTAAAAAATTAAAGCCATCAAAACCAGGTAATGGCAGTGCATTAAAAACCGCCAAAACTAAATTGATTTGCAAAAGAACGGAAAAAAATATCACACCTAAATTATTAAAATCAAAATTTAAATATTGAGTCACCACTTTCAAAACCAAAGCAGCCAAGACGGCCAAAATAAGATTAGTTAATATCCCGGCCATGCTGACCAACCGATAAGAAGCACTGCCCCCTTTCAGCCGATAAGGATTAACCGGTACCGGCTTAGCCCAGCCAAAAAGAAAACCAGACTGAGAAACCAACAAAATTAATGGCACTAAAATTGAACCCACCGGATCAATATGAACCAAAGGATTTAAAGATAGCCGGCCGGAAATTCTGGCGGTGTCATCACCAAAATAATTAGCCACGGCGCCATGAGCCACCTCATGCAAAATAACGGCTAAACCAAAGGCAATGACATAAATTAAAAGGGTTAGTGGTTCCATAGTGTTTATATAATACCATAAAGGCTTGATTTTTTGAAACGAATCTGCTATAGTTATCTTAAATCTCAAAATTAAAATCTCAAAACTACAACTGAAAGCTGAAAAATTAAGAACAAGAGGTTTTGAATTTTAAGATGTAATTTTGAGATTTGAGATTTTAATTTTTAATTTTGATTATGCCTAAATGTGAAATCTGCAGCCGCGAACCGCTTCGGGGTAATGCTGTCAGCCATTCCAATCAAAAAACGATTCGGCGCCAAAAGCTGAATTTGCAATCTAAAAAGATTGACGGCAAAAGAATGACGGTTTGCACCAGCTGCCTTAAAACTTTAGTTAAACAAAAAACTAAGTAACAAGTTAGCTTTTAGCTTTTAGTTTATAGCTTACAGAATTTACTTAGTTTTTTTATTAGCCAAATTTCTTGCGAAAGGATTTGGTTCTTCAAAAACAATCCGAGGCGTCTGGTTATTGATAATTTCTAAAGACAGACCATAGCGCTTTTTATAAAGTAAATCAGTAGAACCAAAAACTGCCTTATCGTAATCAAAGCCAAGTGCTTCGGCAGCGGCTTTCACCGGAGCTTGGGCATCAGCTTCAATTTCAACAAACGGTTCCAAAAACGGCCATTCGTCAATTGTTACTTCCGTTTTACCTAAATGCCAAATTTCCCGCCGATTTTCCTGGTATGATTTCTGGACACAGCCGATATTTTCTAAAAATTTTACCGCTTCATTGTAATTATCAATCTTCAGACAAATTTCTTTTTGATCGGTAATTTTATCGCCATTAACAACTTTTAAACTCATGGTTAATTTATCACCCTCATCTCTTACTCTTAACCATCCCCCTTCAATCTGATTGCTTTTGGGAAGCTGAAAAACTGTCCGGCGCTGCAGAAATTCATTTTTTACTAAAACGGCGCCGGCATCAGCCAAGCGCTTTCTCATCTTTACTTTATCAATATTAGGAAATGTTGCTTCGTATTCAATATTCATAAACCATTTGTAAGATTTGGTCGGGGTAGTGGGATTTGAACCCACGGCCTCATGCACCCCATGCATGCGCGCTAGCCAGCTGCGCCATACCCCGTTATCTTTAATACTATCGATAAAAAAATAAACCTGCAAGTCAGGTCAAATATAATTTTTATAACTACAGAACTTCACTTCGAATTGGCCTAAGATTTTGGCTTATAAAAGCCGGCCGTGTCAGTAAACCAAACGATTAAAGCATAAGTTACACCTTTTCGTTCGACTTGCTGCGTTTGACCTTGGGGCTCGCAGGCTTCCGACCGCAGTCGGTACCAATTTAGAATCCCTACTCTTAGTTGTTGTCCCAAAACTTATACCAAGCATTGAAGTGAAGTTCATTTTTATTTTAGCATAGCCAAAATTAGGGGTCAAATTAGCCATTTTAGGCAAAAAAAGAGCCCGGAAAGGTTATACACCAAACCAGGCTCGTATAGATGATGGAGTAATCATTGCGACCTGACTACTTGTGAAGAGTCAAGTCTCCAACGAAAGACTTCAATCTCTTGAGATCCGATTCTCCGCCGCTGGCGGCAATAAAGGTCGTCGCACTACCATTCGTTTTGACCTTGAAACTCAAGGTCGGAAAGGCCAGTCGCAGCAAAGCAGCCTGTTGTTCGGCAGCATCTTTTCCACCTTTGGCTACGATCAAGTAGATGCAACTGACTTCTTCGGTTGAAGCGGCCAGCGCGGCGATAATCTCGCCGAATTTGGTCCGAGCAGTAATCAGCCCTTGATCGATAGCCTGCCAATGGACCAGAAGCTGAGCCACAACTAAGGCCTTAAACTCGGCGCTGGCTTGAATCTGATCCGGGTCAACAGCAAGGTCGACTGAGTACTCTGCCGTCGTCGGATTGATGGCTCCTCGGCCGGAAAGCACTCGAATGCTGAGCGTGCCATTGCAGTTAATAACTGCCAGATGGCGCAAACCGGCTTCCGGGAGATCAATCTCCAGAAGAAAGCGGACAAAATCCCGAACTGCTGCGGGAATTTCTGGAGGGAGTTTATCCAACTCTTCCTTCCCTTCAATTAATGCCTTGCAATAGACTCTCATGCGTCCTCCCTTCCTATTTGACGAATCCCGCATGACTGCGAGAACGAGGTTGCGGTTGGCCGACCAGCCGACGCCAGGTGAATTGATTCATCGCTTCTTCGACGATTGCCGGCAGAATCGACTCGAATCGAACGGCCACCTTAGCCAGATGAGCTTTGATACTCCGCCGTTCACCTTCGGTCAAAGCCTTCGGGAATTGTCCCAAGTAAAGCCTGACAGCTTCCTCAGGACTGAAGTATTGAAGAACGATCCGCCAGTAACCCGGCTTTCTGTCAGCGCTATACCAAGCTGGCATAGATCGAGCCAACCGTAAAATTATCCGACTGGCCCGTTTTCTTTCTTCACCTTCCAGATCGGTTAGATTCAAAGCGACCTGGGCAGCTCCTGAAGCATCGACTTCCCGATTGGGAAAACCATTTACAACCAGCCTGATTGCTGATCTTATCTTGTCTTCAAAACTTAGCTCAGCCATGCCATTCTCCTTCCTTCTGCCACTGACAACACATTGCCAATCTACACTACTATCACCGAATTGAAACTGACACATTCTTAGGGTGTTCAGCCCAAGATAAAAGCAATTACCAGAGCGGCAACCGCCTGTCCGAAGAAAAGAACGAAGAGCCCCACACCCGAGGAGAACCGGACCTTTTCCATTGCCCCGAACCGCTATCGCCTGACGGCGAAATTCAAGGTAGGGGCAAGGAATTATGCGAACTTCCTTATCAGCTATCATTCCTTACTCCTCCCAGTTACCTGGTTTGTTGTACTCCGACTATTCGGAGTCAGCTGCCAAACCGAACCTGACAGAAATCCGGCTCCACCACGTTCGCCACCAAGAGGGTCGCGACTCGATAGTCGGGCTTTTGGCTGAAACGGTTTCTGCCAAAGACTGGGTTTGGTTCGGGCCAGCCGAGGACGGCTGACGTTCCATGACCGAAGCCACTTGATCGTAGATATCACGGGGGACATCTTTCCATTCGGTCTCGGACGGTACCAAACCGTACTCCTTGGCCAATGCCAAAATGGCTGGCTTACTCAAATCGCTCACAAAAATTCCGCCATGGCCAGCGCCTTGAGCGTAACGCTGGTAATAACCCCGAAGCAAATCGATCAATTGTTGGCGTTCCACTTCCGGTGAAACAAGTTCTTTCGACGTCAGGCCATGTGCCTTAGCATCGGCTCGAAGTACTGCCAGGCTCAGCTGGCTTAGTCTTACCGACACATTCCATGCTTCCATGTGGTTCTCCTTTCCGTTCTGGCTTTTGCCAGGTTGTTCCTATCAATTAGCCGGTTTCCCAGACAATGAAGCCAGTGAAGCCGACTTGATTCTAAATCCAATTTTCAAAGGGCGCTTATGGTTGCCCTCCTAAACCATTTAGGCCTACTGCCTAATTACTAACCCCCGGATTAACTAAAGGGTTAAAAATCAGGCAATAAACAAAAAAACTGACCCATTATTGGTAGATCAGCTGGCTTAGTCGTTATTTTATTTTTGTCCTATTTAAGCAAAATTAAGCCGCTTGACCTACCGGTCAGCAAAGAAATAAAAATTAAAGTAGAATTTTGCGGCAATGCTATTTTGCATAAGATATTCTTAATTTAGCGCAAAAGTAAAAATTTGTCAAGAAACGGCCTAAACCTCTATTTTAGAAAAGAGATAACTGCCAATTGCCAATAACACTAAAGTGACAAGACTTAAAACGATAAAATCAGTCATCAATCCCAGATGAGCACCATTGATCAATGCTCCGCGCAAACCGTCTACTCCATAAACCAGCGGATTAATTTTAGTGGCAGTAACAATTGGGGCGGGAAAACTTTCCAAAGGGAAAATGGCCCCGGAAAGAAAAAAGATCGGCATGATTAAAAAATTCATGATGATGGGAAAAGCCTGCATATCCTGCAATATTGTGGCAATTGCCGTGCCAAAGGCAGTGAAAACTAAAGCAATCAAAATCATAAAAAATAAAGCTAGCGGTAAAAGCCATAAATTGGTCGGCCGAAAGCCAACCGTTAAGGTCATTAAAAAAACAATAACGCCCTGAATGGTGGCAACAGTGGCGCCGCCCAATGTCCGGCCAATCATAATTTGAAAACGAGACGCCGGCGCCGCTAAAGTTTCTTTCAAAAACCCAAATTGCCGGTCCCAGATAATTTCAATGCCGGTGAAAATCGCCGTGAAAATTATGGCCATCGCGATAACCCCCGGACCGAGAAATTGAATATAACTCCCCTCCCCGGCTTTTTGGTAAATCGGACCGAAGCCAAAACCCAAAGCCAGCAAGAACAACAAAGGCTGGCCCAAAGAACCGATCATTCTTGCTTTTGACCTTAAATATTTTTTAATTTGTCGAAGCCACAATATATAAATTACTTTCATACTTTCCTTATACTTCCCTCTCCCCTTGGGGAGAGGGTTAAGGGTGAGGGGGATTTCCCTCTCCCTCGAGGGAGAGGGATAAGGGTGAGGGTGATTTTTCCCTCTCCCCTTGGGGGATTAGGTGTGGGGATTAATGCCGCCAGGCTTTGCGGTGATTGCGCATCCGTTCGGTGCTGCCAACTTCTTCTTCCCGAATCGTCCGGCCGGTTAAAGTTAAAAAAGCGTCTTCCAAAGATTCCTTGCCGGTTTTTTGTTTTAGCTCAAGGGGCGTTCCTAAAATAATAATTTTGCCGTGATCAATAACCGCCACTTTTTTTGCCGCCCGATCAGCTTCTTCCATATAATGGGTGGTGAAAAAAACCGTCATTTCTTCTTTTTGATTTAAGTCTTTAATATAATTCCAGATATGATTTCTTGTTTGCGGGTCAAGCCCCAAAGTCGGCTCATCTAAAAATAAAATCTTGGGATGATGAATCAAGCCCCGGGCGATTTCTAGCCGGCGCTTCATTCCGCCGGAGAAATTTTTAACCAGCTCATCTTTTCTTTCCCAAAGTTCAACAAACTTAAGCATTTCTTCAATCCGGCTGCGCCTAATTTTTTTTGGTATGCCGTACAGAACACCGTGAAACTCCATATTCTCCCAACAAGTCAGTTCATCATCTAAACTTTGATCCTGAAAAACAATGCCGAAAGAATGACGGACTTTGTCTTTATCGGTCAAAGGATTATAGCCGTTAACTAAAATCTCACCACTGGTCGGCAAAAGCAAGGTGGTCAGCATTTTTATCGTTGTGGTTTTGCCGGCGCCGTTTGGTCCCAAAAAAGCAAAAATATCTCCTTTGTCAACATTAAACGAGATATTATCAACGGCGGTAAATTCGCCGAATTTTTTGGTTAAATCTTTGACAATAATCATGGTGATATTACTCAAGTATTATAAAACCTTCTCGACTTTATGTAAATTTAAAAAAGGGACCCCCGGTAAAAATCCAAGGGTCCGCAAAGAACAAATCAGCCTGGGGCTGAGAACTTTTTGGTCGCGACGGGTGGATTTGAACCACCGTCTCCTAAGTTTACTTAGGTGCTCTCCCAACTGAGCTACGCCCCGGTAAAAACAAAAATAGCCCGGGAAGTGGGCTATCTAATTGATTAGCAATATCAAATACCCGCTTCCCTATGGCAAGCTTGGCGGGACGGGTAAGATTTGATTATTGCGTTTGATCATAAAATAATATTATACCAAGTTTAAAAAGATGTCAAAAAAGAAAAAGGACCGGGCGCGTCAAAGGCACACGCACGGTCCAGAAAGACTACCCAATGAATGGGTGCTTCATCAGAGCAGTTCGCCACAGCGATTCTCTTTGGTCATTTCCCGCAGGCAGATAGTGCCATCCGAAGTAACTTGACCTTTGACCATCGACATCTGCTTCTCGCCATCACGAGACGAAATGACCACAACCACTTGGGCTTGCTTGGTACGAACAGGAAATTCCACTGCCGGAATAACAAAGCATTCCTCGGGTCCATCCCAATCATTCAACTGACGCTGAACTGCTGCCTTGACATGTTTTGGCTGAAGAGTACTTTCGGCAAAAAGCATCCGGCCAGCATGAGGGTTGATCCAGAGAAACCATTCTTTGGCATCACCGTTATGTCGGGCCAAAAAATTACTGACCCAATCAGTAGCCTTGTTATCCGGTTTGACGACGTTGACGCCAAGGCCGCTGTTGAATTCCCAGGTGCCATCGCCCTTGCGAGTGGCCCGCCGGTCGAAACAGTAAAATGTTCTGCCGTTGTCTATTACTTCCAGTCGTATCGGCATATTATTCGCCTCCCTTCTTGGGTTTTGAGCCAGATTCAGTGGTGATTCTGCCGCTACCGCGAGGCAAAGGCGGCCTCTCTGTTTCGGTTTCAAGAACCTCTCCCGTAACAGGATCACTTCGGCCGTCTCTTCCGGTTAGTTCTAGTTTGGGTTGATTGCCTTTCTTACTCATTACTGCCTCCTTCCAATTGCTTGCCTAAATTCAGCCATTCGTTGACATTCCGGACACACTGTTGCCCCTTTGGGCAACCAATGATAATGCTCACAAACTTCCGGGGCATTGATTAGCTCTGTTATAAGCCAAATTATTCCCCTAACACCAGTGGCAATAACTGCCGCCAAAACCCACTGCCCAAGTGTTGGAAACATATCGCTAACCCCCTTTCTTTGGTGGTTGAACTACTCTTCGGTTTTAAGGAACATCCTCCCTTAACAAAACAACCTTCCGGGTGGAAGGCTTATTGGTATTTATCTAGTTGCGATTTTTAGCTAAACACTAGTAAATCTTCCACCCAAAGGCTGGCTTAACAATAGGCCTAACAGTAACAAGCTAAATTGTTTGGTGAAAGATTTCATAGGATATTATTAGGTTAGCGCAAGCACTAAAAATTGTCAAGGAATGAAAAAGGCCCGGTTTCCTTCCTTGGAAATCGGGCCTGGGTTTACCTCCTTAGCTGAGGAGTCTGACTACTTCAGGCAAAAGCCTAGTTTGAATGTCATGAAGACGAAACTGCCGTTTGGCCTGCTTACCAGCCGAGTCGCCATTAGTCAACTTCTGTTGCAAGGCTGCTGCTTCTTGGCAATAGTTATCAAACCTAACTGCTGCCTTCTCTTGAACTTCTGACATTTCTCTTTCCATCCTCTTGTTCTCCTTCACCGATTAATCTTGAGACTAATAGCAAGCGGCCAATACTTCTTCCTTAGTGATCATTCCCCGACCAATTGTGCTACCGCGGAAAACTCTCACTGCACCATTAGCCATGACAGCAAAGCAACGATAAGAACAGGCGGAGCCGGAGTAACTAAACTCCACAATTTGCGGATCACTTCTGCCGTTTACCGCCACTCGGCCGGATTGATCAACAGAGATTGTCACTTTTCGGTCAAAGGTAACACTTTGACCAGGCTGGAGACGAAAGGTTTCTGCCGGTTTCAGTCTATCATCTGCCATAACGCTAACTCCTCTAAGTTTTATCGACTTGGTTGCAAAGAACAGATTTGAGTCTGCCCCTCCTGCCAAACTCTTCTTATTTCCTACCCTCTGATTAGTAAAATAAACAAATGGTAAAAAACAAAAAACTAGTCCTTTCGACAGACTAGGTTGTTTGAATTCGAATTTTGGAAATCTAAACTACCCAGTCTTTCAGACTAGTACGACAACGCTTAATACGACAGTTGTCCGGGCAATAGATTTCATAACTTTAGTTTAGCAAATTTAAAAAACTTGTCAAATTTCTTATTTTTTCAAAAAGAAAAAGCCGATCGCGCCCCTGAGGGTTTGATCGGCCTATATGTCTGGAGTTACCTGAACTCAGTGTTGACGGTGACGATGAAGGAAATACTGATAGCCTGCAGCCAGAGCCCGAGCCGAAGCCTCGGTCACTGATTCCGAGACTGCCACTGTTCCCCAGATCTCATCACCATTGCCTTGAATCCGCCAAAACAGAACTACCCTGACTCGGGCTGCCGTCCCGTCATGATCAATGAGCGCTTTCACATGGTAGTTAACCAATTCCAGCGCTTCAAGCTCCGGAAAAATCGGCTCACGCGTCCGACCGCCGCGTTCTTGCAGCGCTTGACGCAGAGCTTTGTCCAAAGCATTGACCAGACCATCACCTTGGGCGGTTTTCAAGCCAACGGTTCTGCCATCAGCCAATTCAACTTCAACAGTTGCCTTCGGACTGCCACCCATCATTTTCTGCAATTTCCGGTTAAGTACTTCGCCCGGCAAGCCAGAAAATGGCGGGATGCGTTCAGCCAATTCACAAAGAGTGACTTTGAAAAACGGTTGCAGTTGACCCAATTGATGAAGGGCCAAAAGCTGAAAACTGCCGTCAGCCGTTTCAAATAACCAGCCGTCTTTCTCCAGTCGATGGACTTGTTCAAGCAGTTGACTAATCAAGGGATCATTTTTGGGCAAGCCCGGGATGAATTCCCCAAGACGCTGGCGCATCAAAGCGCCGCCAGCCTGATTGGAAAGACCAAGGGTTGTCTGGTTGCCAACTAAGGCAGCCCGGATATGCTCAACCGAATCAGGATCCTTCAACCAGGCATCGCTATGAGTTCCGCCTTCGTGATGGAAAGCATTCCACCCGGCGACTGGCAGATTGGCCGGCATTTCAATACCAGCCAAGCTGTAGACGTAACGGGTCAGGCCAGTCCAACGCTCCAACTGCTTAGAAGCCACTGCTTTGATACCCATCTTCAGAACCAGGCTAGGCACTATCGTGGTCAGATTGGCGTTACCGGTGCGCTCACCGATGCCGCCGATCGTCCCTTGAATGTGATTGCAGCCAAGCTCAACGGCTAAAAGTGAATTGGCATCGCCAACACCGGAATCATTATGGGTATGGACACCCCATTTGACTCCTTTTTCTTTCAGCCAAGGCACTACGTCAAGAAGAAATTCCAGCCATTCCGAAGGCAAGGTGCCGCCCCGAGTATCACAGAGGACAACTCGGGAAGCACCGCCGCTGATTGCCGCTTCAAGCGTCTTGAAGAAGTATTCACGATTGGCAGCCCAACCGTCAACGGCATGCTCGGCGTCATAGATGACCTGTCTACCAGCAGCAACCAGAACTTCGACCGTCCTTCGAATGATCCGAAGGTTTTCCTCAAAACTGATGCCAAGAACCTTTTGAACATGAAGCTGCCAGCTCTTTCCGAAGACAACCACATGGCCAACTTTAGTGCTCAAGACAGACTTAATCATCGGGTTAGTAGCGGTAATTCTTCCGCCAGGTGTGCGAGGCTTGACTGTGCTCATGAAGGCGTAAAAAGTCACGCCCATTTCCCGATATCTTTTTTCCCTCAAAAGAAGTCGGAGCACTTCGGGATTAATTTGATCACCCGGGACTGGCCAGCCAACCTCAATGTGACGAAGACCGGCTTCAATTGCCTTGCGAATTACGCAAAGTTTGTCTTGGACTGTCCAAGTCAAACCCCGGGTTTGACCGCCATCGCGACAAGTGGTGCAGAAGAGATCGACTTTACTTGGTCGGGAAAACAACTTCAGCAATTGTGGCTGGGTTGTCAACCAAACCAGAAGCTTACCTAATGACGTCTGCAGTAACGACATACACTTATCCTCCTTCCGTTCTTTACGGATTATCATTCCAGTTTTACTCCAGTTTATTTCAAAGGGCAATTCCCCCTGTCATTTTCGTTTGCCTTACACAAGTAAGACAATTAAAAAGACCTTCCGGGTGGAAGGTCTCTCTTATCGTCTTGCTTAGTATTTACATAGTTGAAAGACTTCCACCCATTGGCTGGCTAATAATGATAATGCTGATAATAATGTCTTTGGTGAAAGTCATAATTTTGATATTGCTATCTTAGAGTATTTTTAAAAAATAGTCAAATCTTAATAATAACCCGGCCAATTTAAGCCAATTTATTCCGGCCCGCCAACATCGTCATCTGGTTGGTCGGTTATAGTCACTTCCGGCGCCGTTTCTCCTTCTTGAGCCACCGGCTCCGGATACTGGCAGGAAGAATCATCTTCGGTTGCCTCAGGATTGTAATTCAAAGCAGTTTGGTCCGTGCAACCAGTGATTACAACCGGTGTTGTTATTTCATATTCACAACTGCCATCGTCTTCAGTGGCCTCGGAGTTATAATTCAAGGCGATTTGATCGGTACAGCCCGAAACTGCAACTTGTGTTGGTGTAACTAAAACCGTCACGGTTTTAGACCTCGAAACCGTATTAACTCCGTCAGACACGTTCAAAGTGATAACAACATCAGTATTTTCGTTTAAACTTTCGTTCACTGTCCAGAAGATATCTTTACCTTCGCCGCTGATATAACCCAAATTAGGTTCAAAGCTCCAGGAGTAAACTAATTCATTTTCACTGTTATCCGGGTCAGAGGCAGAAGCCATAAGATTCAAGGAAATTCCCAAGCTAACCGAGTCGGATTTAGAGGTTAGACTTTCGATGATGGGGGGCTGATTATTAGAAGCAACTTCTGATGAGTCAGATTTAACCCCGAGGGCGATCCAGTCAAAGGAAATATCTTGGTCTAGTGGCTCAAGCACGGACAGCCGGAAACCATGAATTGATTTTTCAGTAATCGCATATTTAATGTCAACCAAACTGGCCAGCGTCGCTGTCACTTTTGGTATGACTTCATAATCTTTTTCAAATATAACTTCGGTGGAAGTGGCCAAAGCAGGGATAATCAAGGTGCCAGCCTGGTCAACTGAACCATAGATTTTACCTTTCACCTCAATATCTTCATTAAACACCACTTTATGCTCAAATCCGGCCTCGCCTTTAACATAGATTGTCCCATAGAATGTGGCAGCCTGATTAACAACCAGAGTTTGAACTTCCAAGTCAGGGTTATCAATCACGGTCAAAGGTTCGGAAGTCTCCGTAGTTGAAGATGAAACTGTCAGCTCTAATTGATCAATTCGTTCTTGCTGAATTTTTAATAATTCAACGATATAGAAAGGCAGCTTAGAACTTTTCCAGCCTTTGGTAGCACCGTCATCGGCATAAAGCTCTGGCAGAATTTCTTTGATCTCCTCGGCAATATAGCCAAAGTCAAGCCGACCATTATTTATCCAAGTGTATGACTTGGGTTCTAATTCCAGAATTCGTTCCGGATTCAGATCAATTGGCTCAACATTGGTTTTGTAATCTAAAGAAGACGGGTCAACATTGGTTAAAATTCCATCATTGGAATAAACGACACTGTTGGACTCCAAGGTTGCGACATAGACATTAGTAGAAGAGGCTGTACCTTCCACAATTAAATCATGTTGAACATGCAGACTACCGGTGGTAGTGGCGTTGCCATCTACTCGAAAATTGGCGGCAACGGTTGAAGAGGCCGTGACATAAAGGCCAATATCAGTTGAGGTCGGACTAATCGCTTTTTCCAGCTCAGGATTATACTGCCAGAAGCTTAAACCCGAACTACCGGTTAGTTGGATGGAGTCAAAATACAAATTACCGGAAGAAACATACAAATCATAGTAAGTTTCAAGATTATTTGCCCCATCTGCTAAAACTAAATTGGTAGTTGAAGCGTATCCCATAACTTCCAAATTCCCGGTGGTTGTAGCATTTCGGCCAACCAGCAAATCCCCGGCTGCCATATTAATCACTGGGTCGGTTGTACCAATTACCAACCAACCGGTTGTCGTCGCGGCGCCAATACTGTTTAAAGTAAATATATTGCCGGTACCTAAAGTGCCGCCGGAAGAAATGACAAAATTGTTATTATCACTATAATCATTACCTAAAA
>Ga0265297_10009799_pt1 | contig 12244 bp, 10 predicted proteins | sample Munlanlwell13791_FD_192502 | JGI IMG/M metagenome (GOLD analysis project Ga0265297, IMG submission 192502) | Leachate microbial communities from a municipal landfill in Southern Ontario, Canada - Leachate well 137-91 | ecosystem: Engineered > Solid waste > Landfill > Unclassified | place...
CCCATCAGCACGTTGATGAAATGCACCATGCGGTCGGGGCTCACGAGCGGAGGCAGGGTGGGGAGGGGTTCGATCGTGTAATCCTTCCGGCCCGGGTGGAAAAGGCGCGGTGGATGGGTGGTGGCGCCGGCCGCGGTGCCGAAAAGCTGCGTGCCGTTGCTGCTCCGCATCCGCTGGTGCGCAGCCCACGAGGTTTCGAGCAGCACGGTGCGGCCGCTCCGGAGCCTGATGAGGGCCACGGAAAAGTCGTCGACGTCAAACGGCTTGCGCGGGTCGATTTCACTTTTCCCCCAGGAGCCGTTGCCCTGGCCGCGCGGGCCGAATTTGGCGTAAGTCTGGGCGGAGACGGCGGTGGCGGTGAACTCACCCATGAGATAAAGCGTCTGGTCGAGCACATGGACGCCGATATCGTAGGTGCAGCCGCCGCCGGCGAATTTCCTTTGCGTGAACCATGACCCGATGCGCGGGATGCCGCTGCGGCGCAACCACGTGGCCTTGGCATGGTACACCTCGCCGAGCACGCCGCGGTCGACCAGCTGCTTGAGCGTCTGGACGGCGGGCGCGAAGCGCTGGTTCTGACCGACCATAAGGAGCCGCCGGCGCCGCTTCGCCGCGGCTACGAGCTTCGCGGCATCACGCGCATTGGTGGCCATGGGCTTGTCGAGCATCACATGCTTGCCGGCCCGCAGGGCGGCCAGCGCGACGGGCGCATGCAGGTAATTGGGCAGCGCAATCGAAACGGCGTCGATGTCGGGGCGCCGCAGGACGTCGCGGTAGTCGGCATAGAGGTCGGGGATGGAAAAAAGCTCCGCAATTTCCCGGCCACGTTCGGGATTGGTCTCAGCCAGGGCGACAATGCGCGCGGCCGGATGCTTCCGGAAGCTATTGAGATGGTGCTGCCCGATGGCGCCGGCGCCGATCACAGCCACCTGATAGGAGGACTTTTTGTTCATGCGGAGAAGCGATCCTGTTTGACGGCAAACCGGTCACCAGCGGGCGGAGCCGGCGGTTCAAGCCCGTCCCCACTTCTGCAGTTGCTCGAAGCAGAGGCGGACGCTTTGCAGCGGCGCGTGATGGTATTGCTCTTGCTCGACGATGTACCATTCAACCGCCCCCACCGCATCGGCGGCGGCGAACACCTCGGCGAAGTTCACCGGTCCGAGGCCGAGTTCCGTCTCATCCTTCAGGTGAATCAGTTCGATCCGGCGGCCCTGCTCGCGGATGAATTCGGCGGGATTCTTGCCACCGACATGCGCCCAGTAAACGTCGAGTTCGCAGCCCAGATTGTGCGGTTTGGCGTTATCCAGGATCCAATCAAAAACCCTCCGGCCGTCGACCAGGGCAAGTTCAGGCGCATGATTGTGAAAACTAAACTGCAATCCCTCCGCCCGGAGGGTGGCGCCGATCGCATCGAGTTCCGCCCCGATCTGCAGGCAGGACGCGGCCGAGGTGTACGCCTCCCGCGGCCAGGAAGGGCAGATGATCCGGCGGGTGCCGAACAGCCGGGCCTCCTTGATGACCTGGGCCGGCTCGCTTTGCAGCCGCGGCCGGCCGGCATGGATTCCGGCGACTTTCAGCCCGGCCCGGGCAACCGCCTGGGCGGCGCCGGCCGCGTCGAGATTGCCGTAACCGGCGAGCTCGACGCCGCGGTAGCCGAGTTTGGCGACGGCGGCAACGGCCGCGGCGAAATCTTTCCGGCAATCATCGCGCAATGACCAGAGTTGCAGGGCAACGGGAGTTTTCTTCATGGTGTGGATAAGTTCGAAACGGGGTTGGAGGAAAATGCAAGCACCTGTGAGGGAACGTTGTTTCTCCTCCTTGGAACCAGCGCAGCCATGGGAGAGACGCAAGTGGCATGCGTTCTCGCCGGGCGTACCCCATCTTGGGCGATGTCGGGCCGAAAGGGAATCGATAGCCGACTGAAACGTCTGTAATTTTGACCGATGGGGGCGTCGGCAATTACTCGATGATGAGGTGGCGCTCAACCGGTTGGCCGGTCGACGGCACCATCAGGTAGACGTTTTTGCTGCCGCGAATGGGCTCGATCCTGCAGCCCCGGCCTTCCGGCGTGATCTTGATCCGCTCCTTCGCCGGGTTGAAGGACTCCGGGATGAAGAACTGGCTTTCTCCCCTGGCGCCAGCTTCCTCTCGCCAGACACAGATGAATTTCCGGGCCTCGGGGTCCGCCCGGTATTTGAGGAGGGTGCCGGGCACACACATCGGATACGGCCGGCAGAGGGCCTGCAAGACGGACTGCTGGCCGAGATTTTGTTCGAGCGCCCAATAGGTGTCGCCGCAGAGCAGTTTCTCCAACTGCCGGCAGACATGCTGTGCCGCGGGCAGTGCCTGAGCGTTGCCGTAGTAGGCGCCCCATTCACCAACCAGCATCGGCATGCCCAGGCGCCTTTCGGTTTCGCCGTGGCGGGAGAAGATAAGTTCAACGCGCCCGTTGGAGGCCGAGGCCGCATCCGGAGTGTCGGTCACGAGGTCGTAGCCGTGAGGCGCGTAGGCCTGCAGGGGATCACGCTCACCGGCCGCATCCTTCATGGGCTCGATGCCGCTGTAGACACCCATGTTGGCCGAACCGCACGTTTCCAGAAAAATGATATGATTCCGGTCGACCTGGCGGATGGCGTCCGTGATGCGTTGGAACAAGGCCATCAGCTTCGTGCGCTCGAATTCCTGATAGAGCGGCTGGGCCGAATCGAGGACGCGGGCATATACCTGTGGATCTTCCAGTTTTTTCAGGATGGCGGCGCGTCCCTCCGGGGCACTCCACTGGGGCATGGCGGCCGGCGCCGTGCCCTCCGCTGCGTACTCCTTGGCCAGGCTTTCCGCGAAAAGCTGCATGCCTTGCGCCACCAGGCTGCCGGCAAAAGGCTCGTTCATCAGGTCATATCCGATCACGGTCGGATTGTCGGCATAGTGTTGCGCGAGGAATTTCCAGGCCTGCGCGTAGCGGTCCTGCAGGCCTACGCCCCCCGGCCCCGGCTTGTTCGCGTAGAAGTTGTCGAAGGCGGTCTGCACGGCCTGGCTGGTGAGGTAGGCATCACTCCACACCTTGCCGTCCGCGACATGCGGTTTGCCGTCGGTCAAAGTGGCCCATTCCGGCGCGCCGTCGGAGTACTTCATGCTGAACAGGTCCTGGTGCATGTCCAGGAACACGTAGAGGCCATGTTGCTTGGCCCACGCGACACGCTTGTCGATCTCGGCGAGGCTCCGCTCGCTGTAAACGCCCGGCTCCGGCTCGATGCTGGCCCAGGTGAATCCGAGCCGCACACAGTTGAAGCCCCAGGTCTTCATCGCGGCGTACGCGGACTCATCCACCCAGGCGTAGTCGCTCCAATTGGCGCTCTTGTCGACCAGGTTGATTCCGTGGAGCAGGAGCTGGCGGCCGGCGGGATCAATGAATTTTCCCCCCGAAACCATCACAAAGCGGCCGGAACGGGCCGGCTCTTCCTGGCTCCACGCGGTGATTGCGCACGCAATCATACCCAGCGTGATGATCACAGATGATCTGAACAGATTCTTCGTTGGCATGTTAGGATCTTTGCTCGATATCGGCCTGCCGAACCCCGAGCGGGGCATTCCCGGAAGGACGCCATGGGCGGAACCGGGCGGCGGCGGCAGGCAATTTTTTGGCGACCCCGGATCGTGCGGTGCCCAAAATGGCAAGGCAAGGGGGGATTTTGTTCGCGAGCCGGTTTGCAGCACGGAAACGGCACTACCGAGCGGGATTGATTCCCGCCCGAGGGAGGCCGTTGGACCTTGACGACAGGCACAAAACCCGGACGGCAGGGGATGATCTGCCGCCGGGCATTCTTCGGGTGCCGCGTGATGCGCGGGAGAAGACGGAAACAGTGACCCGCTCCCCGCTACTGGACCGACTCCAGCAACAGGGAGGCGGTCCTGAAGCCGGTTCCGCCCCACTAACCCTGGTCAGCCAAGCGCGGGCTGGTGGCGGTGGCGGCGTTGCGGGCGGCGGCCAGCTTAATCGCCAGGGCGAAAACACCGGTGAAGAGCAGGTCTCCCAGCAGGGTGTTGCGGAAAAACCAGAGGGTGCTCGGATACTCCGGGTGGCCGATGGTCAGGGCCTGGCCCAAGCCAGCCAGGGTTTTCGCATAAAAGGGATCGGTGGCCCAGGCCATGATGTTGGTGCCGACGTAAAAGATCAGGGCGCTGCCGAGCGCGCCGCCGAGGAGGGTGAACACATTGCGCCGGCGCGCGACGAGCCGGCCGACGCCCACGGCCGCAGCGAAGCAGAGCATGCGGAGCAGGATTTCGCCAAACGACCATGTGAAGTGGAACTGGGTCGCATGGTAGTAATTGAGCCACAGGTCGGACAGCATGAGCGCCAGGAAGGGGACCAGCCACCACCGCCAGTCGCGGAAATAGGCCGCGCCACAAAACGCGAGCGCCGTGATCGGAGCCACGTTGGAGAGCGACGGTTCAAACGCGCTCATGATGCGCCAGAAGGCGGCAAGAAGAATGAGGCCGAGGATGAGAGTTGGGTTTTTCATGGGAAAGCGGGGTTGGGTTTACAGGAAGGCGAGGGCGGAGGGCGGAGCGGAATGGGGCGGCCGTGCGGCAGGGTCGCGGTGAACCCCGCCCCCCGCGGGATTCGCGACGATGCGGTCGGCGAGTTCAAGCAGCACCATCTGGAAAAGCGACAAACCCTGTTCGTTCCGGGCCGCAGCCCAAGCCCGGTCCAGGCAGACGACCAGCTCACGCGGCCACCCGAGGACACGGTCAAACTCCGCCACCAGCCCCGCGGCGGTGATGGCCGGTACCTCCACAAAACACCAGTCAGGGCGGAGCATGGCGACGAGCGCGCGCAACATTCCGGGCAGGTCGGCCAGGGCCGGGCAGCACAGGCAGGGCTGGATGAACTGCCGCACACTCACGCCCGGAGTGTCCTGGGCGAATCGATCCATGCGCGCGCGGCCCTCTTCGCCGAGCAAAACCACGCAACGGACGTCAGGCTGTTGCTCCCGCAGATCCTGAATTTGCTGCTGCAGCCAGCGCGTCTTGCCGGCCCCCCGGGGGCCGGTCACGAACACGCAACGGGTGAGTGGGTTCGGAGGGGGGCTAGTCGCACGCCGGGAGGATAAAGGCTCAGCCTGCATGGGTCCACCTTTCAGGCCACGCGCAATTTATATTCGGCCGGGAGATACTTGGCGGCGTCGGCCAGGGACATCTGCCGGGTGATGAAAGTGGCCTCATCGGACGGCAACTCGTCGAGCTGGGCCGCCATCGTGTCGAGAAAGCCGACCTCGCGCGGGGCGATTTTGAGTGATCCCGCGGCGTGGCCGGCGCGCAGGAGGTCGACGGCGCACCGCGCGGCGGCGACGCCGGCCTGATAATGGTCCGGCGCGGCCACGATCGCGCGGGCGATCGCCAGCACGCTGTCGGGCGTCAGGATCCAGGCCTGGGGATCCAGCGCCGCATCGGAATCGACCAGCCACCGTCGCAATGTGAGCGCGGCGGTCTTGCCCTCGGCCAGGGCGCGGTTCATCAGCCGGCAGTCGTAGATCAGCTGCTCCAGGTAGCACGTCGGCGCCATGCCGGCGAGGAGGCGGACGTTTTGCACGGATTCGTTGGACCACGTGTCGGCGTAAGCCGCGGCAATGTTGCCCAGCGGGCTGAAATGGGCGCAGGCCGCGGTCTTGCCCTCCATCGCCATGGGGTAGCCGGTGATGGCCTTGAGAAAGGGGTTCTCGTAGCCGCAATCCTTGCCCGGGCCGACGGCACCATGCTCGTACGCGACGAGCGTGCGCACGACGGTGATCGCGCGCACCACCGCCGCAAAGACGCGCGGAATCATTTTCTGTTCGGCCAGCACCATCGCGGTGTTGCCAAAACCGCACGCCGTGTCGCCCGCGCAGATGACCCCATGGCGCTTGGCGATGTTCGCGAGCGCCTTCCACAGGAACTCCATGTCGCGCACCCCCAGCACGCACAGCGCGAAGATCACCTGCCCGAGGTCGCAGTTCATCAGGGCCTCGTCGTGCAGCTCCTTGCCGCCGACCGATTCGATGCTGAGCAGCTCCGCGCCGGCGCGGGCCGAGCCCTCGAAGAGTTCCAGCATCCGCTCCCAGTGCTCGCCCGAACGCATGACCGGCGGGCGGGCGAACTCCCGGTTGTCGTTGGGCGTCATGCGCAGCACGGTCCGCAAGCCGTGCTGACGGTGCGCCTCCTCCATGCCGGCCAGGAGAATCTGCACGATCTCGAGGCCGAAGGCCGGCGTGGCCGTCATCGGCGGCACGGTTTCAAATTCGATCACCACGCCGGGTGCCTCCAGCTCGGCCGCGCGGCGCAGGGCATCCTGGATGATCTCCTGGTATTGCCGGGCCACCGCCGGCATCGTGGAGGCTTTCACCTCCATGGTGGGCAGGGTGAAGTTAAGCTCCGGGTAGACCAGACCGCCGCCGATCCGCAGCCCGCGGCGGGTGGTCAGCGGTTTCGGTGCGCGGCCAAAAAGCAGGTCGTCGGAATTGGTGATGGCGAGCTGCCGGAATTTCATGGCGGATAAAAGGGTGCGGGGCGGGGGGATGGGCGGAGGGCGCGCGGGTGTGTTCAGACGCAGGAGGAGCAGCGCATGAAGGCATCGACCTTGCCGATGATTTCCTGCTCGCTGCCGGGCACGCTGAGCACGTCGCATTCGCTGCCGAGGATCAAGGGATGGCCGGCGGCCTGCATTTTCTCGGCGAGCTCCTCCGCGAGCCGCTCGACATCGGCGGCCGTCAGTTGCCGGGCGTAGAACCGCTTCGTCGGCAGGTTGCCGTAGAGCACGGTGTTCCTGGGGATCAGGGCCGCGTCCTCCCAGAGGTTGCGCGAGCTGCCAAAACTCAGCATGACCGCGCCGAGGGAGGCGAAACGGCGGACCATGCTGTCGGTCAGTTCCCCGCAGTCGTGAAACACGAGATCAACCCCGTGGCCGGCGAGCAGCCGGGCGATGCGCTGCATCGGTTCCATGACGTAGCGGTCAAAGATGGTGTGGTTGGTTTCGAGCTGTTTCGGGGAGAAATAGACCAGGTTGGCCGCGGGCTCGCAGACGATGATGGCCTTGGCGCCGGCATCGATCTGGGCGCGCAGGTAGCGGTGGATGACCTGCTCGCCGAGCGCAAGCAGCCGCTCGACCAGGGCGACTTCCCGATCGTCGTCGGCCGTGAGCCCCGAGCCGGCGAGGAAGACCGGCGTGATGGGGTCGGTGACGAGCTTGGTCATCAGTGAAAACGGACCGATGGCCATGCCCATGGGGACGAGGCCGGGCTGGCTGGCGACGCGGGCGATCGCCTGGCAGCTCGCCGTCATGCGCGGAGTGAGCGGAATGTGCGCGGGCGCCGGCGGCGGCACCTGGAAATGGTGGCTGTCGACTGCCGCCGCGGGGATGCCGCAGGCAAGGAGGAGGGCCGTCTTTTCCAGCGTGAGATCCATGAGCGGCACCGCGAGCGGCGTGTTGAAACGCTCCGCCGTTTCGACGATGACGGCGCCGAGCCGCCTGCCATCCAACACGATGGCCTCGGGATCGGCGTGCGCGTGCAGCACCAGGTGGGTGCCGATGGGCATCCGCAGACCTGCCGCGGCGAGGTCAAGGTAGAAGGCCCGGTCCATAATGGCTGGCCCCGTGGGTTTCAGGCGCCAATCAGCGCCTTGGCCTTGTCCACGGCCGAACCGGCATCAGGGGCATAACCGTCGGCGCCGATTTCATCGGCGAACTGCTGGGTGACCGGCGCACCGCCGATCATGATTTTCACCGACGCCAATCCGCTGGCGCGCACGGCGCGCACCGTCTCGGCAATGGCCGGCATCGTCGTGGTCAGCAGGGCGGAGAGTCCGATCAATTGGGGCCGATGCTCCTGAACCGCGGCGACAAATTTTGCGGGCGGAACGTTGGTGCCGAGATCGACGACGCGGAAATTCGCCCCCTTCCACATGATGGCCACCAGGTTTTTGCCGATGTCGTGCAGGTCGCCCTGCACGGTGCCGATGACGGCGGTGAATTTCGGCGTGATGCCCGCGGCCACCAGGCGCGGCTCCAGCAGGTTCATGGCCTCCTTCATCGCCCGGGCGGCAATCAGCATCTCGGGCACGAAGATCTCGTTGCGCTTGAATTTTTCGCCGACCGATGCCATCGACGGCACCAGAGCCTGGTCCACGATGTCGACCGGGCGGGCCCCCTCGTCGAGGGCTTGCTGCGTGAGAATTTTGGCGTCCTTGCTTTTGCCGGAGGCGACCGCCTGGGAGAGTTGTTCGAGGGTAGTCATGGGGAGGAGATAAGGAACTAAAAGCAACCATAGCACAAGACTCCGTCTCTGGCTTGGATTCTCGTGCCTTTCTTTAGGACTTTGGTGCGGCGCCCTGGTGCTGGCGGCGATAGTCGCCGGGGGTCAGTCCGGTGCGCTTGCGAAAAACCCGCGTGAAATAACTCTGGTCACCGAAGCCGCACTCGAGCGCAATCTGCACGAGGTCGTGCTCCGTATGCGCGAGCAGGTGACAGGCCCGGTCCACCCGCAGCCGGGTCAGCAATTCGGTGAACGACCAGCTGGTTTTGGCGCGCATGAGGTGGGAAAAATGGCTGGGCGAAAGGCCGGCCGCCCGCGCCACCTCGTCCCGATGCAGGTCGTCGGCGAGGTGCTCCTCGATAAACTCCACGGCCCGGGCGAGCACCACCGAGTTGGGGCGCCGCGTGCTGGCCTTGATCGCGTCGATGAGCTGTTCGAGCATGTCGCACAGCCAGCTCGCCAGCTCCTCCTGGTCGGAAATGTCGGCCAGGGCGGACAACGACTGGTAGTTGAGGCCGAGGATTTTTGCGGGATCGCCGCCGGCCTGGACCGCGGCGCGCGTCATCATGACGACCAGCTCCAGGGCCAGGCTTTTGAGCAGCTCGGTATTGGACTGTCCGACCGCATAAATGGCGGTGAGCACGCGGTTGATGATGCGCCGCGCCTCCGTCCGTTCGCCGCGGCGGATGGCGGCAAGGAGGGCGGGCTCCTCGTGCAAGTAGGTGCTGCGAATATCGTCCTGCAGGTGGTCTTTCAGCGCGTGGAGCGCCTCGGCTTTTTCGCGTTCGCGCCGGGCCAGCTGGCGGCGCTCGGCCAGCAGCGCGGCATTGGTGAGATTGCGCTCGGTCGCGAGTTCCAGCAGGCGGCGGCAGGCGTGGAGCAGGCGGCGGTCGAGACTGCCGGCCCGGCGGGGGCGCCGGAGGGAGACGCCGGCCACCAGCAGGCCGCCGCACAGCCACTGGTTCCGCATCACCGGCAGGGCCCACAGCGCGTGCCCGCAGGCGCAGCAAAGCACACACGGCTCACCCCAGCGCAGCGCCTCGGCAATCGCCTGCGCCTGAAACGGCCGGCACGCCTCGCGATCCGTACAGGCGGTCGCCGCATCTCCGCCGCGCAGCACCTGGCCGTCGGCATCCGTCACCGCCAGCGCAAAGCCGGTCTCGCGTTGGTAAGCCTGCGCCAGGCTGTCAAAGGCCGCGGTGTCGAGCACGCCGGGAAACAGTTCCGCCGCAGGTGGCCCGGAGCGGGTTTTCATGGCAGCGCCAGCTGGTCGATGAAGGTGTCTTCGAAGCTGGACTCGCGGTTGAGCTCGACGATTTCGGCGGCGGCGCCGATCGCCGTCATTTCGGGGAGGATGGTGCGGTCCACCAGCGCCAGCCAGGCGCCGCCGAGGGCCGTGTTGCCGACCACGTCCACCTGTCCGGGCCGGAATCCCGGCAGCAGGCCGCAGGCGATGGCGTTGGCCACGTTGAGGTGCAGGCCGAAGCCGCCCGCGAGGTAAAGGCGCCGCACCTCGGCGGCGGCGATTCCGGCCCGCCGCAACAGCATGAGCATGCCGGTGGCCACCGCGGCCTTGGCCTGGAGCAGCTGCGCGATGTCGGCCTCCGTGACCAGTGTGGCCGGATCATCGGCTCGCACGCGTACGCCGCGGCCGTGGTCGTGGTTGTGCTGGTGACCCGGCGGCAACGCCGCCCACGCGGCGGCGGTAAGCCGCCCGGCCGGCCCGAGCAGCGCGATCCGCCGGCCCTGCGCCAGAAAATCGATGTAGGCCGAGCCGCACAGGCCCACGATGTGCGCGGCGTTCGGGATCACCTCGAGTCGTGGCGGGAAGCGGTCTTCCGGAAAGGCGACATGGGCGACGGCGCCCGCCACCGCCCGCGTGCCGCAGGCCAGCCGGCCGCCCTCGAAGGCCGGTCCGGCCGCGGTCGCCGTGGCCATCAGCCGGTCGCCGTGCCGGAGCAGGATCTCGCCGTTGGTGCCGATATCCACCAGCAGGCTGGGGCCCGGATCATTCAGCAAGCCCGTGCAGACGCACCCGGCGACAATATCGGCGCCCACGTAGGCGCTGAAGCCGGGCAGCAGGTGCACCGGCATCGCCGGCGGCACGCCGGTCAGCTGGAGCTCCGACGCCGTCAGCACCCGGTGATGGGTGAACACCGGGCGAAACGGCGCCACGCCCATGGAAGTGGGATCGGTGCCGGTGAGCAGATGGAGCATGGTCGTGTTGCCCGCCACCACCGCCCCGGCCAATCGATCGGAAGCCACGCCGGCCGCGGCACAGGCCGCGCCCACGAGCGGAACCAGCGTCCGGGACACGATGGCCCGTCGCAGGGCTTCCAATTGATCCGGCGCCCCCGCGAGCTGGATGCGCGTGAGCACATTGTCACCCAGTTCGATCTGCTGGTTGAAGGCGGCCTCCTCGCGCACGATGTTCCCCGTGGCCAGTTCCACCAGCGCCACCACGACGGTGGTGGTGCCGATGTCGATGGCGAGGCCGTGGTCGCGCCGGCCGGGTTCCACCGGCACGAGCGGCTGGTGCGCCGCCGGCACATTGACCTTGAAGGTGGTGACAACCTGGGGGCGGTGGACGGCCAGCGAGCGCGCCGGCACGGCCACCACGGCCTGGGTGCCGGGCGGCACGTGGCCCTGGCAGGCTTTGACCTCGGCGGGCGCGGTCACGACGGTGCCGTCGCACAGGTGGAACGTGCCGCGGAGCAGATGCACCGTGCACCCGGCGCAAAGGCCGTGCTGGCCGCAGCGCGTGTTCAGCGGGCGGCCGGCCTGGGCCACCCGTTCAGCGAGATTGCCGGCGCCGAGCGGCGCCGCGGGGAGCAGGAGATCCGGCGCGTTGTCCGGCCACCGGATACGAATATCCGCGGGGCTCATGGTGAAACCGGGGGAGGGACCGGCTCGGCCGGCTCGGTCCGGACAATGCCGGCGCCGACAGCGTGGGCGATGCGCTGGCCGGGCTGGACGACCAGAAAACGCTCGGCATCCCACGGCCCGTAGAGCAGGTCGCGCAGCAGGGTGTTGTCACCCGGGTGGTAGGCGAAGCGCCAGCCCAGTGCTTCGGCGCAGTGCTCGGCGTAGCGGCGGTGCTCGTCGTCGCCGGGCAGGCGGAGATCGGTGTAACTGGCGCACGTGTGGAGGGCGAAGGTTTCGCGCTCCATCTCCATCAAGGCCTCGGCCTCCTCCGCGCCGTATTTTTCCGTGTATTCGGCGCGCAGCTTGGCCTCGCGGTCGGGACCGGGGACGCGGCGCTCGCGGTTCCAGCCGGGCGCATACCAGTAAAGGCCCGGTTCGGTGCGCATGCACTCGGCATAGCGTTCCTTGCTGCCGAGGAAGAGCGTCAGGCAATCGTGGGCCCGCGCCACGACCAGCGGGCAGCGCCGGGCGGTGAGGCCGACCAGCGCCAGGCCGCAGAGACCGTACACCAGCACCACGGCTTCCACCATCGGATCGGCTTCCGCGCGGCCGATGGCTTGCATGAGCCGTTCGCGCAGTCCGGTCGGCTGGTCGTGCAAGCCCATTTCGAAGAGCTCGCGCCGCACGATATGGGTTGCATCGCGCGTCAGGGCGGAAATCTCCGACTCCAGAACGCGACAGGCGACCAGGGCGATCTTTACCGGTGGCATGGTGCTGAAATTCTCATCGGATAACGCTGCGGCGTTCGTTGGCAGGCGGTCGTTTCATCCCATGTCAGCCATGACAAGTCCAGTTTTCCATGGTTGGCATCGGTCAAGGAGCGATGCTTCAGGTTTCGCGCGTTCAAGTCGAGGGTGGAAAAACTACGGGCGACGCAAGCCCCGTTTTCAGGCGAAAGGACTCGCTTGATGGGCGGGATCTTGGTCCGGTTTGATGAGGGGACGATGAGTCCTTGGCGCCTCGCTTGGGCGGGGCCTCGCTTCCCATCCTCCGAGCGCCTGCTCGAGGAAACGCACGGGAGGGGCGGATTTTAC
>Ga0265297_10009800_pt1 | contig 12242 bp, 13 predicted proteins | sample Munlanlwell13791_FD_192502 | JGI IMG/M metagenome (GOLD analysis project Ga0265297, IMG submission 192502) | Leachate microbial communities from a municipal landfill in Southern Ontario, Canada - Leachate well 137-91 | ecosystem: Engineered > Solid waste > Landfill > Unclassified | place...
GATAGCGAAGGAATGATTTTAGCAGTAAAAGACGATAATAATTTATCATTATTAGGAGTAGACAAAGAAATTAAAATTGGTTCAAAAATTAGTTAATAAATAATAATTAAATAATAAAAAAATGGAATCACAATATTTTGAAAAAGAAGCAAGAACAGATAACCCATTATTTAAAGCATTAATAATAATATTGATTGTTTTTCTATTCATTGGGGCAATATATTTATTTTTTGGTATTCAAAACTTATCAAAACAAACTAAATATATTGGGGTAGAACCAAAAAATGACACAATTGAAGTAGTTGGAAGCGGTGTTGTTTATGCGGTTCCTGATATTGCGGTTGCGTCTTTTACTGCAATAACAGAAGAACAAACAATCAATCTTGCTTTGACTAAAAATAAAGAAAAAATAAATAGAATAATTGACTTTCTTAAAAGACAAGGAATAAGTGAAGATGATATAAAAACACTTGATTTTAATGTTTACCCTAAGTATCAGTGGCAAACTACAGGGGTTGATTTATCGATCTACCCTAATGGAAAGCGTGTAATAGTTGGTTACGAGGCAGTAGAATCGTTAGAAGTTATTATTAGAAATAGTGATAATATTGGAAAAGTAATACAGGGATCAATTGATGCCGGAGCAAGTCAAGTTAGCAATTTAAAATTCATTATTAGCAATGAAGAAGAAATTAAAGAAAAAGCAAGAGAATTGGCAATAGAAGATGCTAAAAAGAAAGCATCGGAAATTGCAACTTTATTAGGAGTAAGAATTGGCAATGCATCTGGATTTACTGAAGAATATGATGTCCCTAAGTTTTTGTTATCTGATGGTTCAACAACTGGATCAGGAGAAAATATGGAAATTGTTGTAAGGGAGAATAAGATTGAGGCAAGGGTTAATATTTTGTACAATATTAAGTAATATGAATAAAAAAATTGTAATTATGGGACTTATACTTGTTGGTGGCTTTTACGTCTTTTCAGTAAACATTGACAATAATTTTTTGAAAGGAGATATGACAGAATCAATAAAAAACAATATGTTAGAAATAGAAACAATAGTTGAAGGTAGTGGAGTAGAATCAAAAGTAGGCGATAACTTGACAGTTCACTATACAGGAATGTTAGAAGATGGAACAAAATTTGATTCAAGCGTTGATAGAGGGACCCCTTTTAATTTTATTTTAGGAGTAGATCGAGTGATTGAGGGCTGGGAAAAAGGTATGGAAGGAATGAAAGTTGGAGAAAAAAGAAAACTTACAATTCCACCAGAATATGCTTATGGTGAAGGAGGCGTTCCTGGTGTGATACCACCAAATGCAACTTTGATTTTTGAAGTAGAGCTTTTAGAAATTAACTAAAATGGAAAAAATTAAAGAAGATATTTTAGCTTGCAAGAAATGTCCTTTATATAAAGGAAGACATATTCCAGTTATTGGACAAGGGAATCATAGTGCTAAAATAATTTTCATAGGAGAAGCTCCTGGAGCAAGAGAAGATGCCACAGGAGTTCCTTTTTGTGGGAAGTCCGGGGACTTTTTAAATGAATTATTGAATCATATCGGAATTAAAAGAGAAGATGTCTACATTACTAATATAATTAAATGTAGACCACCCAACAATAGAGATCCAAGTGACAGTGAGATTGAATGTTGCAAGGAATACGTTGAAAGACAAATTGAAATTATTAAACCAAAAGTCATTTGTTCTTTAGGTAGGTACTCAATGAACTTTATGATGAATAAGCTTGGAATTGAAAATAAAGATAAGATAAGTAATATTCATGGGCGTGTTTTCAAAAATAGATATATTTTTATCCCTCTTTATCATCCTGCAGTAGCGATATACAACTTAAATAAGAGTGAAGAACTCAAAAAGGACTTTGAAGTAATTAAAAAATATGTTGATTAAGGTGAAAGCAAATGTATTGTCAAAAGAAGATAAAGTTATTAAGAAAAGTGAAGATAGTTTCGAGGTCTTTGTAAAAGTAGATGCACAAAGGAACATGGCTAATAAAAGAATAATAGAATTATTAGCAGAATATTTAAATTTACCTCAATATAGGGTTAAAATGATAAAAGGATTTAAAGAAAGTAATAAGATTTTTAATATAAGATATGAATGATTATTTAATATTTAATAAAGTGCTGGTCTCTTCTATATTAGCATGGTTTATTGCTCAAACAATGAAGGTTTTTATTTTAGCACATAAAGAAAAAAAGTTTAGATGGGGACTTTATTCTTTACCAGGAAACTTCCCATCATCTCATAGTGCTGTTGTTTCTGCCTTAGCTACCGGAGTTGCAATAATAGAAGGAATTGATTCAGCTATTTTTGCGGTTGCCGTAATTTTTGCTTTTTTCACAATATATGATGCTAAGGTTATTAGGGGCGCGGCGGGAAAACAAGCGCAATCGCTAAATAAGATAATAGAAAAAATTGGACAAGGTGGTGATAATTTTGATAAATCAAAGGAAATTTTAGGTCATTCAATATTAGAAATATTTGGCGGAGTTATTATTGGAATAATTTGTTCTTTGCTTATTATTTAAAATGGAACTACCAGAGGAATATAAAAGGGGATTTAAGGATTTTTTAGGGATTAAAATTGATCTTTCAAAAAGACCATTAATTCCTAGACCAGAAACCGAATACTGGGTTCAATGGTTTATTGATCAAGATCATAAAGAAAAAATGAAGTGTCTTGATTTATTTTCTGGGTCAGGTTGTGTTGGTGTAGCTGTATTAAAAAATATTCAAGATTCAATTTGTCATTTTGGCGAAATTGATGATGCTTTTTTAGAGCAAATCAAAATTAATTGTAGTGATATTGATAGTAATAGGTATAAGATAATTAAAACAGATATTTTCTCTAATATTGATGAAAAGTATGACTACATATTAGCTAATCCACCCTATGTTGCTAAAAGTAGAATTGATGAAGTCGGTAGTGATGTTATAAATTATGAGCCCCACATTGCCCTTTTTTCAGGAAATGACGGAATGGATATAATTAACAATTTTATTGATAATGTAAAAGATTATTTGAATGAAGGAGGGTATGCTATAATGGAGTTTGACCCTCAGCAAAAAGACAAAATAAAAGAAGGAGAATTTCATAAAGATCAATTCGGAGAGTATAGATTTGTAGTAATTAAGAAATAATATGTGGGAATATGTTTTGTTAGGAGCGTTGCAAGGAATATTTGAATGGATACCAATATCAAGTCAAGGAATAATAACTATCTTTTCTAGTTTTATAGTGACTGATATTAATAGTATTGATTTTTCTTTGTTTCTACACCTAGGAACAATGTTTGCAGTTTTGATATTTTTTAGAAAGGATTGGATTAATTTAATTTTATTAAGAGATAAAGAGCTGTTAAGATTTTTTATAATTGCAAGTATTGTTTCTTTATCTTTAGGTTTTGTAGTTTATAAAACAATTGGAGATATTGCAATTGGTTCAGGTCTTTTATTTTTGATTGGTTTTGGACTACTACTTACTTCATGGTTCCAGAAAAAAGATATTAGATTAAATATGAATAAAGATTTTAATTCTGTCATTGTTGGTCTTCTTCAGGGCATTTCTGTGATACCTGGAGTTTCTCGTTCTGGTTCAACTATATTTGGATTATCACTTAAAGAAAATGATCCGTCAGAGATATTAAAAAAATCATATATTATTTCATTGCCCGCTGTTGCTGCATCAACAGGATATATTTTTATAAGTAATCCTTCTATAGGTTCATTTCCATGGATTGCACTTTTATCAAGTTTTGTTTTCGGAATAATCTCCCTTAAAGTTCTTCTTGATTTTTCTAAAAAAGTTAATTTTTCTAAAATAACAATGACATTTGGAATACTTTGTTTAATAGGAGGAATAATGGAATGGCTGATATAGAAAAAGAAATACAATCAAAAAAAGATCCAATTCAGGCTAAAATGTTGTCTCGTTTTTTCAAGAACGAAAAAGGTCAATACGGAGAGGGTGATATTTTCTTGGGAGTAACAGTTCCTACTTTAAGAATAATTGTGAAGAAATATTATAAAGACATTTCTTTAAAAGATGTTCAAAAATTATTAAATAGTAAAATACATGAATATCGCTTGACAGCACTTTTGATATTAGTTGAAAAATACAAAGAAGATAAAGAATTGGTTTATAACACGTATATTAAAAATTTTAGAAATATAAACAATTGGGATTTAGTTGACTTAACAGCACCTAAAATAATGGGTGATTTCTTGAAAGATAAAAACAGAGATATTCTTTATTCTCTATCCACATCTAATAACTTGTGGGAAAAAAGAATATCAATTGTTGCAACTTTTGCTTTTATTAAAGATAATGATTTTAAGGATACTTTGAAAATATCAGGGATATTATTGAAGGATGAACACGATTTGATACATAAGGCGGTTGGTTGGATGCTAAGAGAGGTTGGCAAAAGAAATAAAGATTTAGAAAAAGAGTTTTTAGACAAATATTATCGTATTATGCCAAGAACTATGCTAAGATATTCAATAGAAAAGTTTGCTCCAAAAGAAAAAGAATTTTATATGAAAAAGTAATATGACAGAATACATATTATTAGGAATATCATTATTTTTAATTCTACTTGTTGTTTTTCTTATTAAGAGAAACAAAAAAAGAAAAATTATAGAACAGTCATTAAAACTTACCTTGTTTTCGGTTAAAATGAGTGGAGTTACTGCTGAGGAAATTCGGGATTCTCAAAAACAAGAAAAGGACTGGATTAGATTGATGGAAGATTTCTATAGCTCTCTTAATTCTTTATCTAAAGAAGGTCTTTTTGGAATCGATCCATGGATTGCATTAGAAATAGTTAAACTAAAAGAAGATATTATTTTCTATGTTGCTGTTCCTAAAAGGTTTGAAAACTTTATTGAAAAACAAATATACAGCATATATCCAACAGCACAAGTTGAAAGGAGCGATGATTATAATATATTTTCCCCACTGGAAAATGTTTATTGTGGTTATCTAAAAACAACTAAGCCACTATACTTGCCAATTAAAACATATAATCAAATGGATACAGATCCATTATCTTCAATTACCAATATATTTACAAAATTAAAGACTAATGAGGAAGCTGCCGTTCAATTGATTGTTAAAAAGGGTTCTAATAGTTGGTATGAAAGAGGAAAAATGATTGCTAACGAAGTTGCTCAAGGTAAAAATCTTACACAAGCAATGGGGGCAACTAATTTTATCTCAACTATTAAAGGAAAAAGTGAAAACACACTGACTTCAACTCCGGACGAAGAGTTGCTAAAGATGTTAAGAGACAAATTAAGCAAAGATAGTTTTGAAACAAATATTAGATTAGTTGTTTCCGCTGAAAACAAAATCAGAAGTGAAAGTATATTTTTAGAAATGGCAAATTCTTTTGTCCAATTTAGTTCCAACAAAACAAATAACTTCAAATTAGTCAGAACTAAAAAAGGTGCTTTTGATGAATTGATATATAAATATAGTTTTCGTCTTTTTGATGAATCTCAAAAGAATATTTTAGGAATAGAAGAGCTTACAAGTATATTTCATTTTCCAACGCCATTAATTAAAACGCCTAATATCAGTGGAGTTAAGTCAAAAGTTTCTGCGCCTCCAACAAATATTCCTAAGGAAGGTTTATTATTAGGATACAATATCTATAGAGAAGAAAAAAAAGATATATACATTAAAAAAGATGACAGAAGGCGACATATGTATATTATTGGTCAGACGGGAACTGGTAAATCATCACTTTTATCTTCAATGGCATTACAAGATATTAAAAATGGTGAAGGTATAGGAATGTTAGATCCTCACGGTGACTTGATAGATGATATTTTAAGTAAAATGCCGGAAGAAAGAATTGAGGATGTTGTTTTATTTGATCCAACAAATTTAGAGCGATCAATTGGTTTAAATATGCTTGAATATGATCCTCGTTTTCCTGAACAAAAAACATTTATTGTTAATGAAATGATTAATATCTTAGACAAGCTATATGATCTAAGACAAACTGGTGGTCCAATGTTTGAGCAATACGCAAGAAATGCTTTAATGCTTTTAATGGATGATCCAAACGAAATATATACTTTGATGGAGATTCCTAAAGTATTAGCTGATGCTAATTTTAGAAAAAGATTATTATCAAAATGTAAGAACTTTTTAGTAAAAGAGTTCTGGGAAAAACAAGCAGAACAAGCAGGTGGAGAGGGAGCTCTAAGGAATATGGTGCCATATATTACTTCTAAATTTGATAACTTTATTTCTAATGACTATATGAGACCAATTATTGGTCAGACAAAAAGCACGTTTAACTTTAGAGAAATTATTGATAGTAAAAAAGTATTTCTTGTTAATTTAAGCAAGGGCAGGTTAGGTGAATTAAATAGCTCTCTTTTGGGGCTAATAATAACAAGTAAATTATCTCTTGCCGCTTTTTCAAGAGTAGATATTCCTGAAGATCAAAGGAATGATTTCTATCTCTATATGGATGAGTTCCAAAACTTTGCAACCAATACAATTTCTACTGTTTTATCAGAAGCAAGAAAGTATAGGTTATCTTTAATAATGTCCCATCAATTTATTGCTCAATTGCCAGAAGGAATTAGAGACGCTGTTTTTGGAAATGTTGGCACAATTGCTTCATTTAGAGTGGGAGCAGAGGATGCAAAGTTTCTAGAAAAAGAATTTGAGCCCATATTTAATAGTCAGGACTTGATGAATATAGATAACTTTAATTTTTATATTAAAATGATGATAGATGGTCAAACATCTAAACCATTTAATATTAAAACATATCCTCCGAAAAAGGGTGACTACAAATTAGCTAATGATATTAAAGAGTATTATTCTTTAACTTATGCAAGAAGTAGATATATAATCGACGAGGAAATAATGCGTAGAAGGGTTGACATATAATTAAAATAATTTAGAATATGTCTAAGTTTGCTATAATTAGTTAATAGAGATAAAAATATGGAAAATAAAAATGAATCTAAAATTTGGGAAAAAGACGAGGCATTATCAAAAGAACCTAAAAAAGTAGAAAGTCCTGAAACTTTTGAAACAAATGATGATAACTTAGAAAAAGCAAAAGAAATTGAAAATGAGGAAAAACAGGAAACGACGGGAAAAGAGGTTAAAGAAGGCAAAATTGAAACCAAAGAATTTGATCAGTTTATAGAAGATGTAAATAAGTTTAATAAAAGCTTTGAGGTAAGCAAAACAGAAAAACCAAAGATATTTGACAGATTTAAGGGATTACTATCAAAAAAAGAAACAGCTGATCAAAGGGACTATGAAAAATTATCTCAAGATATCTTGAAAAAAGTATTTGAATACGGAAAAGTTAATCCTGATATTTTAAATAACGATTCAATAAAAGAGTTTCTTGAAAAAGCGAAAGAGATAGCTAACGAAAGAGCCGATAGAGTTGATAAAAAGATAGAAGGGCTAAACAAGCAAACAGCGGAAGAAATAGAAAAAATTAACAAAGAGAGACCTGGTCTTTTTGATAAAATATCAGCGAGATTCAACAAAAATGGACTCGAGATTGTTATAGCATTAGGATTGCTTGCTATGCTCGCCGCTATGCCAAGAGAGGCACTATTAGATAAAATTGCTAGTGGAGATGTTGGTATGCAAATAAATACTCTTCTTAGTCAACTTAATCTTCCTCAAATACATTCATTTTTGCCAGCGAAATATGCTAACCTTGCTTTAATAGCTAGTACGGCAGCTGTTTTGAGAGTAGCAAAGAGTGATTTTCTTACAAGGAATATTAGAAAATATTTTGGAAGTAATGATTTAAAAGAGGAAGTAATTCAAGAAGAAGAGAAAGAATCAAAAGAATCAGAGGGTTTTGATGTATCTTCTCGAGAAGAGGTTGTTAAGAAAAAAGACACCGATGAATCTTTCAATCAAGTTGCTGGATCATCAGAGTATCAAGAGGCCTTCAAAAAGTATCAAGAGGGGGAATTAGACGATGAAGAAAAGAAAGAAGCTGGTGATGATATTAATGAATCTTTCAATCAAGTTGCTGGATCATCAGAGTATCAGGAAGCCTTCAAAAAATATCAAGAGGGAAAATTAGACAATGAAGAAATGAAAATTAACAAGGAAGAATTAGAGATGTTAAATACCCTTAAAGAGATGATTGCTAAAGGAGAAAAAGTGGAAGTAAAATACAAGAAGGGCCCTGATTGGGAATTTGGTTGGTATGTTACTGACATTAAAGAAAAGAAAGGGAAAAGGCCATCTGTTTCGTTAAAGAGATTTCAAGGAAATGATGCAAAATATATAAATGTTGATTTGAGTAAGATAGAGTTAGCAAAGAAAAAATATTAATAATAATTAATTAATAAAACATGGAAAAAGAAATTATAAATAAATGTGAAAGTATAATGGAAGAGATGGGTCTTAGTGCTCTTGATGACAAAAGAAAACAAGAAATTATGGATAAAATGGTAGGCCTTGTATGTGATAGGATAATATTAAAACTGATGGGAAGAATTAGTGATGTTGAGGTTGATGAAGCTAATGAAATAATGACCGGTGAAGATGAAGATAGGCAATTAGAGTTTTTAAGGATTAAAATGCCTGATTTTAATGAAATTCTTGATGAAGAAATAAATGCTGTTAAGGCAGAGATTTTAAAAGATCTTTAATAATGAAAAATAAAGAGAAAATTCCTGATAATTTTGAAAATGCTGTAGAGAATAGAGATTCTTCTTTTTCTGTTGAAAGAGAAATAAAAAAAGAAGTTATTGATGAAAGAGATTCTGAAGAAACACTTGAAAAAATAATAGAAAAATCTGCTGACAAAGCAAAAGTAGAAGACAATGTTAAAAAATCTTTTCCTGAAGATGAAAAAGTTTTGTTCTATATTAAAAAATCAATTGGTGCTAGTACTGGAGCGATAATTAAGGTTATAAACAAAGTTAAGAAAAAGCTTTCCCCTTATGGAGTTGATAAGTATCACGACGAATTAACTAAAAGAAAAGATGACCAATAATGGTCATTTTCTCTTTTTTAAGGTATAATAACTCATTATGAATGATGATTTACTTTTAGATTTGAACAAAGAACAAAAAGAGGCGGTAGTTTTTGGAGACGGGCCCCTTTTAATTGTTGCAGGAGCAGGAACAGGCAAGACAACTGTTTTAACAAGAAGAATAGCATATTTAATATCTAAAGGGATTAAGCCAGAAGAGATATTAGCTGTTACTTTTACAGATAAGGCAGCAAAAGAAATGGAAGATAGAGTAGAGGCATTACTTCCATTTGGTTATTATGATTTTTGGATATCTACTTTTCATTCTTTTTGCGACAGGGTGCTTAAAAGATATGGATTATTGATTGGTATTCCAACAAATTATAAGTTGTTAGATGGTAGTGGTAGTTGGATGTTAGTTAAAAGAAATTTTCATCATTTTAATTTTCTAAAAGAGTATAAGCCACTTGGTAATCCAACTAAATTTATTCAAGCGTTAGTTAATCATTTTTCTCAATGTAAAAATGAAGGAATTTATCCTGAAGATTATTTGAAGTATGTTGAAGGGCTTAGTGATGATAACAAAGAAAAAGAAAGGATTAAAGAAGTGGCAATGGCATATGAGATCTATCAGCAGTTATTATTAGAAAATAATGTTTTAGATTTTGGTGATTTAATTAATTATACAATTGAGATTTTTGATAAATTACCAGATGTACTAGAAAAATACAGGAATCAATTTAAGTATATTATGGTTGATGAGTTTCAAGATACCAATTGGGTTCAATATGATTTAATTCAAAAATTAGCTTATCCTAAAAATAATATTACTATTGCTGGTGATGATGATCAATCAATTTATTCTTTTCAAGGAAGTTCGTTTAATAATATTTTACGATTCAAAAAAGATTATCCTACTTCAAAAGAGATTATTTTAATAGAAAATTATAGGTCACCTCAAAATATTCTTGATTTATCATATTGTTTTATTCAAAAAAATAATCCTAATAGGTTAGAATGTCAATTAAGTGAGTGTAAAGACATTATTAACGATGCAGAGAAAAAAGGAATTGACATTAAAGAGATTGGAGGTATTAGTAAAAAATTAAAAAGTTCTCAGGAAAACAATGGGATTGTTGAATTGTTAAGCTTTGAAAGTATTGATGAGGAAATTATGGGAGTGGTAAATAAAATATGGGAAGTTAAAGAAATTGATAGTCAGGCAACTTTTTCAAGTTTTGCCATACTAACTAGAACCAATGACCATGCTAATACCTTTTCTAGAGCGTTAGAAAGAGCGGGTATTCCTTATCAGTTCTTTTCTTCAAAGGGATTGTATAAAGAGCCATTGATTATTGATTTAATATCCTATTTCAAAGTAATTCTTAATTTTTACGATTCTCTTAATTTTTATAGAGTTCTAAGAATGATGAATTTTTCTCCTGAAGAAGTTTCCACAATAACTCAATATAGTGATAAAAAAGGAATTCCAATTTTTGAAGCATTAAAAGATGATCATCTGTTGAGTAAGTTTACCTCAGAAACACAAGCAAAAATTAAAAAACTAATTGATAATTTAAATAATCATTATGAATTATCAAAGCACAAGAATGTAGGAGAAGTTTTTATTAGTGTTATTCAAGACCTTGAATATGGAAAGAATATTCCTGAAAATACAGAAGATGGTTTTAGAAAATGGGAATTAATTGATCAATTTTATAATAAAATAAAGGATTTTGAAAATTCGCAAATAGATGCAAAGCTATGCTCTTATATGGATAATCTTCAAATGGAGTTAGACGCTGGAGAAGAAGGGATAATAAATAAAAAAATTGAATCTCAATTTGATACGGTTAAGATTATGACAATTCACTCTTCAAAGGGATTGGAATTTGATTATGTATTTTTACCATACTTAGTTGCAAGATCTTTTCCGTCTGATCAAAAGAGTGATCCAATAGAAATACCTAGGGACTTAATTAAAGAGGTTTTGCCTGGTGGTGATTTTCATATTCAAGAAGAAAGAAGGTTATTCTATGTCGCTTTGACTAGAGCAAAAAGAGGATTATTTTTGACATGGAGCACTGACCATGGGGGGAGACAACTAAAAAAGCCCTCTCGGTTTTTAAGTGAATCAAATTTGATTAATGAAGAGATGATTAAAAATCAAAAGTTTATTAGGTCGCCCAGCTTCTGCATTAAAAAAACAATGAGTTTTAAGTTAGAATCTGATGAAACAAATGGTTGGGGGAATGATTTTAAAAACTTTTTGCCTGATCATTTTTCTTATTCTCAATTAGAGTCATTTAGAAAGTGTCCTCTTGAATACAAATTAAAAAATATTTTAAAAATAAAAACTAGAGGAAAGTCAGTTTTTAGTTTTGGTAAAACTATTCATTCTACTTTACATCGGTTTGTTGAAAAATCATTAAAAGAAAAAGTGTCATTAAAAGAATTATTGAATATTTATGATGAAGAATGGATATTTGATTGGTATCAATCAGAAAAAGAAAGGGAAGATTTCTATAATAAAGGAAAAGAAAGTCTAAAGCTCTTCTATGATGATTTTAAGAAAAATAATAATGTTTTAATTATTGATGAAGAGGGTGCCTTAGAAAAGGATTTTCAAATTAAATTAAACGGAGATGTTGTTATAGGAAAGATTGACAGAATTGATAAAATTGAAGGTGGCGTAGAAATTATTGATTATAAAACTGGATCACCTAAAAAAACATTAGCTAAAGATGATAAGCTTCAATTGTTAATTTATGCCTTAGCCGCTAAGAGGGTTTTGAGATTAAATCCTGTTAAATTGACTTATTATTATTTAGATGATTGTTCTAAGGCATCTTTTAATGCTAAAGATGAAATGATTGAAAAAACAGAAAGTGAAATTAAAGAATTAATTTCTAAGATAAAAAGAAGCAACTTTAAGCCATCTGTTGGTTGGCATTGTAAGTTTTGTGACTTTAGAGATATTTGTGCTCATAAGAAGATTTGATATAATATGACTATGAAAAAAAGAATTACAATATTAGGTGATGGAGCATGGGGAACTACTCTCGCCATATTACTTTCTAATAATGGACACGATGTTTTAGTTTGGAGTGTTTTTGGTGACCATTTAGATAAACTAGACAAGCAAAGAGAAAATGAAAAATACTTAAAGGGGATTAAAATACCTGATAATATTATTTTTGAGAAAGATCTTAAAAAAGCAATTGA
>Ga0265297_10009801_pt1 | contig 12241 bp, 10 predicted proteins | sample Munlanlwell13791_FD_192502 | JGI IMG/M metagenome (GOLD analysis project Ga0265297, IMG submission 192502) | Leachate microbial communities from a municipal landfill in Southern Ontario, Canada - Leachate well 137-91 | ecosystem: Engineered > Solid waste > Landfill > Unclassified | place...
CCTAAAAACGGGACAATGGACCCACGTGGTTGCAACTTACGATCCCGGCTTGCCATCTGACAATATGAAAATATATTTGAATACGCAGGTTATAATTAAAAAGGACCAAACAGGAGCAATACCTACCCTTCCCTCCGCTCCGTTGATCATAGGATCGCAAACCAACGGTATTATGGAAGAAGTGAGAATCTACGGACAAGGAATGCCAACGGCCCTTGTAAAAGAAAATTATTTCGCCGGGCTGAGGAGATTATATGAACATGGGGAAATAAACAAAAAGGAATATCAAAAAATGGTTCTTGCCAACTGATCTCTTTCGCGTCTTTTCTCGAAAATTAAAAACCGCAAAGCAACAGCCTTGCGGTTTTTAATATCCTAAATCAATCTTTCCGTGCCCCTGGTCAATAATTTACCGCTTCCGTTTTCCACCAAACCTCGTTATCTGTGACGGCCCCATAGCCGACGCTTTTCCCGTCGTTACTGAATTTGGGTCCGGCGTATATCTCGCCGCCGATATCTATTTCTTTGTCATCCAAGACCAAAATCTTCTTGCCGTTTTTTACCGCGGCATAAGCAAAATGTTTGCCGTCAGGGCTGAAGGTCATCAGCGACACATCGGCATAAAAAGTTTTTTGTTCGCCGTCCAGGACAACCGCCTTCCAGACGCTTTCCTCCTTGGCGCTCGCGGTACTCGTAACGCTTGAAGTGCTTGACGCTAAAACCGAAGCTGAATAAGCAAAATGTTTTTCGTCTGAAGAAAAAACCAGCTCCTCGATTGATCGGAAAGGAATTTGATCCTCCTTGCCGTTAAAAACAAGAAAAAGAGATATTCCGCTTTTTGCGAAATAGGCGTACTCCTCTCCGCTCGGACTGAAAACAGGATTTTTGACCAATGAATCGTAAAGCTTGCCTTCCTGTCCGTCCAAAACCACAAGCAATTTATTATTTTTTAACGCCACGCAAGCAAAATGGTCTCCGTTGCCGCCGAACTTGCATGAAGAGACGGCGTCATAACCAGTGCTCGTCGAATTGCCGGTCAAGATGAACGTCTGGTTTCCCGACTCGGCTGTGCAGAGAGACTTTTTACCGTCAGGGCTGAATTGGGCGGTTATCAATTTATAATCTTTCGGGATGGATAATAATTTTGCGCTACCGGAAATATCATTGCCTGCCGCAGCCGTTGAAGAAGAATTAACCGCGCTCTGCACCCGCACTTGATCCTGAACGGCAGCTTCTTTTCCGCTCATTATTCCCCAATTAAACATTTTGTCGAGAACGTAAAAGCTGAAGGCGGCGAACAGAACGGCGAAAACAACAAAAACGATCATCTTAAAGCCGCTGCTTGACTCCTCGACTTTGACAGACTCTATCTCCCGGGTGTTGGAATCTTTCAACGATTCTTCTATTTCGGGAAGCTTCCAGCCGACGGTTAACAGCTCTTCCTTTATTTGTCCATCCGTCATTCCTCCGCTCCTGGCTGTTTTTATATAATCTAAAAGCTTGTTATTCATATTCTTTTGCCTGATAGGTTATTTGATTATAGCCTGATTTCCGAAACGAAGGTCGATGTATTCCGAAACTTTCATTTTTTGATTGCAAACCTTATCTTCCAGGACCGTCTTGAGCTTTTCTTCCTGCCAGGTAAGATCTCCTCTCGTATCCAAATAAATATCGAAACCGGCTTGAACCCTTAAGACCAGTTTATCGGCGTATACTGAAAATTTCACGATATTTCCGACCTCGGGCCGGCCGTCCAATTCTTTCTTCAGCTTGCCGCTCCAATCCAGAAAATTTTCCTTGTTCATCCTTGTTTCGATCATCATTGCTTCAAAACTCTCTTTTTCTTCTATCACCAATGGATTCTCTTGGCCGGATTCTCCCGGATCATAACCCCTGAAAGATACTCCTTTTTTATCTATCCAGGAACAGTCTTGTTTTTGGTCCCAATCCTTGCACCAAACCGCGAACGGTTCGCGCTCCTTGACCTCAAGCGTCAGAACATTCGGAAAATCCCTTGAAAGGCTAAGCTTCTCGATTTGAGGAAAACTCTTCAGGAGAGAGGCCGAATTGAAGAATGGAAGCATTATGCTTTTCGATCCGATCTCGCGGCCGAAAAAATCAAAAGATAAAGAATATTTTTCGGAAATAGCCTTCTGCAGATCCTGGGAAGAGACCATCTTGGCATTGCGGACCTCGATCTTCTCAACCTGAAAATAAGGGGAAAAATAAGCCAGATAAAGCCCCGCGGAAATAGCTCCAACAACCAGAAAACCATACAGGCTGGCTCTCTTCAAAAAAGCTTTCTGTTTTCTTTTCGTCGCTGTTTTCCTTTTTCTGATTGTCCTGGTTTTGATCTTTCCCGCCATCGCCTCCTTGATCTTGCCGTTTACGACCCGCTGGCGTCCGCGAAAATACGGCTGCGGCAAGTTCGCAAAACGGAAGCAAATCTCTTTATTATAAATTCCTTTTTTTCTTTCTTAAATTTTCAAAAATAAACGTCAGCCAATATAAACTCGACAACGGAAGATCTTTGGTCTTAACATATTCCTTGGTCCCTCCGCCGAAACCCATCTTAAAAAGGCTCAAACCGTACCAGGGGTGGTTTTTATCCTTGATCTCTATTTTCGTGCCGTCATTTTCTCCGATCTTCCTGAACGGCGCTATCCCCCAAAAATTATAAGCATTACAGCCTCGGCGCTTCGCCTCCTTGATCGCCTCCCACTGCAGAAGATAAGAAACCGGGGCTTTGGAGTGAGTGGAACCGCTTTGGTGATAAAAAGCGATCCCGGACCAAAAAATTATCATAGCCGCGGAAACGACCTGTCCTTTATACTTCCCGAAGAAAAAAGAGATCTTCCCGTCATTCGCGAAAGACTGGAACTCTTTTTCGAGATAGCTCAAAGAGAACGGCACAAAATGCTGGCGTTTGGCGGTTTCGCGAAAGACCGGATCGAACAATTTCAGGTCCCTGATATCCTTGCTCTGGACTATTTCTATGTCTTCGCTCTTCTCCGCCTGTTTTATCAAATAACGGGTGGTCTTCCTCATTCTGGCCAGTATTTCTTCCTGCGGCCCCTCCAGCCCAAGCTCCCAGGTAAACTCCGGATGCATATGGATCGGGGCATCGCGAAAGCCGCTATCGTTGAATATTTTTTCATTAAATGCGTTCTTTTTCCAGATTGGCGCTATCCTTATAAACCAACACTTTTCGGCAATGGCTATTTTTTGGGCTTCTAAAAGCAGTTTCTCGAATATCTCTTTCTTTTTTTGTTCCGGGCAATTTTCCGCCACATTCGGTCCGTGAGGCAAAAATAAAAACCTTCCGCGGCGGGCCGATACTTTTATGAATTGAGCCGTAGCAACGAGATCATCTCCCTCGAAAACACCTAGCCGCCAGATCTTGGAACCCAAAGATCCGTTGAACTCTCCCCAGTTGAAAGATTGCAAAAAAGTTTTTTCTTTGCATCCCAACAAAAAATCCTCCCACTGTTTTTTTTCGGTTATCTCTCTTGCTTCCATTTTATTCAGATGGCCAAAATATCGCTAGAAATCAAGGCTGCCGACTTTTTTCCAGGTATTTTCGTCGAGCGCCACCAAGCTGTCTTGGCCGATAACGTAAAGATAATTATCTATGTATGCCGCCCGCTTGGCCTGGACGCCGGAAACGGCTTTTTCCAAGACCAGCTCATCGTTCTTATAAGAAAAGACATATCCTCCTTTGCTGCCCGGCAAAAATACGATCTGCCTGTCTTTATCTTCCATGAAAGCGTGGTGATTATCGGTCGCTTCAGACCAATATTCGTCCAAAATATATTTTGATATCTCCTTCGGATTTTCGGCATCGCTGACATCGAACAAGGAAAGCTTGACCTTGAAGTCTTCTTTTCCTATCCCCAATATCTTATTTCCAGCCAAAGGATGAAGGTATGAAGAATAGCCCAAAACCTCGATCTGGCCGGCCAGTACCGGCTTGGCGGGATTGATCAAGTCCACCACAAGCAAAGGATCGGTTTCTTTGTAGGTGACGATATATCCCCTGTTTTGAACGAATCTAACAGAATAGATCCTCTCATCGTTCCAATCCTTGCTGATATCCAAAATCGATCCTACCGCGTTCAGATTATCGTCCAGAACATAAAGATCGTTAACCGTGCTTCCGCTGCTTGTCCAAAAAGGACCGAATCCAAAATAACTGTTTTGCCCGGCAGTGGATGCCAGCCTCAAATAACCGTTGTATTCATCCAGGGAAAATTGGTTCAACAGCGTTCCCGGTATGCTGCCATTGGCCGCCAAGCTGAAATCCGCAAGACTGATCTTGGCGATGCCGGTTTTTTCTATCTCTCTTTTTTGCTCCTTGTAATAATCGCCCAAAAGGTTCTGAACATCGTTGTTAAGTTTAAGCTGGTCGTCCTCGTCCAAGCTGCTGGCATACTGCTGGAGGATGAAATTCAACTCCGTGGATTTCGCTTGGCTGCTGATATCATAATCTTTAAGCTTGCCGATCTTCTCCACTATTCTTGGCGGAAAAATACCAGCCGCTTTTTGGCTTACGAATTTATAAAAAAGATTTATCGGGTCCGCAGAATAAGAATAGGTGACATAGATCGCGCCGGGAGACATATAAACAACCGACTTGCCGTTAGCGCCGGTAATGGACAAATTGTTTTTTATCTTCCCGTCCTTCGGGTCTATTAAAAATGCGGTATAGATCGAATCAGCCGGCGCGATGGTTGTCGGATGATAAATTTGACTGCAAGCGACCGTCAAAGAACCGTCTTCTTCCCAGACCAAAGGCTTGATCGGACAAGGCTGGATATCGTTGATCTGGGTCCGCGTCATCAGATAGATATTGCCTTCGTAAAGCCTGGCGTCCGTAACGTAATTTTGGTTGCCAAGCTTTAGCTCCCATGATTGTTTCGGCTTCGCGGGATTGCTGACATCATAGCCAACGAGAGCGTTTCCGGAAAAAACAACCAGTATATTATCCGCCAAAAGCAAGTCGCCGCTTTTTTTAATATTGGCTTCCAAGGATAAAGAGCTGGTCGGGAAAGCGCTTATTACCCTTGTCTCCCCCGGCCTTTCAAATGCCGGCATTCCGCTGGATTTTACGTCGTCCATCAGCCAATATATCGGCGTATCGGATGAATAATAGATCTCTTTTCCGTTCGTTTTGATAATATCCGGTTCATCTATGCCGCCCACCTGGACATTGGTTTCCGAAAATCTCTCCGAAGCCGATGATCCTTCCGAGGAAGATTGGACCGATCCGGATGATCCAACGGCCGTTGGGCTTTGGACGGTTGCCGTCATCGCCTTTTCCGAATACCCGATATTAATTCCAAACTGATCGCTGCTCAAACCAGAATAAGAACCGCTGGCCTCCGAGGCCAAAAGATAACTTTTAAAGTCTTGTTCATCTTCGAATTTTTTTATTCCTTGAACCGGAATCTTCGCGCTATCCTTGCTCTCCGGCTCGACCGGCTTTTCATCGGCGGGGGGAGGAACCTGGCGCCCGGAACCGGCGCTGAATCCCGTGGTCAAAAAAACAACTCCGAATACCATCGCTGAAAAAGCCACTAAGATTGTTATTCCCAGCCTGGTACCGACCGGCTTAGTCATTATAAGATCAAAAAAATTGACGAAGTTTGCTTTATTCATGATTTTTTTGCTTTTACTGATAACTTTTATAAGCCAAAAATTAAAAGGTCCCGGCTCGCCAAAATTCCTTCTTCCGAAAACGGCCGTCGGCAACTGAAATAAAATAAACCGCTCCAAGATCATCTCTCCCTATCTTTCGAACGAATTTTAAAAACGTGTTTATTTAATGATATCCCATTTTTAAACCTTGGGGAATGTGGAAAAACCACTCTTCGCCAGAAACCGGAAATCAATTTACTTATTCAGCATCCCAACTATATAATCCCGGGCCGCCAGCTGGGTTTTCAGATCATTTTTCAGCTCCAGGGCGATAAAGTTAGAAAAATATCCGGCCGGATAGTTCTTCAGGTAGTCCAGCTCGGAAAAATCACCGAGAAGATAATCATCATAACGCAAATAGCCCTTGAAAGTTTTTTCCGGATCTTTTTTTATCGCGCTTATGCAATTGCAGTGCGGCGGGAACCTTTCGATAAACTCTTGAAAAATTGCGAGCTTTACGGATTTCTGCAAGCGCTCATTCTCCAAATGGCTGATATTCAAACAGATCCCTCCGTATCTTCTTAGTTCGGCCTCATTGAACATCACGGAGGTATTTTCGATAAAAATATTTTTCTCGAATTTTAACAAAGCGGAAAAAAAAGGATATTCCGCGCCCGGATGTATCGTAAATATCTTCGTCCCGTATTCGTTATAAAAATATTCTACTTCCAGCTCGGTGACATCGTTCCTCAAATGAAGGATGGGAATGCTCTTTATCTCGCTTCCGTCGAGCAGGTCGCAAAGCTCCGCCCTTTCTTTCAGGGATATTCCGTTGATGAAAAGAGCCGCCTCCTTCAATCCAAGCTCTCCAGCCTCTTTGATCCTGGCCCGCCAATCAGAATCTCCGGCAGTTATAATAGATGGAAAAATTTGTTCTTTATTTACCATAGCTGGTTATTTGTCTTTTTTTAAAAATTACTTCAATAGATTAATAATATATCTTTTAGCTTCCAATTGCACGGATAGATCGTTCTCCATCTCCAGGGCGATAAAATCTGAAAAATATCCGGACGGATAGTTCTTCAAGTAGTCCAGTTCGGAAAAATCCCTTAAAAAATGGCAGTCGCGGCGATCCTCTTCCACTTCTTCGTTAAAATGCACCTCTTTTTGGATGGCGTTTATATGGTTGCATCCAATGGCGGAAGAAGATATCAGCCTCTTAAAATTTTCAAACCTTTCCGGCTGCATCAGCCGGTCATTCTCCAAATGGCTGAAGTCTATGCATATCCCGGCGAATTGATCCAATTCCGATCTCTCAAAAATATGGCGGACGTTTTCCAAATAAATTTTACCATAATAAGCGGAAAGATCGAAAAGAAAAGGATGGGTCGTCAGGGAATGAGTGTTAAAAACTTCCGTGCCGTATTCATTGATCAAAAGATCAACTTCTTCCGGAGACATATCATTGCGCAAATGAACAAAAGGTATCCTCTTTATTTTGCTTTTCGCCAAAAGACCATAAAGCTCCTCTCTGCCGATTTTATCCAAACAAGTCGGAAACAAAGCAACCTCAATCAAACCCAGTTCGTCAGCCTCTTTTATCTTGGCCCGCCAATCCGATCCCTTGGTTGTAGTTATCGAAGGCAGAATGTTCTCTTTGGAAATCATATAAAGTTAAAAATTTTATCGCCTTTTAATTTAAAATTTAAAAATCAAAATGCAAAATGACAATGTAAAATTTTAAAATTGATCCTACGACTAACATTTAAAGTTGAACAGAGGTTAAAAACAAAAAAAATTTTATCATTTTGATTTGTCATTTTGCATTTTGATTTTTGCATTTTGAATTAGAGAACAAATAGTTTTTGCCTGTTCGGCTGTTATATTTATATGCGTCGGTAAATTTATGATCTTTTGCGCTGCCTGTTCAGCCTTAGGACAATCCCCCTTCTTATAACCGAAAACACTCAAGAAGGTCGAAGGCGGGACGATCGGAGATCCGGCCCATCCGTCATTAAGATAGATATTGTTTTCTTTAAGCTTTTTCAAAAGGCATTGGGGATTGGCGGCCAAGATCGGATATTTCATAAAAACAGGGGTTTTATTTTTGACGCCGTCCAAGGCAAACGGCAAAACGAATTTACCGGAAGCTAATTTATTTTGATAAATTTTGGCGATTTTTTGACGATGACTGTTGAATGCTTCCAGCTTTTTGAATTGGTTCAAGGCTAAAACAGCCAAAGCATTAGGTAATTTTTTCGGGAAATAGCCCGGCAGACGGCCCTTGCCTTCGCTAGGGGCAACTGCCTTGGAAAGGATACCTGCGTTTATAAAAAAACTTAAAAAAGCTCTGCCTATTTTAAAACAGTTATAAGTCGGCAGGACCAGATAGTTCATCAAAACAGGGTGCAATAACTGCTGGAGCGTCCAGCCGAAAGACGGACAGCCGATGCTCGCATAAAACTCGCCGATCTTTTTGGCAATATCGGGATTATTCGTCGCAGCCATTCCGCCGTAAACGGAAGAGATCACCTTGTCCCGCCCAAAGCTGAAAAATGCCGCGTCGCCGAAAGTACCGCAAAATTTATTATCGTATTTTGCACCCAAGGCATGAGCACAGTCTTCTATTAAATATAATTTGTTCTGCTGGCAGAAGTTCTTGATCTCGGCCAGGTCGGCCGGCCAGCCGAAAGTATGCTGGACCATCACTGCCTTGGTTTGCGGCGTGATCTTCTTTCCCATATCTTCAACAGATAAGTTCAAGGTCGGATCGATATCAACAAAAACCGGCTTGGCCCCGACTTTCAAAATAGGATTGATCGCCGCATTGCAGGTGAAGGCCTGAACCAGAACATCATCGCCGGATCTGATCTCCAAGGCGCGCAAAATAGCTTCCAAAGAACTGCGGCCGCTGTTAAAAGAATAAGCGAATTTGACGCCAAGATATTTTTTAAAACTTTCTTCCAGCTCCTTAACGGCTTTGCCGTTCTGCCGCTCGCCCGGCCTAAAGATCATCTTTAAAGCAAGCGAAACATCGTCTTTTTGGGTATTAGGCGACAAAGATACGGATATTGGTTTTTCTTGACAATAGCTAGACATTATTGTATAACATCAATATAAAATTCGCTCTCTAAAAAACGCATACTCTTATTATGCGTTTTTTATTTACTTCTTTTCTTCCAAAAGTTTCAGAACCCCTTCCGGCACCCTTCCTTCCAGCAGAACCGTGTCCCCTCTTTGGGTTTCTTTTTTTATTACCTCAACGATCTTCTTCGTATCTTCCATAAATAAAACTTTCTCCGGTCCAAGGCGGCTTCTCAAAGCTCCTTCTTTTATATCTCTCACTCCCTCCGACGAAGTAATGATAGCAAGATCGCAAACCCGGCCGATCTTTTCGCCGATGGCTTTATGGACCTCTGTTGCGGCTTTTCCCAATTCGATAAGACTGGGCATTACCACTATTTTCTTTCCCACCCAAACGTTCAGATAATCAAGGTCTGCGATAACGCCGTCGGGATTCGCCGAATAAGAAGAATCTATGATATTCAAACCGTTAATTCCTTGTTTGACCGCTACCGGAGCCAAACCGGGGTCTATTTTCTGGCAGGCGCGCCCGATCTCGGCCAAGCTCATCTTCAATTCTTTCGCCGCCGCGGCCGCGGCCAAAACGTTGGAAACTATCGGCCAGCCGCCGGGCATATTCATTTCAATCCTGGTAAATTCTCCATCCCGCGAAAAGATCTCGAAAGAAACTTTCGATCTTTTAACTTCCACATTTCCCGCCCATATTTCAGCTTCTTCTTTGACCGAATACCGCTTTATCTTTTTTACGCCAAACCTATGGCTTTGCAGCTCTTTTCTAATAAGGCCGTTATCAATGTTCACTATCGCCGTCCCGTCGCCGGGCAAACTTTCTATCAGTTTGAATTTTGCCTTGACGATATTTTCCTGGCTGCCGAAAGTCGCGAGATGCTGCTGGTTAATGCATGTCAGAATCCCCATCTGCGGCTTGGCGATCTCCGCCGCAAGTCTAATGCCTTGAATGTCATAACCGCCTATCTCGCAAACAAAAATTTGATGTTCCGGCCTCAAAAGATCCAATATGGTCCGCGAAATTCCCACTTCGGAATTCTGATTCTTCGGAGTGCGCAAAACGTTATATTTTTTAGACAAGATCGCGGCTAAAAATTCTTTTACCGAGCTCTTGCCGCAACTGCCGGTAATCCCGATAACGATCAGGTCTTTAAACCGCGCGCGCTTGGCTTCGGCTTCAGAAACGGTCCGGTTCCTCAAAAAAGCGGCGACCGGCTGGAAGATCAAAACAATTCCGGAAACGATGGCCGGGGCTAAAATGTCCAAAAATAAAAGCCAGGCCAAAAAAACAAAACTGGCTCCGAATATCAGGAAAAAAGAGACCTGGAAATGGAAAACCGCGGTAAAAGCCGCCGCGGCAAGGAACAAAGCCTTTCCCGTCCAAACCGGCTTTTTTATTTTGCCGGAAACTAAACCGGATAAAGTCTTGGATGCCTCAAGAAAATACAAAATAATCAGCGGCAGCGACCACCATAATAAAAATTGGCTATTCCCGCTTGCAAAGAAAAAGATCAGCCAAGATATCTTGAACGAATAAATTTTATTCAAAAATATCTCCTGGCCCTTGGCCGTGGAAAAATGCGCCATGAAGCGGCCAAGATGGTAATTTTTCAGCTGCCAAAGGTAAAGCCAAAACAAAACAGCTTTGATCTGCTTTATCGCCCAAAACAATATTGCCAAATAAACCGTTACAGCCAATAAACTCATAACAAATTCATTTTAGCAGAAAATGGACCGAAAAGAAGCCCCAAGAAATCCACTCTTTTTTCTTCAAAAAAACTATACCTATCCGAAAGGTATAGTTTTTTTATTTAAGAAATCAAAGATTAAATCTGCTGTTATTTTTGGCTGGGTCAGATGAGGGCTGTGCCCGGCTTCTTCTATTATCTTTATTTGAGAACCGGGGATGGCCTTCTGGATGGCGAAAGCGTCGCTTATAGGCGTCGACTTGTCCTTCCTGCCCCAGACGATAAGAACCGGCCTTTTGATCCGCGCGAGGCATCCGCTCAAGTCCTCTTTATTTATATTCGCAAAGGTCGCTTTCATCACTTCATTTGCTCTTTGATAATCGTGAACTCCGGCAAAACGGTAGACGAAACTGCGGAAGAAAGGATAAAAGGTTCTTTCCGCCAAGGGAATACCCTTAAGTAATGCGCCGGATCTCGCCAAGGATAAAGATATCTTCTGCCGCCAGTTAAGGCGCTTGGGCGAACGGAAGATCGCCGCGCCGGCGATAACCATCTTTTCTATTTTTTCAGGATATTCGGCGCAAAACTTCACCGCAAGGCCGCCCCCGAAAGAATGGCCGACAAGAGAGAATTTTTCCAATCCGGTCTTTTCGGCAAATTTCAGCAGCAAAGAGATATAATCGTCTATATTCCAGAAATGGGATGGGTCGGAACTTTTTCCGAAACCCGGCAGGTCCAAAGATAGGACCCGAAATCCTTTTTCGGACAATATTTCCTGTACTTTCAACCAGGAATCCGATGACCCTCCCCATCCGTGCAAGATCAAAACCGGCCGACCCTCTCCCGCGACCTTGTAATTAACCTCGACCCCCCCGATGGCAACTTTCTTTTCCTCCATTATTATTTTTTTTCGATGACCGTGAACGGAAGATATTTTTGCAAAGCTTCCGGCCATACGACAATCTTATTGAATTTTAGCCACTTAGTCAAAACAAAAACCGACGGATCGCCGGTTTTTGGGTTTTGAAAGACATCAAACACTAATCTCCTGCCGCTGGGGCATGCCCTGCCAATTTTCGGTCAGCATGATCTTGCCGCGCTTGTAGGCAAGCCTGATAAACTTGCCGAGATAATTTATCTCCTTTTTCTGGCCGGGTTTTAAAGCAATTACTTTTTCCCCCTCATATTCAGGCCATCCTTCCCGGATGCTCGGACAGTACATAACGTATACCTGATTCGATCCTTTTTTGGGAGTATCGAGGCGGTATTTTTCCGAATCTTTATCGCCGGTAAATTCCAGGGAAATATGATCAACGTATATCGTATCATCCATTACAACGCCGTCGCGATAATGAGGATTGTTCTTCACATGATAACCGTCGGGATTCCTTATCAGCATTTCGGCCCTTACCGATTTGGAAGAAATAACGTCTTCCAAATAAAACATATCGCCGCGGTTAAATTCTCCGTTTTTGCGATAGCCTCCGACAAAGGGTATTCCCCTAAAAATGTATGGGGATTCTTTGGCATCATCTTGCACCTTATGGCTGATGTGGAAACACTTTCTTGATTTTTCCATGTTTTTTATGTGTCTTTCAGGCACTGTTTTATATAAACGCCTTGACCAAGACGTTGTTTTTCAAGAGCACTTCCTCTTTTTTTAAGAAAGAAGATCATTCCGATCATCTTTCCAAAAGAGAAATTTACTGGTGTATTATACAATATTTTTGTTATTAGTCAAGAAATGTACGATTGCAGGGTTAGGGTTACCTTTTCAGAAGGGATTATGTACAAGGAATTAAACAGGGAGCTGGCGATCTTCT
>Ga0265297_10009802_pt1 | contig 12240 bp, 28 predicted proteins | sample Munlanlwell13791_FD_192502 | JGI IMG/M metagenome (GOLD analysis project Ga0265297, IMG submission 192502) | Leachate microbial communities from a municipal landfill in Southern Ontario, Canada - Leachate well 137-91 | ecosystem: Engineered > Solid waste > Landfill > Unclassified | place...
CGGAAAAAATGTTATTAAACCATTAATATTAATAATTAAACCGGGAAAATTATTAATTAAACCGGGAGTTAGCCTTCCCGATCTCTCACGGTTTTAAAAAATTCTCAGCAATTATTAATTATATAATGCTAACTGAAAAGGATCGAATCCCCGTTTAAGCTAATGGTTTAACTAACGGTTTACTTAACGGTTTGAAACCGTAGTCTTAAACCGTTAAGTAAAGGCCCTGACAGAGACAGGGCCAATATGAGAGACCGGTTTTTAAACCGTTAACTAAACGGTTTCAATCCCCGGTTTAACGAACGTGAATCTTTCCTGAGTGCTGTACACATAGCCCAAAGACTTAAGATACGTATTGTACGGAGTTTTGAAGTGGGTCGGGAGCTTGTCAGGGAGAAGGTTCTCGTTAAAGAAAACGGGGCGTTCCTTTTCCTTGTCCCACTTGGCACAGACCTTATTGAGCATGTCATCATCCGAGGGGATTCGGCGTACCCATTTGTTTGTGTCAGTCATGAGGACCCACATCTTGAGTTCCTTCTCTTCTGCCCTTGCCTGTTCTTTGGCGATCAGCTTGCACAGCCTGTCCTGCTGTTCTTTGAGGTACTCAAGCCTGGTCTTCCGAGGTCTTTGTACTTGTGCTGTTTCCATGTGCGTCTCCTTTGTTTATTATTATTTTTAACAGTTAATACTGTTAAGAAAGCCCTGCATATTACAGGGCAATCTAAACATTATTAATCTTTGATCAGGCCATGTGCCATAGCTATACTATAGGCTACTGCTAAAGGATGCCCAAAGAACTTATTATCGTAATGAGTCTTGGCAACCTTTAATCCAGATATAACCTTCTCATTGTTTCCCCATCGAGCTTGTACTGTATCTTCTTTGGTACAGTAATAAAGATCATATACTTTACCTCGAAGCTCAACGTTTCCCAGAAAGATGCAGAATTCACAGCTATGCTTATACAGCCTGCTCATAGATTACCTTCCTTGATTACTTACGACTACACTCTTCTTTGCCAAGCCATGATAAGCTTTATTGGCCTGTTCTGTGCCTTCTTTTTTGGCGATACTCTGACTTATATCAGCCAAAGTTTTAAGGCTTGTACTTGACAGAGCATGAATCATTTTCACACCCATATCTAACCTCCTTTAATATAAAATTAATAAACTTATGTAAGCCCTGCTATTATACAGGGCAAACAAAAGGTTATTACTTTAATTTAAATCAACAAATTTATTGCAAGCTACAAAGTAATCACCCGGAGATTTCACAGTATAATTCCGTCTCTTGCAAGCACTCCTGCAATAACCTGAATTAACTCTGACTGTATCTCCTGCCCATTGTTTATTCAAAGGGCATTTAAAAATCTTACGGTCATCAATGATAATAATCTTATCATCTTCAAACCGACCATCCTGAGCCTGTGCAACTTTGCGAGTACATTCTGAGCTGTCCTGCCCTGCCTTACCAAAAGAGAAGGCAAGTACAAGAATTATAGCCAAGAATATAAAAAACGCTACATGTTCCATACGCCCTCCTTACTTTAAGTATTTTGAGTATTTGCCTATAGAAAGACCTGTAAAATAGCCTATTATAAAGCCGATTAACAGGGCTAAATAAAGACCAATTACTAATCCATCATACAGTCTTGTGCTTATTTCAATCATGTTCAGACTCCTTTTTAAATAGGCATAAGAAAGCCCAGGATTGCTCCTGGGCAATTTTAAGACTACTTTGGCAATCTACTACGCTTTTACTTCGGGGGCCGTTTCAGGGGCCGCTGTGAGCTTATACAGGTTATATTCTCCCTGCTTGCCGACATATCCCTGAGCTTTAACGACCTGATTGAAGATGGACAGGAACATGGTCGGGACAACTTCGGGGAGCTTGTCCAGATTGGCTGATTCCACGACCTTCTGTTCACGGTTCCATTTCATCTGGGGCAGATCCTTGTCAGCTTCATTCGGCCTGCGATTTACCCACTTGCCGCCTTCGAGAAGCCATGCCTTTTCCTGCGGAGCAGTTTTGGCATCGATCTTTTTCTGAAGCTTGGCAATCTGTTCCTGAAGCTCGGTAATCGTTACTGATTTTTTCATAAAAAATCTCCTTGTTTTTATTAGCTTGTTAAACAAGCTTCTCAAGCCCTATGTATAGGGCAAGAGAAGATGGTCTACACATCTTTCAAGGCAACAACATTATTTTTCATGGTCTGTAAATAGGCTTTTTTTGATTGCCTATCCTGCATTAAAGGCAGACCAGAATCAATCTTTTGTTCAGCTTTTTTTGTCATAAAAAACCACCTGATTTTATTTAGATTTAGCAGCTCGTTTAATGCTTATATAAGCCGCCTAACCATGAGATTAAGCGACTCGATAAAGATTAAGCGGCCTTTAAAAACACCATGTTTTTCTCGGCGGGTAAATAACCCAGGTCTTTTAATGCTATAGCCAGACTTGCATTAAAGCCTTTTCTGGGAACAAACGGTATTTTTTCAGGCAGAATTTCAGGAACACCAACTATGCCGACATCGTATTTATATACAATGCCTTTATAATTCCATGTCCTGTCTACAGAATTAAAACTCCACTTATTGTCGATAGAGTTTAATTCAGCAGTCAATTTTTTGATCTGTGCAAGAATTTTTTCCCTTTTTTCCATGACGCACCTCTTAATTTATTATTAGCTGTTTTTAACAGCATGAGTCTCCAGATTAAGTGAACTTAATACTATACGGGTGTATGGGTATACCAACGTCTGTATAGTATTAAGTCAACTTGATACTATACGGGTGTGTGGGTGTCCCCATATAGTATCAAGTTTTAGAATTTAATTAAACGATAAACCTGGGATTTACCCTGAATTCTTTTTTCTCTGAATTAGTCAACAAAACACCGTATTTGTCAACTACGTAAGGTCTGATTCCGACACTTTTTGTATTTGTGTGCATAATTTTCTCCGGCCTATTTATAGGCATATAAAATTAAAGCCTATATAAATTTATATAGGCTTTAAAAATAGCACAATTCAAATTTGAATGGATTTACTCAATTATCGCCCTCTATTTTTTGGGCATACTTTTCCATATACAGAAAAAGAATTTTTCAATTTCCATACATATACTATACATTTGTATAGCTATAAATTGTGCTTATATATAAAAATATAGTAAACATTTATTTAGTATTATTGCCAACAAGCAATAACTTTATATTAAATGTTTTTCTATATAGTACAATATAAAAAACAAGTGGAATTGATTTTTAAAAGGTTAATCATAACTTATGTATCTAATATACTTAATAATTTTTATTTTGAGGGTGATTTTAAAAATTTTTTAACTATTTTTTAAAAATTTTTAAAATCCGGTTTTAATACCGTTATGATAAACCGTTAAAAATAGACATTAAAATTTGTATAGTGTATGTATACCACACTGGGTATAGTAGTATTATAGTATATACTATACCACTAAATAAACCGGTATACCTGATATACCGTGAGGGACACCCCAAGCCGGTCACGGCAACCATCGGATACGCTACCGGAATTTTTTTGAAATTAGAAAATTATTAATTTTATTTTTTTAAATTAAGCATATATAAACCGGTCTTTTTACGGTTTAATAAAAAAATATATAAAATTTTTTTGATTTCTGAAGAATTATTAATTTTTTTGTTTGACAAAAGAAAGGGATGATAGTAAGTTTATCTTGATAATAAAAAGGAGATCTTAAAAAGAAATGAAGATAGTACCTATTAAGGTGGATCATGAATTTAATAAATGGATTTTTATTCCTCCACAGACATTTATAAATAAAGATCATATAATGAAAATTAAGATACAAACTATGAATAGAATGTATTTTAAATTGATTAATGATGAAGTTATACCTATTGAAGATGAAGCATTGATTTTTAAAATATTAAATGAATTAAATATTATTTTCGAGATAGAACATGATGGAACACCACATTTTTAATAAAATTAAGAATTTCTTTAGAACTTCTCTTAGAAAGGATGCAAGATTAAAAGAATTTATGGATGATATAAAGATAAATGAAGTATCTTTAAAAGATAATACCTATAATAGAGGGATGAGAGATGAATGGTTGTGAAAGTTGTAAATACGGGCCAACATGGGAGACATGTAATCGTCCCGAAAAGGCTCCCTCAATATGCTATTTTGGCTCTCATTGGAAACCAAAGGAGGAACCGAAATGACTAAGAAAGAACTGACAGCAAAAGATGAAAAATGGATTAGAGAATGTTTCTTTAAAAACCCCGTGCATTCATGTCCTCGTTGTGGTCATATGGCTATTTCCGGAGGTGGTTTCTCTGGAGTAATTAAAGGGATGCAACACACAAGCCACTGCCCCAACTGTAATTTGCTATGGGTGGAGTCATTTCAGCTTGTGCTGGTTGATGTTCAATTTTATGAGGCGGAACAGGAGGAACCGAAATGAGTGATGAAATAAACGACAAAATAAGAAGAATGTTCTGTACCGTTAATCCCGATAAAATGACACATACTTCGCACGGTAATTACTCTGAAGCATACGGGTTTTATCTTGAAACACAGGTCACCGCCCTCCGAGAAGCTCTGACGGCGGCGGGGAAGTTGATAGAATTGCAAAATGAGGAAAGAAATCTTATAATACAAAAAAAGGATCATCATGGAGTTACAAGGCGTACCAATGAAGCCTTTGAGGTTTACCTCGCGGCCATGAAAAAAGGTGAATCAGAAATGATTACTAAACCCGTAGGATTAACACCAAGAGACACGCTGGAAGATGCACTTGCAAGAGCAGATCGTATGTCAGATGGAAGTAATCATTTTTCTGGAATGTTGCTCGAACGTACAGATCTTCGGCGTATCGTTTTACTAGCATGGGAATATCGTAAATTGAAACAGATTGCCGATCAGTTGAAACGCCGATGTGAGGCAGCAGAGAAATTGATTGAAATAATCAAAGATAGAGATGGCGAGAATAAATATGTTACCCTAATTAATTCTTGTGATAAATACATAGAATGGCAACGAGCCATTAAAGATATGGAGGATGAGGAGTGACAAAAAGAAAAATTTATCAATGCCCATATGATATAAATGCTATTTGTTCTATGGATATGCCTTGTATAGAGTGTGATGATTTTAATGGACTCGAAGCAGTTCCTTGGGGTGAAGAGAATAATTATTTTGATGAAGCAAGAAAAATTATTCAATCATGGCCGGATTGGAGAAAGGAGTATAAACTATGAATAAGTATTATTTTTGTTGGACTTTGATAGGATTATTTTTTATAAGTGGAATAATTTGTCATATATTATCTGCTAGAGCACAAGCAAAATGTCATCATAACTGGGTTTGGAATCAAAATATAGAAGGATATTGGTGTGAAAAATGTTGGAAGAAAAAATAAAAAATTTTTTTAATATGTATACTTTTTTTATTATTGCGGAATTTATTGGATGGTTTATTATAACAACTATATTTGCAATAAATGATGATAATTCAAAAAATGATGTTATTTTTAGATATGCTTTTACTTTTACTTTTCAAGTAATTTTTACATTAGTATTAATTTATTTTTGGATTAAAAATTTATTTATTAAATATTTAAATAAAGATATAAAATAGATTTAAAATAAGGATAATAGAAATGAAAAATAAAATTTATTGCAATACTTGCAATCACAGACAAAGATTTGATTATGGTAGTACTGGATATTGTAAACATTTTTCTGCTATTAAAATTATTGATAATTTTTGGGAGCAAGAAATTACATATAAACATTGTTCTGATAAAAATAAAGAAAATGATTGTTCTTTTTATGAAAAAGAATTAATAGAAGAATCAATTTTAAAAAAGTTTTTTAAAAAATATTTTATAGGATAAATAAAAAATGGAACGATGCGAATGTGAATTTAATTATAAATGTATAAAATGTGGAAAAACTAAAGAAGAATCTATTAAAGAAATTAAAGGTGTTAATTATCCAGAAAATATGACAGTTCAGGATGTTATATATATTTTAAATTTACGGTTTAAAAGTGGTAATTCTGTTCCTGTAACACGATCTCGTATAGATGCCAATGAATGGGAATTAATTAAAAATTATATAGAAATGTTAAAAAAATGTTACAATGAATTACATAAAATTCAATTTGGAATATAAAAATAGCTTGACTTAAATATAATTAATAAGTATATTATAATTAATAATTTTATTAAGGAGTTATCTATGTCAGAAAAATCTGCAATTCTAAAACATATTATAGAAACCGTTTCTTCTGGTGAACGAATTAAAGTTAAATGTAAAAAAGAATGGGAAATAGATGGTCCAGATGTTGGTATGGTTTGTGATATTATAAGAATTGATACACATGATACTGATCCTGATGAACTAGCTGAAGAAGAAATTCTTGTTCACATGGATTTTATGCCCTATATTGAATATAATAAAGGTTTTGCAAATAAAACATGGTATGATCATTTAGGAGATCCTAGACTTACTTGGTTTGAAACAATTCATTGGAAAAAAAATCAAGGTGTAGAAGAATTATATATGATGAACAATGACTTTGAAAAAAATTTTGAAATTCAACTAGCTCCATTGTTTCTTGATTTTTTGAATTCAGAAGAATCAAAAAAAGGTATTTCTTATACTAAATTTTTAGAAAACACAGTAATGATGCTTTCTCATAAAATACTTTCTATTGAAACAAAAAGTATCATTAATAATGATATTGATGTTATGGATGATAAAAGAGATTCTGATTCTATTACTATTTTGGAATCTTTTAAAAAGAAACCTTTAAAAGGTGTAGGATATTTAATGGATTCAGAAAAAATTTTTAATAAAGCAATAGATGAAGCTATATCTTTTTTGAGAGGGAAACAAAAATGAAAAAATTAATTTTTGTTTTATTTTTAATGTCTATATTAATTGGATGTACGAGGGAAGACCAATATTCTGGTTTCTGTACATCAAAAAATGGTTCTAAATTTATATTTAAGAAATTCCATTTATATTATTATATTAATGGTCTTACTATTGAAAATAGAAGGGTTTCCATAGATTTAGAAGATATGGAAGAAATTTATATTTTTAAAGATAATGATATTTCTGGAATAATTAAAGAAAAACCCAAAACACATATTGAAGAGAATAAAAAACTTTAATGCAAAAAATTAAAAAAATAACTAAAGTTGTTAATGAAAAATTAAATAATAATTTATTTAAAATGTTTATTAAAAAGAAAACCAAAATTAAAATTATTGATACTAGCAATAAAAAAGGAAATTTCATTGATATAAAGGTTTAGGATTATATTATGAAATGTGATACATGCATGGTTGGGAAATTAAGAAATCCAATGGAATATCTTGGAAAGGGAATGTGGTGGTGCCCCAATTGTGGAATTTTATATGATCAAAAAGATGATAAATGGATTAAACCAAAACCACAAAATGAAAAAATAAAATTTCCTAATGGAGTATTTACATGGATAAAAATAAAAAAACAAATTCAACATCTGATAAGGAGATTAAAGTAATTCAAAATATTGCTGCTGAATTACTACAGGAAGATAAATTCTTAGCTTCTGTTGCTTTTGTTTATACCAAAAAACAAAATGTTATTTTGGATATTGTTGAAGAATTTTCTTCAGAAGAAAAGAAATCAGAATTCATTCCTCAGTTCTCGGAAAAACTTCTTGAAGAAGGAGCAAATAGAGTTATTTTTCTTAGAGAATCAGTTAATTGGACCCCGCCAAAAGAAATGTCTAAAAAAGAAGCTAATGAAATAAAAGATAAAAAACTTGATTCTATTTATTTTCAAAAGCAAGAAATTATATCTATGCTTGATATAACTAAAGATTATGCTGTTGAATATAAAATTCCCTTTGATCGTGAAGATCCTGGCACAGATAAAGAAAAAATTAATATAGGTAAACCAAAAAAAACATCTATTGAATTAGAGGAATTTAAACCAATCCAATTATCTTTAAAATTAGTAAGATAAAATTAATATTTTAATACAATTATAAAAATCCCCCACAAGGGGATTTTTTTGTTGACGATTATTTTATATTTGTATATTTTAATTATAAATGAGCAAATAGCTCCAGTTAATACCTAAGAGGATTAACTGAAATTACACTTTAAAGAGGTAACATTATGTACAAATCATTGATTCCTTCCTCTAAGGATTTACAAACATTATTATGGGGTTCCGACACAGATTTTATGAATCTGGTTGATCGTATGTTTGAGGACTTTCATTTTATGGATTTTTCGGAAATCGTAAAGAAGGATAATTATCCAATTTCCAATATTTATGTTGGGGAGGATCAATCAGTTAAAGTTGAAATTGCTGTCACTGGTTGGGATAAAAATGATATTTCTATTTCTGTTGAAGATGGCTCCATCATTATTGAAGGAAAAGAGAGCAGCAAAGAACAGGAAAAGAAATGGAGATTGATTAATGGTAAAATCAAGAAATCCGCTTTTAGTAAAAGAATAAGGTTGTCAAATAGGCTTGATTATGAAAAAGCAGAAGCATCTATTACAGATGGTCTTCTTACTATTATTATTCCACCAAAAGACGAAATTAAACCAAAAGCCATTTCAATTAAGTAATTTTATTGTTTAGAAAAGGAAAAGCCCTCAGAGATCTCTGAGGGCTTTTTTAGGTAGCCTTTCAAGGAGAACGTTATCGAAAATCTTAGCTACCTTTTGAACATTTTATTTTTGGAGGTTAAATACAATATAATTGTATTATAAAATATTGTCAACTAATTTTTTAAAAAATTTCAAATTTATACAACTTTTTATTTCATTTTTAATGAAAACATTTTATTATCTTTTATAAAGTATACATCATTTCCTTTATTATATAATTTGGTATTAAATAATATATTATCATTAATTTGTTTTATATTATTTATATTTTTATAATGAAATAATTCAACACAATTTTCAGTTCCGTGTACACATATCCCATTATCAAGAACTGTAAAATTTATTTCATTTGATTGAATATTTTCTATTTTTCTTAATGAATAATTAAAAGTTTCATCAAAACAAAATATAAATTTATCATATTTACCTTTTTGTTCTCCAATAACCATCATTACTTTATCTTGATATTTAGCATCTATAATACGATAACCAGATATTTCAGGAAGTTTTATTTGATAATGATTTCCTGCAATTGGAAATATAGATGCATGATACATTCCAAGTAAATTCTGTAATGCCATTCCATCAAATACTTGAGTAGCATTAAGAATAATATTACATACTGGTTTAATGCTTACAAATGTTTTATTTGGAAATGGTTCAGTAAATTGAAGTTCACTTATATTTTCTCCATGAACAATATAAATCCTATCTTTATAAGAAAATAAATCCATAGCTACGAAATCAAATGGAATATTTAAACCAGTATTTACATTATAAAGTTCTAATTTATTATTACTAATTGTTGCTGATATAATTTGTTGATAAATTGGAGTTACTCCAATATTTGCATTAGTTTTTACTTTATCATCAAGTTTATATTCATCATATAAACCTTTTGTAGTTAAAAAATAATTATGTCCATTTATATTTTTATATAAAATTATATCTTCTTCAAATTTGAATAATTCTTTAATATCAAAATTATCAGTTCCAGATAAAATTTTTAATTTTGGAGCTTTTATTATAATTAAAGTATCTGTATCTAAAGGAAATGGAAATCTCTTACCATCCTCAAATATGGCTTTATACCAATCTAGGAAGGCCCCAGGGACGTTCTGAGAAGGATCTAGAGCAGTTGGAGGTATACTTACATCTTTATTAAAAATAGATATGTTTTTAAGCATTCTTTCATCTAATGATTTAATTGAAGAATGTTTCCCTTTATAAGGATGTAACCCAGTTAATAATTGAAAAGTTATTATTCCAAAAGAAAACCAATCTGTATTTTCATCAAATTTTTTAGCATGTCTATCTCGAATAGAATCCATAATAGCTGTTGCTGGATAAGATTTAGTTTGATAACTATCAACATCAATAAAATAAACAGTATCAAATTTATTCTTATTAATTAAAAAATTCATTTCATTAAGATCAACAATTAAAATCTTATTATCATGACAATGTTGAACATTTTTTCTAAATTGTTTAATTAACTCTATAATTTGTTTTTGTTGTATATTATTTCTATCTTTAAACGCTTTAGTAAAAACCTGGCAAATAGAAACTGTTTGTTGGATATATTTCATAGTATATCCAATAGGAGTATTACTTGTATCTAATAATACATTTTCTGGTTTTATTATTTCAGGAGAACTTAAAACCGATAATTCCATTATTTTCCCTTCTGGTATCATATGGGATTTATTATTATAAATCTTATATGCTATGTTACTTTTTACATAGATTGATCCTTCTCCACCAGAAGAGATATAATGGCGTTTATCGAGAGTTTCTTCTCCCTTTCCTTTAATTACTAGTTTCATTCTCGTTCAATTCATTTGTAAGATCATTAATTTCTTGCATTGTATCATTTATTATTTGATCTAATTCAGCTTGTTGTTTTTCCCACAAAATACGTTTTTCTTGTTTTTTCTTAAATCTTATTTGTTCTCTTTTAATTTTATCAACTATCTTTAGAGATTCTTCATTTTGCTGATCAAGTTCTTTAATAACCATTTCTTTCATATTTTTAATAAAAGCTTTTCTTTTTTCTATAGCTCTATCTAATGAAAGATTTTCTCCTTCTTCTTGATTATAGGAATCACCATCAATAAAATTAACTTTTGCTCTTCCAACAAAAACAGTTTTAAAATCTTCATCACTTAGAAAGCATTTAACAATTTTATTGTTAAAATACCGAAACCGGATAAAATATTGATGACCATTAATTTGATACTTAATTCCTTTCATAGGTTTCTCCTTTATCATACTTTTGTTTTAATATTTCGAATAATTCTTTTTCTTTTTTTATTGTTTCTTCTTTTTTGAATATATCTTTTTCTTCTTCTATTTTTTTATAAATAGCTTCAACCGAAACTTCAATATAATCATTAACTTCATAAATTTTGGCTAAATCAACTTCTCTATCTCCTATATAATCTTCTTTAATTAATTGTTCAAGCTCTAATATAGCTTCAGCCATAGTAGATGCTTTAAGTGCTCTAAAAGCTAATCCACATCCTATCGAATAATCACAAGCTTCTGGTTGACTTAAATAAGCATAATATTTCATTTAAAATCTCCTATTTTTTAGTTGTTAATTCCATCATTTCATCTTCTATTTGATATACTAATTTATTGAAATATGGATTACGTTTTTCTTTACGAGTTCTCTCTAAAGGAAGATCAACATGATGATAATATACAAATTCTCCTGGATTTGCTTTCATAATAAAAATATCATCACCCAAGAAAACAGCTTCTTGAATATCATGTGTTACAAATATAATAGTAGTTTGTATTTCTAACCATATTTTTGCAAGCATTTCTTGCATTTGTAATCTAGTTTTTACATCCAATGCTCCAAAAGGTTCATCCATTACTATTATTTCTGGTTCAACAACAAGACTTCGTGCAATAGCTACACGTTGAAGTTGACCTCCTGAAAGGATAGGATATTTTGCATATTTATCTTCATGTCCTTTTAAACCAACAAGTTCAATAAATTTCATCACTTTTTCGTGACGATCTTTTTTATTTAATGTATTTTTATACTTTAATCCTAATTCTACATTTTGATAAACTGTATACCAAGGAAGAGAAGAATATTGCTGAAAAACCATTCCTACTCTATTTTCATGTGTACGTGGTTTTGCATAAATCAAAATTTCACCTTCAGTTGGTTTTTGTAATCCGCAAATATATCTAAGTAGAGTACTTTTCCCACATCCTGATGTTCCTAATAGACTTATAAATTGTCCTTGATTTGGTTTGTGCTCAATTAAAAAATGGAGATTTCCATCAAAAACAATATTTTTTCCATTATCATAGGTTTGTTTTATGTTTTTGAGTTCAAGTATATCAGGAAGTGCTGTATTTATAAAAGCAATTCCTCCATCTATAGGAGCACTTTCATGAGGAAGTTTAATAGCAATTTTTTGTGGATTTTGCTCTTTCTTTTCTTTTATAGGATTAAGATAATTTTCAAAATAATTCATGCAAATCTCCTTTATTTAAGAAGTTCAGGCAGAGTATATTGTTTATTATCAGT
>Ga0265297_10009803_pt1 | contig 12238 bp, 13 predicted proteins | sample Munlanlwell13791_FD_192502 | JGI IMG/M metagenome (GOLD analysis project Ga0265297, IMG submission 192502) | Leachate microbial communities from a municipal landfill in Southern Ontario, Canada - Leachate well 137-91 | ecosystem: Engineered > Solid waste > Landfill > Unclassified | place...
CACGATGACCCGCTGATCCACGTAGAAGCGAAACGGCCCCAGCCAGGCTTCCTGCACCAGATAGGCGGTGGGCAGGCGGTGCATGACGCGCTGTTGCAGGTTGTTCAGCAGCGTCAGGCGCTCGCTCGTGGTCAGGCGGGCATCGAGCCAGGGCTCGAGCGTGTCACGGGGCAGGTGCAGGGTGGCCAGGACGAGCCAGACGGCTTCATCCCAGGCGTTGTCCGTGCCGTGACCGTACGCCAGTCCGGCCTCGTTGAAGTGGCTGACCGCCCAGCGCAGCCAGTCGCGGACGGTAATCAGTTCATCGGTCGCGCTGTTGATCAATTTGACATCAGCCGGTCGAAGGTGCGCTCGTAGATGCGCGCCAGCGGTTCGAGATCGGCCACCGCAATGCATTCGTCGAGCTTGTGGATGCTGGCGTTGATCGGGCCGAACTCCACCAGTTGCGGGCAGATGTCGGCGATGAAGCGGCCGTCGGAGGTGCCGCCGGTAGTCGAGAGTTCGGTGGCAATGCCGATTTCGTCAGCGACGGCGGCCGTCAGCGCTTCGCACAGGGCGCCGCGCGGCGTCAGGAAGGGCTTGGCGCCGAGGGTCCAGCGGATGTCGTATTCGAGCCCATGGCGGTCGAGCAGGGCATGCACGCGCGACTGCAGGCCGTCCACGGTGCTGGCCGTCGAGAAGCGGAAGTTGAACATGATCTCGAAAGTGCCCGGCACGACATTGCCGGCGCCGGTTCCGGCATGGGCGTTGGAAATCTGGAAGCTGGTCGGCGGGAAATAGTCGTTGCCGGCATCCCAGGTCGTGGCGGCGAGTTCCGCCAGCGCCGGCGCTGCCAGATGCACCGGGTTCTTCACCAGATGCGGATAGGCCACATGGCCTTGCACGCCCTTGATGGTGAGGTTGCCCGAGAGCGAACCGCGGCGTCCGTTCTTCATCGTGTCGCCGAGACGGTTCACGCAAGTCGGTTCGCCGACGATGCAGAAGTCGATGGTTTCACCGCGCGCTTTCAGCGCTTCCACCACGCGCACCGTGCCGTCCACGGCATCGCCTTCTTCGTCGGAGGTGAGCAGGAATGCCAAAGAGTCGGCGCTGGCGGGACGCCGATTGACGAGGCGTTCGATGGCGACGACGCAGGCGGCGATTGAACTTTTCATGTCGGCCGCGCCGCGACCGAATAGATAGCCGTCGCGCACGGTCGGCTCGAAGGGCGGCGAGGTCCATTGTTCCAGCGGACCGGTCGGCACGACGTCGGTGTGGCCGGCAAAGCAGATCACGCGGCCGGCGGGTTTGCCGCCAGGATCGCGTCGCGCCCATAGATTCGAGACCCCGCCGGCATCGATGCGCTCGAGGCGAAAGCCCATCGGCGCCAGCCAGGAGGCGATCAGTTCGAGGCAGCCGGCATCTTCGGGAGTGACCGAAGGGCGGGCGATCAGCGCCCGCGCTTTTCCCAGCACCGGCATCAGGCGTCCATATTCAGTTTGAAGTCGCTGAAGGAGCCGGGTGCAACTGACTTGGTGTAGTCAGGAGCGCCGGCCTTCTCCGGCTCCGCTGCCGCTCCTGCGGCTGCGGCAGCCGGCGACGCGGCGTTGTTGATGACCTGTTGCAGGTTGTTGGCCGAGTCGGCGTTGGCGAGTGCTTCTTCGAGCGTAATGACGCCGGTGCTGTACAGCGTGAATAGGCACTGTTCGAAGGTCTGGCTGCCGGGCACCATGCTCTTTTCCATGGCATCCTTGATTTCGCCGAGGTCGCCCTTCTCGATCAGCTCGGCGATGTAGCGCGAATTGAGCAGCACTTCCACCGCTGGCGCACGGCCGCCGTCGGGTTTCTTCACCAGCCGTTGCGAGATCACGCACTTCAGCGTGACGCCGAGGTCGGCGAGCAGGGCCGGGCGGTTTTCCAGCGGGTAGAAACTGATGATCCGGCTCATCGCGTGGTAGCTGTTGTTGGCATGCAGCGTCGCCATGCAAAGGTGGCCGGACTGGGCGTAGGCGATCGCCTGGCTCATGGTGTCCTTGTCGCGAACCTCGCCGATGAAAATGACATCGGGAGCCTGGCGCAAGGCGTTTTTCAGGGCGATGTGAAAGGCTTTGGTATCGGAGCCGACCTCGCGCTGATTGACGATGGATTTTCTGTTCTGGAAGATGAACTCGACCGGGTCTTCCAGGGTCAGGATGTGGCCGGACTTGCGTGCGTTGCGGTAGTCGATCATCGAGGTCAACGTGGTCGACTTGCCCGAACCGGTGGCGCCGACCATCAGGATCAGGCCGCGCTTTTCCATGATCACTTCCTTCAGCACGTCGGGCAGGCTCAGCGTCTCGAAATCCGGGATGTCGCTCGGAATGTAGCGCACCACCAGTGCCGGCGAGCCCTTCTGGCGGAAGCAGGACAGACGGAAGTTGCCGGTGCCGGGCATGTTGTAGGCGCCGTTGAACTCCAGTTCCTCGAGAAACTCGTTCATCTGCTTTTCGGTGAGAATCTCGCCGAACAGACTCATGATGGTGGCCGCGTCCATCACCGTCTGATTTATCGGCATGGAATTGCCGTTGATCTTGATGTGAATTGGCGAGCCGACGGACAAGAACAGGTCCGAGGCCTTCTTCTCCGACATCAACTGGAACAGTCTCTGCATCGTACCCATGCTCTGGTCTCCCTTTGAGCTGCGCTGCGCGTTCAGTCGCGAAGCAGTTCGTTGATGCCCGTTTTGGCCCGCGTCTGCGCGTCCACCCGCTTGACGATGACGGCGCAGTAGAGGCTGTACTTGCCGTCCGCCGAGGGAAGATTGCCGCTGACCACCACCGAGCCTTCCGGGATGCGGCCGTACATCACTTCGCCGGTGGCACGATCGTAGATCTTGGTGCTCTGGCCAATATACACACCCATCGATATCACGCAGTTGTCTTCGACGATGACTCCTTCCACGACTTCCGAGCGCGCGCCGATGAAGCAGTTGTCGCCGATGATGGTCGGATTGGCCTGCAGCGGCTCAAGCACGCCGCCGATGCCGACGCCGCCGGAAAGATGCACGTTCTTGCCGATCTGCGCGCAGGAACCGACGGTGGACCAGCCATCGACCATCGTGCCTTCGCCGACATAGGCGCCGATATTCACGAAGCTGGGCATCAGCACCACGTTCTTGCCGATGAAGCTGCCGCGGCGGACTATGGCGCCGGGTACGACGCGGAAGCCGCCGTTCTGGAAGTCGTGGGCGGCATAGTGGGCGAACTTGGTCGGCACCTTGTCGAAGTAGCGCATAGGGCCAGCCTCGGTCACGACGTTGTCTTCGAGGCGGAAGGACAGCAGCACGGCCTTCTTGATCCACTGATGCGTGGTCCACTGGCCGTCGATCTTCTCCGCGACGCGCAGCGCGCCGCTATCGAGCTCGCCGAGGATATGTGCGACCGCATCGCCGATGCGCGCGGATACGGATCCGGGATTCAGGCTGGCACGGTCTTCCCACGCCTGTTCGATGATCTGCTGGAGTTCGTGCATGGTGGCTTCTTTCAGAGAGATAGACAGAAATCGTTGATGCGGTGGGCCGCTTCGAGGCACTCCTCATGAGTTGCGACGAGGGCGATGCGGATGAAGTTCGTGCCGGGATTGACGCCGCCGCCTTGGGTGGATGGGCGCGCCAGATAGCTGCCCGGCAGGACCACGACATTCTTTTGCCGCAGCAACTCGCGGGCGAAGTCGGTGTCGGCGATCGGCGTTTTCGCCCAGAGGTAGAAGCCGGCATCCGGCATTCCGCAATCGAGATGGTGGGCGATCAGCGGCGTCACTTCGTGAAATTTTTCCGCGTACATGCGGCGGTTGTCGCGGACGTGGGCCTCGTCGTTCCAGGCGGCGATGCTCGCCGCCTGCACCGCCGGATTCATGGCGCTGCCGTGGTAGGTGCGGTAGAGCAGGAAGTTCTTCAGGATGGCCGCGTCGCCGGCGACGAAGCCCGAGCGCAGCCCTGGCACGTTGGAGCGCTTGGACAGGCTGGAGAAGGTCACCAGGTTGCGGTAGTCCCCGCGTCCGAGATGGGCAGCGGCTGTCAACCCGCCCAGTGGCGGCTTGGCTTCATCGAAATAAATCTCCGAGTAGCACTCGTCGGAGGCGATGACGAAGCCGTGGCGGTCGGAAAGCTCGAACAGGGCTTTCCACGACGCCAGGCTCATGACCTTGCCGGTCGGGTTGGCGGGCGAACAGACATACACCAGTTGCACATCGCGCCAGGTGCTTTCCGGAAGCTCCGCCCAATCCATTTCAAAATGGTTGTGGGGCACGGTGTTGAGATAGACCGGTTGCGCTCCGGCCAGCAGGGCGGCGCCCTCATAGATCTGGTAGAAGGGGTTGGGGCAGACCACCTTGGCACGGCCACCGGCGCGATCGATGACCGTTTGGGCGAAGGCGAACAACGCCTCGCGCGAGCCATTGACCGGGATCACCTGTGTCGCCGCGTCCGGAGCCGGCACGGCATAGCGACGCGCGATCCAGGCGGAAATCGCCTGGCGCAGGACATCCGAGCCCTGCGTGGTCGGGTAGTTCGCAAGCCCGGCGAGGTTGTCTGCCAGGGCGCGCTGGATGAACGGCGGCGTGGCATGCTGCGGCTCGCCGATCGACAGCTTGATCTCGCCAAAAGTCGGCGCTGGCGATACGCCGGCAAACAGCTGGCGCAGCTTTTCGAACGGATAGGGCTGCAGACGGGAGAGATCGGGATTCACGGGGTGCTGATCGCGGGAAGGCAAAGAACCTCATTATACGAGAGGCATCCCGCTCGTCGATGGCTGCGGATTTCCGGTACATTCACGCTTCTGCACTGCATGAGGAAACAGGCATGGGACAGATGATCGATTTCAAGCGGCCCGACGGCAGCGCCTGTCGCGGCTACCTTGCGAGCGCCGGGCCGGGTCGTCCGGGCGTCGTGGTGATCCAGGAATGGTGGGGGCTCAACGACCAGATCTGCGGCGTGGCCGACCGCTTCGCCCGAGCCGGCTACAACGCCCTGGCGCCGGACCTGTTCAAGGGCCGCGTCACCCAGGAGCCCGACGAGGCCAACCACCTGATGAACGGACTTGATTTCCCCGGCGCCACGCATCAGGACATCCGCGGCGCCGTCGATCATCTGCGCGCCATGGGTGAAAGCAGCGGCGGCAAGGTCGCCGCGATGGGCTTCTGCATGGGCGGCGCGCTGGCCATCGCCGCGGCCGTGCATGTGCCGCATCTCTCCGCCGCGGTATGCTTTTATGGCATTCCGCCCAGGGAGTTCGCCGATCCTGCCGACATCCGCATTCCCTTCCAGGGCCATTTCGCCAGCAAGGACGACTGGTGCACGCCGGCCGCGGTCGACGCGCTCGAAGCCGCGATGCGCGCCAAAGGTGCAGCGCCGGACTTGTATCGCTACGAAGCCGACCATGCCTTCTTCAACGAGCGCCGCGGCGAGGTCTACGATGCCGCCTGCGCCAACCAGGCATGGAGTCGCACGCTGGCCTTTCTGGGCGGGGCTCTGGGCTGATCCATGCCGACACCTGAACTCACACCCGCCGACTGGGTGAATATCAGCCTCACCGAGGCGATGCTGGCGCGCGACGGCCCGCCGCTTTATGTTGCCGCCAAGCTTGGCTGCGTGGCGGCGGTGCGCGTGATGTGCGAAGCCGGAACCAATGTCGAGGTGCTCGGTCCCCGCAAGGAGCGGCCGCTTCACGCGGCGGCGGCCGGTGGCCACGAGAGCATTTGCGCAACGCTGGTCAGCTCCGGCTGCAATGTCGACGCACAGGATGAGGACGGCAACACTCCCCTGATCACGGCGGTTCTCAACGGCCATGCATCGCCGGTCGAACTGCTGCTGGCGGTGGGTGCGGACATCAATATCGCCCGGCTTGACGGCATGACGGTGATTGATATCGCGCAACTGCCGGGCACGCCAAAGATCGTCTACGAACTGATCATGCTGGGCCAGGATGAACTGGATTGACGCCGCATGAAGCTGTACCTTGCGGGTCCGGACCTGTTTCGTCCGGATGTACTGGAATGGGCTGAACGCGTCACTGCACTTTGCCGCCGGGAGGGCCATGAAGCCCTGATTCCCCTCGATGGAACGCGAACCAATGCCGGTGACATCTATCGCAACAATCTGCGGCTGATCGGCGAGGCGGATGCGGTGCTGGCCAACCTCAATCCGTTTCGCGGCGCAGAGCCGGATTCGGGAACCTGCGTCGAAATCGGCTACGCACTGGCGCTCGGCAAACCGGTGATCGGCTATGCGGAGGCGCTCGCCCCGTTGCGCGAGCGTCTGCAGGCGACCGGTCCCGGCGCCGACGGCCGTTACCGCGACACGGCGGGCTGGGCCGTGGAAAATTTCGATTTGCCGCTGAACCTGATGCTGGCGGTGCCGGTGCAACTGGAGCAGGGCGGCATCGAAGCCGCGCTGCAGGCGCTGCGCCGGCAGCAAGGGGAGCCGAAATGAAGTCGATCGGAATCATCGGCGTCGGCAACATGGGCCTGCCGATGCTGCAGGCCCTGCAGCGGGCAGGCTTCAGCGTCGTCGCCCGCGATCTGCGCGGCGATGCCGAGGCGGCGGCGCGCGCTGCCGGCGCCCGTATCGCCGCCAGCGCCCGCGATCTCGCTGCGCAAAGCGACATGATCCTCGTCGTGGTGGTCGACGCCGCGCAGATCGAGGATGCGCTGTTCCGCGAGGCCGATCCGGCCGCCGCCGGCTGGCGGCCTGGAACCGTGGTCGCGCTGTGCAGCACCATCGGACCGCAGGACGCCGAAAGGCTTGCTGAACGCATCGCCGCTGCAGGCGGCCTGGCGCTCGACGCGCCGATTTCCGGCGGGCCGGTGCGCGCAGCGGCGGGGCAGTTGTCGCTGATGCTGGCCGCAACGGAGCAGGTCCTTGCGGTTGCGGCGCCGGTGCTTGCCGCCCTGGCCGACAAGCGCTTCCATATTTCGGATCGTCCCGGCGACGGCGCGCGCATGAAACTGGTCAACAACCTGCTGGCCGGGATCAATCTCGCGGCGGGTGCCGAAGTGCTTGCCATGGGCGAAAGCCTGGGCCTCGATCCGCAACTCATGCTGGCAGTCGTCGGTGCCAGTTCGGGACAAAGCTGGATCGTCGATGAGCGCATGTCGCGTGCCTTTGCCGGCGATTTCGCGCCGCGGGCCCACGCCCGCATCCTGCTCAAGGATGTGACGCTCGCGGTCGGCATGGCGCAGGCCGCCGGCTGCGAAGCGGGGCTGGGCGAGTCCGCGCTGGCCCTGTTTCGGGAAACCGTGGCGCGCGGCTGGGGTGCCGAGGACGATGCCGTGCTGCTCAGGACGGCGCGGGAACGGATCACGGAAAAATCCGCCGGGGAAAGTCCTGGCGCGGACGCGCCGGTGGCGGCGCAGCCCTAGCGGACGCGGACGGGCGGCGCCAGCCTGATTTCCGGCGCGATGCGCGTGCTCTCGCCGTCGACGATCAACCAGAGTTCGGCTTCCTGCAGCGTGCATTGCAATTGCATGCCGCGCTCGGCCAGGGCTGCCAGCGCCTGCGATTCCTCCGCTGCCAGATTGATGATCGTCAGATTGTCCTGCTTCTGCAGGGCCGCCTTGTTCTGCTGCCACCACATGTCCGCGACGCGGCCGCCGTAAGTCACCACCACGACCTGTCGGGCGCGCCCGCAGGCGCGGCGGATGCGCCTTTCCTCGGGCAGCCCGACTTCGATCCAGAGCTCGATGGCGCCGGTCAGGTCCTTGCGCCACAGATCGGGTTCGTCTTCCGACGACAATCCCTTGCCGAAGCTCAGCGCTTCATCGGCGTACAGCGCGAAGGCGAGCACGCGTACCATCATGCGTTCGTCGGTTTCCGACGGATGCCGGGCGACGGTCAGCGCATGGGTCTGGTAGTAATTGCGGTCGAGATCGGCGATCTGCAGCTCGACCTTGAAGATGGTGGATTTGAGGGCCATGGTGCGTGTCTTGAGCGGGGCCACATTAGACTACACATCCGTCGTTATGGAGGTAAGGAAATTGGTCGCACGCAGAATAGCGGTCATAGGCGTCGCCAGCGGCTACGGGGCCGGCGATCCGGCCTGTCAGGACGGATCGGAAGTGGTGCGTGCGCTGCGTTTCCTGTCCGATCTCGAAGCGGTGGATGACGGCCTGCACTGGGACGAGCCGGTGCGCGCGGCACAACCGGTTCCCCGCGATCCGATCGACGTCGTGCAGGGTGTTGCCGCACAGGTGGCGGATCGCATCGGGCAGCACCTGGCGCAGGGCGACTTCCCGCTGGTGATCGGCGGCGACCATTCCTGCGCCATCGGCACCTGGTCGGGCGTCAAGCGAGTACTCGGTGCGGAGGCGCGGCTCGGCCTGATCTGGATCGACGCCCACATGGACAGCCACACGGTCGCCACCAGCCAGACCCATCACATCCACGGCATGCCGCTGGCCAGCCTGCTCGGCCACGGTGACCCGCGTCTGACCGGCGTGGCCGGTGATGGTCCCAAGCTCATGCCCGGGGATGTCTGCCTGATCGGCGTGCGCAGCTTCGAATCGGAAGAGGCCGCCTTGCTGAAGAAACTCGGCGTGCGCATCTACTTCATGCACGAGGTGCGGCGTCGCGGCTTGTCCGAGGTGTTTGCCGAAGCTTTGCGCCTGGTCGGCGAACACACCGCCGGCTACGGCATCAGCATCGACCTGGATGCGCTCGATCCCGCCGAAGGGCCGGGCGTGGGAACCCCGGTTCCCGGCGGCTTGCTGCGGGCGGACATGACCGATGCGCTGGCGCTGGCGCATGGCGACGACAAACTGCTGGCCGTGGAAATCGTCGAATACAACCCCTATCTCGACGAGCACTTCGTCACCGCCCGCGCGATCCACGACTTGTGCCAGTCGCTGATCCCGTGACGGCGGGCCTCCCGGGGCGGGCTGCTACTTCTTGATCGGCGTGGGAATCGACGAATCTCCCTTTGCGCCGCCGAAAGGCAAGGCCGGCACGGCGGGCTTGGTCTTGTCCTTCTTGGGTTTCTTCTGTTCGCGATTGCTGCGCATTTGTCCCTTGGCCATTTGAGTCTCCTGAGTGTGAAAGCATCGGCTGCAAATGCGACCGTGTCGGCGCCGGGGAGCGCCTTGCCCGAAATCTGCCGGCGTGGTCGCATTTCGACGATTGGCCCCGGTGAATGGTACTCCCAATCGGCGATGCCGATTTGACATTGCCGGTGTCGAGGCATACATTGAAATTGCGTTCGACTTGAGGGCAAACTCAGGAGGAACTTAGCGCTGAAAGCATATCCTTGATCTAGCGTTTCACCGTTCTACCAGGAGTCTTCCGGGCTCCAGCCCCGATGGGCAGCGCCGATTTGAGTTTCAGCTTGCGGGCGCACTACAAGTACAGCTAAAGCGTTACGCGAAAAGTCCGTTCCGGCGAATATGCCAAACGGGCTTTTCGCCGTTCACACCCTGCCGAAATCGACCCGGGCCGGCCCGGCCGGTTTCCTCAGGAACTGCAGGACAGCGCCGAACAGCCGGCCTTGTGGCGCGCCCACTCGGGTCGGCGCGCGGCCAGATCCTCGTGTTGCGGCTGCTCGTCGTAGGGATGTTCGAGCACCGCGAGCAGGCGCTCGAGTACCGACGCATCGCCCTCGGCCAGCGCATCGATGGCAAGCTGGGCCAGGTAGTTGCGCGGTACGTACTTCGGGTTGGTCCGGTTCATCCGTGCCCGTCGCGCCCCAGGGTCCTGCCCGTCGCGGCGCACGCGTTCGGCGTAGCGGCGCAGCCAGTCGAGCAGGTGCGCGCCGTCGCTGTCGTCGTAGAAGGCGGCACGCAGCGGCGCAATCAGTGCCGCGTCATCCGTCGCGGCGACCCGTACATCGGCGAGCCCGCGGAAAAACAGCGTCATGTCGGTTTCGGCGCCATGCAGTGCGGCGAGCATATCTTCGACCAGCGCATCGTCGCCGGCGGTGAACTCGAGCAGGCCGAGCTTGTCGCCCATGATGCGCTGCGAGCATTCGCCATAGACCCGGCCGAAGGTGTCGATGCCGGCTTCCAGGCCGGCGCGGTCGGGGATCAGCGGCGACAGCGCGCCGGCCAGGCGCAGCAGGTTCCACTGCGCGATTTCCGGCTGGCGGCCGTAGCAGTAGCGGCGGCCGGTGGCGTCGGTGGTATTGGGCGTCCAGCCCAGGTCGTAGCCCTCCAGCCAGCCGTAGGGGCCGTAGTCGATTGTCAGGCCGAGGATGGACATGTTGTCGGTGTTCATCACACCGTGGACGAAGCCGACGCGCATCCAGTCGGCGACCATCACCGCGGTACGGCGGCAGATTTCCTCGAACCAGCGTGCATAGACTTCTGGCGAAGGCTCGCCGAGTTCGGGATAGTGAGTCCTGATGACGTAATCGGCGAGTCGCTTGAGTTCCTCCAGTTCCTCGTTGGCGGCAAGTATTTCGAAGTTTCCGAAGCGGACGAAGGAAGGGGCGACGCGGCAGACGATGGCGCCGGGCTCGTCCTGCGCGTTGCCGTCGTAGAACATGTCGCGCTCCACGGGCTCGCCGGTGGCGACCAGGCTCAGCGCGCGCGTCGTCGGCACGCCGAGGTAGTGCATGGCCTCGCTGCAAAGGAATTCGCGCACCGAGGAGCGCAGCACCGCGCGACCGTCGGCCCGGCGCGAGTAGGGCGTGCGGCCGGCGCCCTTGAGCTGCAGCTCGCGGCGCCGGCCGTCCGGGCCGATCACCTCGACCAGCGTCATCGCCCGCCCGTCGCCGAGCTGGCCGGCCCAGTTGCCGAACTGGTGTCCGCCGTAACGTGCGGCATAGGGTTGCATGCCCGGCAGTACGCGATTGCCGCCGAGCACATCCGCCGCAGGTCCGGTCGCGGATGCCGGACGTGCTATGCCGAGCTGGTCACCGACCGCGTCGGCCCAGGCGAGCAATTCGGGTGCCGCGACCGGCGTCGGTTTGACCCGGCTGTAGCAGGCGTTGCGCACCGGACGCGGGAAGTCGTGCTGCAGCGGGTCGGCCGGCAGGCTGCGGACGAAACTGTCGTCGAAGCGGCTCGCCAGCTGCGGATCGCAGAGATCGAGCCTGGCGGCCAGGCCGAGGTTGATGCGGGGGATGTCGTTCATGAAAGGGTCGCTGCAAATCGAGCAGGCAGTGTACCGCGCCTTTGCTCAAGAGTCGGCGCCGGCGACACGGCGATTTTTGCGCGATAACCCTACTGCCGCAATGCCTCGCGGCCGCCGGCCCGCGCCAGAAGTGCATCGAAGCCCGGATAGCATTCCGCCGTCAGCACGAACTTGCCGGCGAACTCGCTGCGCGGTTCGCCGCTCTTCAGCGCGGAAATGAAGCCTTCGCGGTCCCTGATCCAGCTGCCGCCCAGCAGCGTCACGCCGCGGGCGAACAGCGCATCGGGCAGGCAGCCGGCGCTGGGGCCGACCATGGCGAACCACGTCGCGTTGCGGCAGCAGTCGAGCATGCGGTCGAGCGTGTCGTTGAGCAGCAGGGTACTGGTCGATACCACCTTGCTGCAGGCGGCGAGTTCGTTCGCATCCAGCGTCACGCGGTAGCGATCGGACTCACCGGCCAGTTCTGCCTTCAATTCGACCACCGTGAGCTGCGCGCCGCTCTCCAGAATTCGCTTCAGCAGCGGCCTGAACAGCCCGATCATGCCGATCTGCTCGCCCGGCTGCGGGTTCATCCGGCCGATCGAATCCGGGCTGTCCTCGGGGCGAAACCCCGCGCGATCGAACAGGCAGCGGGTCAGCGCATTGGCGGCGGCGAAGCCGATGGTCTTGCCGAAAGAGTCGGCGCTGGCGTAACGGCGAGCCACAGCCAGCGCGTCGGCGCCGGCGAGGCCGAGGCCGTGGGCACCATGGTGCAGGCGCGCCAGCGTGTCGTCGAACAGCACGTAGGACAGGCCGAGCGATCCGTCCTCCAGCTCGAGTGCGCAGAACTCGCCCTTGGTGTCTTCCGCCGCTTGCGCCGGCGGCAGGTGCAGGGCGCGCACGCGCGGCAGGGGGCCGTGCGAGGCGAATGCCTCGAGTTGCGCGAGATACTCTGCGGCGAAGCTCATGGCCCGCCTTCTGCCTCGCCGGCGGGGTCGCCCCGGTGCCGGCCGTCCCGCAGCGCCGCGGAGGCGGAGGCGCCCGAGACCGTTCCCTCCTGGTTGGCGGCATTGCGCAAGGCGCCCGGAAAATACAAGGCAGTCAGGCGCTCGGAATGAATCGGCGAATCGACATTCGAGCCGCCATAGCGGCGCCAGTCGCGCACCGGGTAAATGCTGTCGG
>Ga0265297_10009804_pt1 | contig 12238 bp, 16 predicted proteins | sample Munlanlwell13791_FD_192502 | JGI IMG/M metagenome (GOLD analysis project Ga0265297, IMG submission 192502) | Leachate microbial communities from a municipal landfill in Southern Ontario, Canada - Leachate well 137-91 | ecosystem: Engineered > Solid waste > Landfill > Unclassified | place...
TACCTCTTTAACAATCGGCTCAACTATTTTTGCTTGGCCATTTAAGAATTTATTACTTTTTAGCCAATTTTCAAAAACCGTTCCGAGTTCATCAATACTATAATTAGAAATATCAGCAATTGAAAGATTATTTATTTTTACAGCTATTATTTCCGGCTTCAATCTTGCCCCATGACACATCGGGCATAAGAAAGTTCTCATTACCTTTTCAATTTCTTGTTTTACAAAATTCGACTTTGTTTCTAAATATTTATCATCAAGATGTTTTAAAATACCAACAAACTTTTCGTCACCACGTAAAATTAATTTCCGCTGCGCCGGATCAAGGTCTTTAATTGCTGGACGTAAACTAAAACGGTGACGAGCAGAAAGTTCATTAAGCTCTAAAAACAGCCCATTGCCATTTAAGTTAGTGTGAGACAAGGGTTTAATTGCTCCTTCTAAAATACTTAGATTATTGTTAAAAACTAAATCAGCATCAACTTCTAGTTTTGTTCCAATCCCTCCGCAAGATTGGCACGCACCATGTCCAGAATTAAAAGAAAAATCCCGAGGCTCCAAACTAGCGCGACGATAGTCGCATTCTGGGCAAGAAAAATATCTCTCGACTTTAGTTGAATTGCTCTGTTTCCCGCGGATACTTTTAACTGTTTTTTTCTCTTCCGAAGACTTAACTAGTTTAATGTCGCAATGAGGACAATACGGTTCACCGCACTTAGAATAGAGCAAGCGTAAATAATCATAAATTTCAGTGATTGTCCCGACCGTTGAACGCGGATTATGACCAACCGTTCTTTGATCGATAGAGATGGCCGGAGATAATCCTTCAATTAAATCAACGTCTGGCTTATCCATTAATCCAACAAATTGCCGAGCATAAGAAGAAAGTGATTCGACATAACGACGTTGGCCCTCGGCATAAATAGTATCAAACGCCAATGAAGATTTGCCCGATCCAGATAGACCAGTGATAACAACCAGCTTGTCACGTGGAATATCAAGGGAAATATTTTTTAAATTATGTGTCCTTGCCCCCCTTATTTTGATAAAATTCTCGGACATACTACGCAAAGATTAAAAATTAATTAGGTTTACTATAGCGGAAAATCACAAAAAAATCAAGACAAAGATAATCCTGATTTTTAATGATGGTATTTAGTTTAGTAATTCTTTTAAAATAACGGATAAAAAAGTTTGAAAAAAGCAATAAGAATGCGATCAAAGCGCTTAATTTTTAATTTCTTAGTATTAAAACGAAGTGACTCATCTCGCCAATGACCGACAATTCTTTTTAAATCATGAACTAAATCCTTTTGTTGAAAGAATACCCCCGCCTCGACGTTTAACCCGAAGGAAACTATATCCATATTTTGTGAACCGATAACTCCCTCCGCTCCATCAATAATCATTATTTTAGCATGATTCATTGTTGGCGTTAGAAAAAAATCCACGCCCAATGCTGACAAGCGGCAACAGTTTAAATAATTAACTTTATTTAAACCTTTAACGTCCGTGTCATTTGGAATAATAATTTCCACCTTGACTCCACGACGACAAGCATCATCTAAGGCCGCAATGAGCCAGCGAGGAGGAAGAAGATAGGGAGTAACAATTTGGATTAGTTCTTGAGCAGCATTTATTTTCTCTTTATAATAAGTATTTAAATAATAGAGCTTGCTTGTATTAACCAAATTATCAATTATCCATGATTTAATTTTTTTAGTCATTGGTAGACGACTATAACGTAGAATTGAATCTTTTTTGCCGCCGACTCTTTGATAATTATAAGCAAAAGATTTAAGAATCGGTTTAACAATCTGCCCTTCCAGTCTAATTTGCAAATCACTCCAATTACGAATCTTCTCGGAAATATTAACGCCACCTAAAAAAGCAATTTTATTATCAACAATTAAAATTTTACGATGTGTTCTTCTAATCCAATGACTGAAATAAATAAATTCCACCCCTGCTTCCTTTAACTTCACCACTTCTTCGTGCTTTAAAGAAGCACTACCATAAGCATCAGCGACTACAACGACCTCTAATCCGGCTCGTGATTTCTCCTTTAAAAGATTAAGAAAATTATGAGTAGTGTTTGTATCATTTAAAAATATATACATTTCAAGATAAATATACTTTTGCGCAGCTTTCATCGACTTGAACATCCCGTCCCAGGCTTTTTGTGAAGTTGTATATAATTTATATTTCATTTCTTATCTATTAAGCAACGCTTTTATTTCTAAAATCTTTTCATCAGCCGCTTCCTCGCCTGCTTTAATAATCTTAAGAATTACTTCCTTGGTGAAATATTTTGATAAGCCAGAGGTCGAAATGAATGCGGAAAGATCGGGCTCAATAACAATATCAATATCCTTACTCTTAATTGCGTTACTGGCTAAATTATGCAAAACAATTCTAGTGCTGCGCATAACTACTTTTGGCATTGTAAACTTTCTTTTAATAAATTCATTTTCATGGTAAACATTAACACCAATAATAAGGTCCGCTCCCATTTTTTTTAACAAATCCCCGGGAACGGGGCTGCTCAATCCTCCGTCAATTAAAAGTTTGTCTTTATACTTTACAGGTTTAAAAACTAAGGGCACGGAAATACTCGCTCGAACCGCTTGCGCGATATCGCCCTCACTAAAAACAAACGGCTGACCACTTAATAAATCAGTGGCAATAATTTGGAGAGGAATTAAAGAGTCTTTAAATTGATATTTTAGAAAAATTTTATCTAAATATTTTGCAAATTTATTCCCGCCAATAAACCCTCCTGTGAAACTAAAATCAAAAAAAAGCGGCATTTTTTCTCGAGAATTAATAGTAAAATCTTTTTCTAACTTATCAATATCTTGAAAAATAGCATAATAAGCAGCGATTAGAGCCCCCATGCTAGAACCACTTAAAAAATCAATTTCAATCTCATGTTTTAATAATGATTTTAAAACACCAATATGCGCAAAGCCTCTCCAGGCGCCAGACCCTAGAGCTAAACCAATTTTCTTTCGCATTTGTTTGTTTTTCATAAATAAAAATACCTTATTAGTATAACAAAAAGACATTAAAAAAGCACTCTTGCTTAAAAATTGAACAATAAAAAAACCGCAATTGTAATCACGGCTTTTTCGTTAATGATAACTATCATTAACAGGCTAAAGCTTAATACCGAAAGATTAAGTATCCGGTACATGCTTTATATAAAAGGTCATAGCGCAACTCTATCGTTGCTTTCCAGTCATTCTTTTTCCATGACTTGTACAGTTCAAATGAAGGCGCTAATTTAAAATTACTAAAATACTCAGAATTTGCCCCAACGGCTACTCGTATCAAATCATTGCCAATCTTTTTCCCCATCATGGTCTCAAAATTATATGAACCGTTTGTTCGACGGCCCTCTACTTTTAGGGTATAGGTGCCCTTGGTAGTAATTTGAGAGAAATGAAGATGAAAAAATGCTGGCACAACCAGATAGTCAGTAGCAACGATGTAGTTGTCCTGACAGAAAAAATCTTGGTTTATTTCTCCAAAGCCACTCTGCGACTTGAACCAAAAATCTCCTGTTGTAGAATTATAACTACCGAGGCTAAAAATTCCGAAGTGATCTAAATTCCGGGTTCCTGCAAACCCCCAATAGGTTGCTTGCTCTTTTTCGTTTTCCGCTAGACCAAGTGAGACAAAGGCATGTTCGGGATGGTAAGCGAGCCAAGCATAAAGCTGGTCCGTTTTTTTTATTCCCGTCAACATTGAATGATTGGTATAAATATAGGTTTCAGCAGTAAATCGCTTATTCCATATTCTGCCACCGTTAAAATCATTCAAGCCGCCATTTACGTGATATATTCGGCACAAATCAAGTCTGACAGAAAATTTGTCAAAATCATGATTACCCCAAGCATACCAAGAAAGTTTTTCGTCTTTCTGCTTGCTAGTAGAACGGACAGCCATAAAATTTAGGCTAGAGTTCGGGCCAGAAATCAAATCGCTTAATATAATCCCAAATACATCATCATCCTTAGATTTATAATCGTATTTGAAACTTAATTTATTCCAGCCGACTTCAATGCGCTGAAAAGAAATTAGAGACGTGTCAGTATTGGCTAGAAAAGAATTTTCTAGATTAACCGACTGGGACTGTGCTTGACTGGTTATTAAACAAGCAAGCAATACTAAACTGACAATATATTTTTTCATTTTTACCGTTTTTGTTAATAATTGATTTTAAGCTGATACGTAATCAGCTCTTTACTCACAATTACTAACAAACTACCGGAATCGGGCCAGGGCTCATTTTAAAACCGCTCAACTCTCGTTTAGCTGGTGCTAAAAATATCCTGCCTAAAAGAATAAGATGAAAAATAAATTGTTCTATAAACATAGTCGCCTGCAGGCCACTAATTGAAGTTACCTGGTAATTAATACTGTCAGCTCCTCCATAGTCCATCTGGTTTATGCCAATACCGGGCGGAGTGTTAATCTCCAGTTGATATTTTACTAAACCATTGTTTGACCTCTGAATTTCTGCCCCCTGAATCCTTGGAACTGCTAATAACAATAAAGTTAGAGCAGCCGCTGGAACCAAAGAATGGCGATAGACTAAACCGCGACTATCTAAATAATCACGATAATCCTTAATCTTTAGATTACTTCTAGCGAATCTTTTTATATCCGCTATTTCGTTTTTAGAAATTAAAGAAAAAATATCAGTCTGTCTCCGACGGAAATCAATCTCTAGCGCCCATTCTCGTCCATACATGTTTAACGATTTATACCACACTCGAATAATAACGAACGGGTACAAAATTAAACAAATAAGGAAACTAAGCGGGTTTTTAATCTTAATGGAATCTTTTTCTTGATACCACCAAATCCAAAGTAGAGTGAAGGCGAACAGGAAATTTTTTAGATAAACTTTCCACAACCAAAACAAAATACTTAGTAGGAAATTAGACCAAAAACTAGGGGCTCTAAATTTTGCCATAGATTCAGCTCTTCTTTGTAAAGAGCCAGGATCAACTGTCTCTTGGCATTTTTCTTGAGCAGCGACCAATCTGGCCTGTAGGGGTGCGCGTTCTTCGTCGGAACAATGAAACCAAATTTCTTCATAATTGCGACGATTAAATTCGCACAGAGTACTAGTGCTACTTTGAACAAGAAGTATTACATTCCTGTCAAAATCGTTAGCCTTACTTTTAAGTTTTATTTCTGTTAAATCAGAGAAATAAAGCTCAAAAGTGTAATCCCGACCAAGAGCCTGAGCTCTTCTTACTTTTTCCTGTAAATACTTAAAATCTGCTCGACCATGATCCTCTTTGCGAGGTGGCTGAACAGTTGGTTCTCTTTGGCTAAGCCAAGAAAACAAACCAGTATTAAACAAAAAAAATACCGCCAGAATCCATTTCAGAGTTACTGTAACAATATTTCTCATGATTTACTTGTTTTTTTATTCTATTTTTAATATACATATTGCCCAATTTAGACAACAGGTTATTATATAATAATTTTATATTTTTGTCAATAGCAACGGGTAATGTGCACATAGCTAATATTGAATAAAATTTAATAATTTACCCTTGCTTTTTATCTTATAAGTAACTAGACTTAAGTTATAATGTAATTAATAAAAAATATGAAAAATTTTAATAGAGGTGGTGGATCAAGAGATAGAAGAGATAATAATTCAGAAAGACCGGAAATGCATAGGGCAATTTGCGCTGATTGCGGAGAAAGCTGTGAAGTTCCTTTTAAGCCAAGCGGCAATCGCCCAGTTTTATGTAGTAATTGTTTTAAAGGCAAGGATGATTCAAATTCAAGACAATCAAATAACCGAGATTTTTCCAAACCAAGATTTCAAGATAAAAAAATGTTTAGAGCAACTTGCTCTGACTGCGGAAAAAGCTGCGAAGTTCCCTTCCAACCGTCTTCTGGAAAACCAGTTTACTGCAGTGAATGCTTTGGAAAAGATGAAAAAGTAAAAAGCCAAATTGTTCGTCCTGAAAACAATTCCTACCGCGAACATTTCGATATTTTAAATGCTAAATTAGATAAGATTTTAAATACTTTAAGCCAATTATCTCAAACTACTAAGTTAGAAGCTCCCACCAAGAAAGAAACTACTGAAAAAGAAGAAAAATTGGTAACTAAAAAAGCTCCTAAAAAATTAGTTAAAAAAGTGCCAAACAAAAAACCAGCCAAAAAAATCGCACTTAAGAGAAAATAAATATTTACACAAAATAAAAAAATAGATTTTTATAATCTGTTTTTTTATTGCTAAATATTTTATTTAGAAATATTATTTATTACTCCGTCTAGAAAGGTCGGCTTCATTCCGTATATCTCTTGGCGATATGAAAGTTCCGACGAAATATTATTTAAAATATAAATATTCTTATTAAGAAAAAAGGCAACGCCTATCTCAACGAGAGTATTCCCTCCAACATACCCTTCGACTCCTCTCTTCTCATAATTACAAACCAAGATTGCATCGCCCCATTCAATTTTTTCAAAATGATCTTTAATCGCTTTTTCTTTTAAATCCCAAAGACTATGGCCAACCGGAAAAGCGTCTATCCCGCCATTATCCTCGACATATTTTCCAAAATATATTTTTTTACCGCCGCCCATATCAGCCGGGGCTTCATTGCTCAATAGAGGGATATATGCTTCATGCCCTAGCTTTTCTAAATCTTCTTTAATCTTTTCCATTTCAGAATAAAAGGCAATACTGCCACAAAGAGTTATTTTCATATATTGATTTACATGTTTAGAAATTCAAACAATTTATAAATTAAAATTGCTGGCCAAACTAATGCCTTTAAAAAACCAATTACGCCCATCAAAAAAGTTTCAGCATTTTGGATGTAATAAATAAGAGCACCGATAAAGGCCAATCCGTAGATTCCGTTCGAAACATTTTGCCTTTTTGACATATTTTTATGTTTATATTTAAGTATCTCTGCAGTGATAGTATAACATTATCAGCCTAAAAAATGAATATTTTGAGAGCATATCTGCTGCTTGACCTTATTTTTAGAATACGGTATCATATCAATATAAATTGATAATGTTTTATTATATGAAAGCTAAGTGTTGTGTTAATAAGAAATTAACGGCAGAATACGCTAGTTTGGCTAAGTTTTTAAGAGTAATCGGAGATGATAATCGCTTACGAATTTTATGTCTTCTTAAAGAAGGCGAAAAATGCGTCTGTGAAATACACCCTAATCTGAATATGGCTCAGAATTTAGCCTCCAGTCACCTAAAAATATTATTCGATTTAGATTTGATTAATGTGCGGCAAGACTGGAAAAGAAATTACTATTCTATCAACAAAAAAACCTTTAAAAAATATAATAATTTATTTAATAATTTTTTAAAAAATTATGAACGGTAGGATTACTAGCATGCAAATTTTAGGCTCTGGCTGCCCGACTTGCAAAAAACTTTTTGAATTGACCAAAAAAGCTGTGAGTCAGTTAAATCTTGATCTTGAAGTTGAGTATATCACTGATATTCAAAAAATAATTGAGCTTGGCGTTATGTCTAGCCCGGTTTTAACTATAAACGGAAAAGTAATCTTAGTTGGCCAATTACCTAGTTTAGATAAAGTTAAAGAAATTATTTCTGCCTGCGGACAAGAAGATGTTAGTCAATTGACTAGCGGTTGTTCTTGCGGAGACAAATGTTAAATATGGATATTTTTTACCCAATACAATTATTGGCGGATACAATAAACATCCTGACTGGCTTAACTAAAGAATCTTACCTAGGCAGCGCCATTAATTTTTTTGTATACGACACGATTAAAATTGGGCTGTTGCTGATTGTAATCAATTACATAATGGCAATTACTCGTTATTATTTTCCGATGGAAAAAGCCCGGGATATTTTAACTAAAAAACGCTGGTTTGGTTTGAATTATTTGATGGCCGCTGTTTTAGGAATAGTCACTCCTTTTTGTTCTTGCTCATCAATCCCTCTTTTTATTGGATTCATGGGGGCGGGGATACCGCTGGGAATCACTTTTTCATTCTTAATTAGTTCTCCACTCATCAACGAATCATCTCTCTATTTATTTCCGGCTATGTTCGGATTAAAAGTAACCATCCTATATAACCTATTTGGGCTAGCGATTGCAGTACTTGGAGGAATGTTAATCCAAAAGCTCGGGATGAAAAAATATATAATCCCCGAATTGCTAAAGTTCAAGTCTCGTGCACAGATTAAAACAGAAAACGGAGACAAGCAAATGACCATTAGACAATTGGCGAAATATTTCTGGAAAGACGGCATAAACGTTACCAAAAAAATTTTTCCATATGTGGTACTAGGCGTTGGCGTGGGTGCGGTAATTCACGGTTTTGTCCCGACCAACTTGGTTGAACACTATCTTTCTGCTAAATCATGGTGGGCTGTACCGATGGCGGTATTGCTCGGTGCTCCACTCTATGCTAACTCCGTAAGCGTTATTCCGATAATGGAAGCAATGGTCGGAAAAGGCGCCCCCCTTGGAACAGTTTTAGCTTTTATGACGGCCATAGTAACCCTGTCTATTCCTGAGGCCTTAATTCTTAAAAAAGTAATGCGCTGGCAATTGTTGGCGATATTCTTTGGCATCACTACCGTGGGGATAGTAATTATGGGATATTTATTTAATGTGGTTTTATAAAAATTATGAATAAAAAAATTATTGCCTTAAGTTTTTTGTTTTTTGGAATAATCTTATTGAGCGGTTGTGCTAATGATTCTACCGCTAAACCAGCGGGATTACAAAATGCCAATATGACCAATGAAAACAAAATAAAACCAGACAAAGTAGAAATATTTTTATTTCACGCTACTCAGCGTTGCGCTACCTGTAACGCCATAGGGAAATTATCCAAAGAAACTGTCTATGAGTTTTACCAACCGGAACTTAGGGACGGTAAAATCGATTTTAGGGAAATAAATATTGACCTGCCAGAAAATAAAGAATTAGCGAGACAATTTCAAGCCAGCGGTTCGGCTTTAAAAATCAATGTTATTTATGACAATGAGAATCACATTAGCGAAGATTTTACTGTTTGGCGCTTAACATCTAACCCGGCACAATTCAAAAATTATCTAAAAAATAAACTTAATAATATCTTGGGAGAATAATATGGAATTTATAAATTCGCTAATTAATAATTACAATATCCCCGCTTTATCAGCCTTTCTTATTGGCATTCTAACCTCAATCAGTCCATGCCCATTGGCAGCCAATATCACAGCCGTTGCCTTTATATCTAAGAATATCAAAACGCCAAAATATACAATTTTGTCTGGTTTATTCTATACGCTTGGACGAGGTATTAGCTACACTCTTTTAGCAAGCTTAATTTATTTTGGCATATCATCATTCTCAATCTCCAATATTTTTCAGGGCTGGGGTGATAAAGTTCTGGGTCCAGTTTTGATAGTTATCGGGCTCGTAATGTTTGAGGTAATCAAAGTCAATTTTAAGGGGAATAGTGAAAGAATGGAAAAAATAAAAGTTTGGCTAGCTGGTAAGGGATATTTTGGATCACTAGCTCTTGGAATGTTATTTGCTTTTGCTTTTTGCCCTTATAGTGGAGTTTTATTTTTTGGCGTTTTAATTCCAATGATATTAAAATCAGCCAGTGGCTTATTATTACCATCATTATTTGCACTTGGCACAGGTTTGCCAGTAATTATTTTTTCTATTTTGATTACCTACAGCATGCGGGCAGTAAGTAAAACATTCAGTGCTGTTTCAAAAATTGAAAAGTGGTTACGAAATGGCGTGGCTATAATTTTTATTATCACCGGGGCTTATTATTTGCAGTATTTAGTTAAGTATCTAATTAATTTATAAAAAAAATAAAAACTGCTTTAATTGCTTCAGACATTGAATTGAGAAAAATTTAAAAGCGAAGTAGCTGATACTTCGCTTTTCTTATTAGTAGTCTTAAAGTCTAAAATTGCTCAGAATTTTGACAGGATTGTCGAGGGAAACTGAGAAATGGGCAGAAATTTGTTGACATTAAACTATTATGGGCATATACTCATAACAGGCAGGGGACAAAGGTCGATCTGCCATTATACAAAATATTAATAATAAATTTATGCCAAGAATAAACGGAACTGGTCCAACGGGGCAAGGACCACAAACTGGCCGAGGGATGGGACATTGTGCTAGCGGAGAAAGAATGTTCTGGTGCGGGCGAAGAATGATGGGCCGAGGCGGTTTTAAGCTTTCTTTATCGCCCGAAGATCAGTTAAAAGCTTTAGACGAAGAAGAAAAAGCTCTGTTGTCAGACTTAGAAGCAGTAAAAACAGAGAAAGAGGCTTTAAAAAGCCAAAAATAAAAGAAGGCATGGGAACCGGCCTCTTAGTAAAAAGGGGCCGGAGAGCCTTCTCTTATATAGATATAGTATCAAATTTGCTATAATTTTCAATACATATGCCCAGGCCAAGACTTTGTCGAAAAATAGAATTTAATCCCGAAGTTACGTATTTCAAACCTCAAGGTATTCCCATGAGGAATCTTGAAATTGTTGAACTCACTACTGAAGAATTAGAGGCCTATCGTTTACGTCATTTAAATAATTTAGATCAACAAAAAGCTGCTCAAAAAATGCATACCTCGGCCAGCACCTATCAACGGATTCTTTATTCTGCTTACAAAAAAATCGCTGATGCGCTTATTAATGGCAAGTCAATTAAAATTATTAAATAATTTATCCATGAATAAATATAAAAAAAAATTTATTATAGTGGCCTTGGCGGCTTTATTGTTTCCATTTTTTTCGCAGGCCGACGAGATTAAAGAAGAGACTACTAATTTTAAGTCTGAAGTGATAGAAGTTATAAAGATTGAAGAAAAAATCCGGGAAGATGGAACTAAATTTAAGCAACAGGATTTGAAACTTCTAGGACTAGAAGGCGCATGGAAAAATAAGGAGATAATTTATAAAGGCATATCTGATATAGAGGTGGCTAACGCTAATTTTTATAAAGCCGGGGATGAAGTCTATGTTGAGGGGTATACAGACGAATCCGGTCAAGATATTTTTTATGTGGTTGATTTTGTCAGAAGTAGATATCTCTATATTCTATTTATTATTTTTGTCTTAGCTGTTTTACTGGTTGGCAGATCAAAAGGATTTAAGGCTTTAATTAGCTTATTCCTAAGTTTTGTAGTTATTATTAAATTTATTTTACCGCAAATATTAAATGGTCGAGACCCCTTTTTAATTAGCTTAATAGGCGGTTTAGTTATTCTTGGAATAATAATCTATTTGACAGAAGGCTTTAAAAGAAAATCCCATATTGCTGTTTTATCGGTTTTAATTTCTTTATCATCAACTCTAATACTCTCAGTAATTTTTACAAAATTAACTAAATTATCGGGATTAGCGCAAGAAGAGGCCGCTTTCTTAATCGGTGTTGGAAATGTTGAAATTAATTTTCAGGGTTTATTACTGGCTGGTTTTATTATCGGTGCCATTGGAGTCCTGGATGATATTATTGTCGGCCAAATTGAAGCGGTCGAGCAAATTAGAGAAGCTAACCCGAATTTACCAACGAAAAAAGTATTTCAACTAGCTTATAAAGTTGGCAATACTCATCTAGGAGCGATTGTTAATACTTTATTTCTAACTTATGCCGGCGCCGCCTTGCCCTTGCTTTTATTATTTATTATAAATCAAAATTCCGGGTTAACATTTAATAGACTAATTAATACAGAAATAGTTAGTACGGAAATAGTCAGAACTTTAGTCGGTAGTATCGGCGTCATGTTATCTATGCCAATTGCTACTTTTTTAGCTTCTATTAAGTTGAAAAAATAAATAGTCCGCTCGCCGTCGCTCGCTCATTCGTTGTCCAGGGGTGGCGCCAAAGGCTACGCCTACTCGCCTTTGTCGGCACTCGCTGCGATATTTGAAAGCTTTCAAATATCTAACTTGTTGCCACCCGGTTCGATTCCCCCCGGCTAACGCCACCATAATAAAAAGAGCACACTTTCAGTATGCTCTTTTTATTACGTAGTCTTAAAGTCTGATATTTCTCAAAATTTTAATGAGATTATTGGGGAAATTGAGAAGTGGGCGGAAATATTGAAAAATTAATCTAAATTTAAAAAGCCCTCTTTTGAAGGGCTCCCTAAGAATTAGAATTATTTAAATAAATCAGCGATTTTATTGGAAAAATCATTTTCATCTAACTTCACCATCGCTACACCATCACCCCC
>Ga0265297_10009805_pt1 | contig 12236 bp, 10 predicted proteins | sample Munlanlwell13791_FD_192502 | JGI IMG/M metagenome (GOLD analysis project Ga0265297, IMG submission 192502) | Leachate microbial communities from a municipal landfill in Southern Ontario, Canada - Leachate well 137-91 | ecosystem: Engineered > Solid waste > Landfill > Unclassified | place...
GGCAATGTTACCCTTAATCCATTGGCATCATTTAGAGCAGAAGGTCATTCACTCTTTAACAATCTTACGCATCTACCAGTAGGAGGGCACCACTAATGGCACATGAAATTATTGCAGCAACCAATGCAGTTGTAGTTCTCGACGTTGCCCTTCCGGGAATCGTATGGGGTTGGATTATTACGATGAATATGTGGGCAAAAAGTATCGGTACCGGTATTATTTTTCTTGCTTTTTTCTTGTTGAAAAAATATCCGAATGAGACAGGATTTATCCGGTTTCCAGCCGTAGTGGTTTCAATCATCGCTATTCACCTTTTCTTATTTTTTACGGTTATTGATTTACACCAGATGTTCCGCTTTTGGCACATTTTCTTCCACCCGCACATGACATCGGCGATTACGATCGGTGCATGGATGGCAACCGGTTTTGTCGGATTGCTTTTAGGTATGGCGTATGCGATTTACATGAAAAAAGACGAAGCACTGTATGACAAATTGCTGGGTTATACCGTCATCCTTGCTGTTCCGGTTACGTTGTATACTGCAGGTCTTATGGCACAATCAACGGCACGTGAATTGTGGCAAATGCCAACAGAATCAGCACAAATGATTTTGGCGGCGCTTATTGCAGGAACAGCAACGATGCTTCTGCTTGGCGGGAACAAATTTAGCGATGCTATCAAAAAAGATTTAGGGGTTATTTTAGGTCTTAGTGCTGCTGCTGCGTTTGTCCTTTATATGGCAGAACTTATTTTTGGTCCAATGAAAGCAGAAGAAGTTGCTGCAGTTCTTGAGTATATCAAGGGTGGTGAATACACCATTATGTTCTGGATGGGACAACTCCTAGCGTTTATCATTCCAATGGTTTTGGTATGTTTGAGTTTGAAAAAACAATCGTATTATTTGTTAAAAATTGCGGCAGTATCAGCACTGGTCGGCTTGTGGATTAGCAAGCACGTATGGTTGGTTATCCCACAATTATTAAATATGAGCTAAAGAGGTAAATGATGTATTTAGAAAGTAGAAGAACATTTTTAAAAGGTGCTGCATTTACCGTTGCCGGTGCTGCGATTGCAAAGGGTGTTTTTTCGACCGATGCAGTTGCTGAGTCGTTAGAAAAGAGTAAATTTACTAATACCCCTGATACCCTCTCCTTTTATCCTCCATTGGATCAATGGGAAAGCTTTCAAGAGTTAAGCGGTGTGGATTGGAAGCGTGGCGGTATTGATCGTCATGGTGTTCAAAGTGAAGAAAATCCAGATGGTATTTTAGTTCATGATTACATGATCATTCCGACAGCGTGTTCGAATTGTGAAGCGTCATGCGGTTTGACGGCATGGGTTGATAAGAAAACCTTTACGGTTAAAAAATACATGGGTAATCCATTACACCCAGGTTCACGCGGGCGCAACTGTGCCAAAGGGTACGCGGTTCAGTCACAAATGTACGATCCGGATCGTATCCCGTTCCCACTCAAACGTGCACCGGGTTCTAAGCGTGGAGAGGGTAAATGGATTCGTACCACATGGGATGAAGCGATGAGCACCATTGGTAAAAAGATGGGTGATACGATTCGAAAAGGGGATCTTCTCTCTAAAAAATCGGTCATGTACCATGTCGGTCGTCCAAACGAAAACGGATTTGTTCCTCAAGTATGGGAAACATTGGGTCTTGACTCGTATAATTCCCATACCAATATTTGTTCATCAAATGGTCGTACTCCGACGATTTGGACAGCGAATGATGACCGTACGAGTCCTGACTGGGCAAATGCAAAACTCATTTTCTTGAATTCTTCGCATGCAGCAGATGCAGGTCACTATTTTGCCCAATCAGCCGCATTTATCGCGGATGCCCGTAAAAAAGGGGCAAAACTTGTTGTTATGGACCCTCGTATGTCCAACTCAGCGGGGATGTCCGATCTTTGGATCGCGGCGTGGCCGGGGACGGAAGCGGCAATTTATCTCTATTTGGCAAACCGTATTTTGAATGAAAACATGACGGATAAAAAATTCGTTAAAAAATGGTTCAACTGGGAAACCTTGATGAATGATCAAGTGCATCTTGATTTTATGGTTGAAAAAGGGCAAATTTCAAAACTTCCGGCTGATAATAGTTTTGAGAGTTATATTGAATTGCTTAAAGAGATGTATGCTCCGTACACATTGGAGTATGCGGTTAAAGAAACTCATGTCCCTGCATATAAACTCGAAAAACTTTATGAGATGTTTATTTGGGCAGGTGATGCGATCTCTACGTATATTTGGCGTGCAGCTGCGGCAGGTAACCGTGGTGCATGGATGGGCGGACGTGCGGCGTATTTTTGTATCGGTCTTCGCGGTGCCATCGGAACAGAGGGTGGAACATTCTTCCATCACTGGCACGTAATTTCCGTCTCCGGTAAGGGTGGAAGCGCTACTGTCGGTCAAGGAACTTCCGGTGCAGATGTACCGAAAGTACAAGCATGGAACGAACTCACATGGCCACCTGAATGGCCGTTGTCGACGTATGAAATGTCGTACTTGTTACCACACCTATTGACAGACAAAGAATGGCAGAAAAAATGGAATGACCGTGGATTGACCGTGCCAAGCAAGTTGGCTGTTTATATCCCTCGTATGTACAATCCGGTATGGATTAATCCGGATGGTTTTCGATGGTTGGAAGTGTTGAAAAATGAGGAGATCATGGAGCTTACCATGAATCTCTCTCCTGTATGGTCAGAAACCAACTGGTATATGGACTATGTTCTTCCCGTAGGTCTTGCGGGTGAGCGTCACGATCAACATTCAGAAGCTACTATGCCGGCACGTTGGACATCATTCCGTCAGCCGGTATTGCGTGTAGCACTCGAAAAATCGGGTTGGAAAGCAAAAAATCCTGCTCGTGCAACGTTGGAAGCGCATATCAAAGCCGGCCTTGGTGAAGTGTGGGAAGAGAATGAATTTTGGTTTGATTTATGTGTCAACCATATTGACCCTGATGGAAGCCTCGGCATCAAAAAAATGTGGGAATCAAAACGTAATCCAGGTAAACCGGTAACGATTGCCGAATGGTATGATGCAGCGTTTGGAGACAACTTACCAAAACTTAAAGAGACGGCAACGAATGATCCTCGTTATATGAAAGATGAATTCCCTGTTTATTCCTATCTTCGCGATCATGGTACATGGTTGGAAGAGGATAAAATTTTTAATGCTATGGAACGTGAACTCAAATTTGAAGACGGTGAAGTCATCTCTCACGGTCATAAATTCGATGCTGCTTCAATGAGTGTTGGGGCAACCGGTGTTATCTCGGCGGTTGATCATCACGGCAAAGAGAAAAAAATCGGTATCGAGATCGATGGTAAAAAAATGGAAGGGTTCGCGACGCTTACTAAAAAGCTTGAATTCTTTACCCAGTGGGCTACGGATTGGAAGTGGAGAGAGTACGCCATGCCATTCTACCCACGTAACGATAAAGAAAAAGCTGAGATGGTACATCTCGTATCGCAAGTTAACCATATGTATATGAAAGAGGAAAATTCATTTGCACTCAATACCGTTTTCCGTTTGCCGTATAACATTCATACCCGTTCGGCAAACTCGAAGCATTTGATGGAGATCAGCCAAAATCATGACCCAATTTGGATCAGCACGAGTGACGCTAAGCGTCTTGGATTTAAACGCGGTGATGCGATGCGTGTTAAAATCGTCGATACGGTTTCCGGTTTAGAGAGCGGTCATTTCGTTGCAATGGCTGTACCTACTGAAGGTGTTCTTCCAGGTACGTTGGCGTGTTCACACCATGGCGGTCGTTGGAAACTTACCAATGCAGTGACGATTCCTAATGGCGTAACCGATGGTAAAGTAGCTACGGGTGTTGCACCACGCGATTTAAGTAACAAAGAGTTCCTTAAAGAATCACCGGCAAATGTTGGTAAGGCTGGTGCTCAAACGATCATTGATGATTACGAAGGGACAACGGGTCTTAACAGCTTTGGGGTTCCTGTTGCTGAAATCCAAATGGATGGAAAAGTCGGTAAGCTCAAATACGTAGAGGGGATCAAACCTTTCCATACAGAGCGTTTCGGTGATTACAATCGTGACTCCGGTAATATTTGGTGGGATGGATTGAGCGGTTCATGGCAAAATGCCGTTGCGGCTCCACATCCAGACCCAGTATCCGGTATGCACTGTTGGCACCACAAGGTTCTCTTAGAACCTGCACAAGCGGGGGATAAGATTGGAGACATTTTCGTTAATTACGACAATAACTTCAAGGTATATCAAGCATGGAGAGATCAGTTAAGCCGTGGTTTGGATGAAAATTCAACCCTTCGTCGCCCTCGCCATATCAAACGTCCTTGGGTTAATCTTGACCCATCGGTGTACGATGTTACTATCAAGCCTTAAGGCTTGATAGAGACTGTTCTTAAAAATCTTCTCTCATCTGATTTTCAGTCAGATAAGCTACAATCCCAACAACTTTACTAAGGCTCACAAATTATGGACGAACTTATTTCACGCTCGAATATTTATGCACTTCTCTCACGTATACTGCTTCAAGAATTGGACTGTGAAATTTTAGAGTCGATTATCAATGATAAAACCATTCTCGAGTTTTTACCCCATTGGAATGAATGGAAAGAGCGTACTACGGTTGAACCTCAAAAACTGTTGGAGGAATATCTCAATCCTGATTTTACGAATCTTTCACTGCTGCATCTCGTCCCTTATGAGACATTTTATACGCGCGAAGATCAGATGATTGAAACAGGCGGAGCAAATCCGGTTACTGATATCTACAGTGCATACGATTTTATCGTCGATTATGGAGTGGCTCGTGTTGTGTCGTCTGATCATATCGGTGTTGAGTTAGAGTTTATGCACCATTTATGCCAAGCACAGATCAAAGCAACGCAGGAAGGTGATACTGAATCGGCAGCTGATTTTCAAAATGCTCAGCACGAATTTCTGAATACGCATCTTTTGAAATGGGCACCGATGTATCTGATCAATATGAAATACGAATCGCGTACACCTTTGTATTACGATGCGGCGGAAATGACGCTGGAGTTTATCCTCTCTGATAATGAACTCTTGTCAAAAGCAGTATCTGTATCCGTATGAGTCTTTTGATTTTATCACCGCAAGCATGCGTCAGGGCGCTGAGTGTTAACTCAGAGTGTAAGCACTGTGAACTCTCATGTCCGACAGGTGCGATTGAGATCGCTGGGCGCCTTCCATCGATTAATCAAGCACTTTGTGTGGGATGTGCAGGATGTGTTGCCGTGTGTCCAAGCGAAGCATTAACTCTGGATGATTTTAATCCTACCGATTTTTTCTTTGCTTTTATGGCGGATGAGGAAAAGATCGTTTCGTGTCAGAAAAATGTTCCGTGTATTGCGGCACTTAGCAGTGAACATCTTATTTCATTGGCGCAAATGAAAAAAGGGTTAGTATGCGATATCGGGCATTGTGTCGCGTGTGATATAGGAGAACGGATATTAGAACAATTCGTACCAAGGGTCGAGGATGTCAATTATTTACTTGAAGCTATTTCGACTGAATCGTATGTTGAGCTCGCATCTATCGCCTATCAAAATCCGGATGAAAAAGTGGAAGTCCAGAGACGTGATTTTTTCAAAACTTTTCATGTACGCGGAATTGGGAAAATTCGTCACGATTTTGAAAAAGAAGTACAAAGTACAACCGATGAATTTGTTAACTACACCATCAACAACTCTCATACGGCGGATTTAAGAGCCAAAAAAATAACCGATCGACGAAAGCTTTTTTTTACGGCATTAAAAAAATCCGAAGTTCCGACTGTTTTTCATGTTGTTGATGCGGACAAAATACCGTTTACATCCCAAAAATTGATGGATGAGTCACTGTGCAGTGCGTGTGAAATGTGCTATCGTGTTTGCCCTACGGGAGCATTGACATCCGATATGCGCAACTCCAAAATTGATTTTGACCCATTTTTATGTGTCAAATGCCATCTGTGCCATGACGTGTGTGAGAGTGATGCAATTACCCTTTCATCCTCGTACAATCTCAAGGAATGGTATACCCCGACGGTTCAAAATCTTGTCATGTATTCCGTTCGACGATGCGATGAGTGTGATTCACTGTTTAGTTCCAGTTTGGGTGAAAAAGTTTGCCGTCGCTGTCGCCTCGAAGAGGAAGAAGCACGAGAATTGTGGGGGTTATAAATGATGAATAATGATAACAGTATTACGACGGAAACACTTTTGTACGGGTTTATTGCAGAAAATGCACACAGTAACCGTTTTTCTGTGACCGTTAACAAGCTGTTTAAAACAAACGCTGTCAATGCGATGGTAATACCGATGAACATACGTCCGGATGATGCAGCGTTTACGATCTCTCAGATGCGAAGTTCGAAGCTTAACGGTGCATTGATATCGAGTGAATATCAAGAAGAGGCGTTTGGCTTACTGGATAGTATGTCTAATACAGTGGTAGAGAGTGGATATTGCGACTTTATCCGTATTGAAAATGGCAAACTCATGGGTGAATTGATTGCACCCGCTGCATTGGAAAAATTTGCGGATACGTTTGAAGAGGATATTGCGATAAATGCACTAAGCTACTATTTTTATGAATTAACTACAGGGGAAAAACCAAATGAATAAAGCAGATTTGAGTGATTTGAGAGCAGAGTTTGATGCTTTTGTTCGCGGGAAATGTGATACAGAGAGTTGCAGTACGAATGAAACGAATGAAAATGATCCGGATGATTTACCGGTCCCGGGATTTGTTGATGATTTGACCGATAAACTGCTTGCCCCTTATCATAGCGGTGTCTATTTCTCCCGTTTGGATATCAAGCGTGTAGCGGAAGCGATTGATGAGTCTATTCCGATCAAAGAGCGTAAAAAAATGATACGGGCATTGTTTCGTCATACCACCAAGCAATCGTATTTACGAGAGGCATTTAATGAGTTTAACCGCCACTTCGGAGGGCGTATTTTGATTTATACCGAGTTATCTGAAGCCTTTCCGGCATCAAAACACTTTTTTGACGAGAATATTGTTAAAATCAAAAAGATGCAAAAAATGCTCGATCAAATGGCAGAGGATTTCGAAGAGATTGAAGCGACCGATGAACCGATGATGATTTAAATCATCATCAAATTTTTTACACGACAAAACGATAGTAGCCTTATACTTCATTAGTTTTTTCGCTATTTATATTGTAGCATTCATCTGGAGAGGTAACTTTTGCCAAAAATCTAAGGAGAAACAAAAATACCAAAACACCACTAAAAATAAGTATATGGTAATTGGTGCTACTTGCAAATACATCAACAATACTATTGAATTCTTCTTTGTTTATTTTCACAACATTTACGATAAATTCTCTAAGCGCCAAAATAATAAAAATATCTATTAGGATTCTAAGTTTTACTCTGTTTTCGTAAATAAAACCTCTTAAAAGCCTTACAATTTCCAAAAATATCATAAAATAGAGTGCATAAATAATAACTTCCATGATCAAGTCAAAAATAGAAGCTGTTAAAAGTAGTACAGCCGCTAGAAAGACCTCTAAATTCAATCTATTTTGAAAAAATATTTTTACTTTTTCCATAATTCTCCTTAGTTAAAAAATTTAAACCGTAACAATTTATCCAAGAGGCGTGAAGTGATTATGCTATCGTTGGCTCATTCATTCGATATCCCATCCCTGATTCGGTAACGATGTAGTGCGGCATGGAAGGATTTTCTTCGATTTTTTTTCGAAGCTGTGCCATGAAAACACGCAGATAATGGGTCTCTTTTCCATATCCCCGTCCCCACACGTTTTCCAATACAAAGGTATGGGTCAATACTTTCCCTCTGTTTTTCGCAAACAGAGCTAAAAGTTCGAACTCTTTTTTTGTCAGCTTTACCGGTTTGGAATCCAGCATAACTGTTTTGTTCAGAAGATTGATCGTGAGTTTTCCGATGGTAATCTCATTTTGTATGGATTCATCTTTTTCTCTGACACGACGGGTGAGCGCTTTGATCCGTGCGATCAGTTCGCCGATACTGAAAGGTTTGGTCAGATAATCATCCGCACCCATCTCCAACGCTTCAATCTTTTCACTCTCGATGTCACGTGCACTGACAACCATAATCGGTACATCACTGAACATCTTCGCCTCTTTGATAAACGTCTTGCCATCCCCATCGGGGAGACCGAGATCGAGAAGCACCAGTGAGATAGGATTTTGAGAGAGGGCTATGAGGCCTGCTTTGATGGAACCTGCTTTTATGAGTTCATATCCTGCCGCACCCAACGAAATACTTAGCATTTTTTGGATTCCGTTATCGTCTTCAACCACTAAAATAGAACCCATGTTTACTCCTCTTGAGAATTCATTTGCGAATCGTTTGCATCTATCGGGAGGGATATCGTCAATATAAATTCACCGTAACGTTTGCTTGCATTGATGCTCCCTTTATGCGCCTGAATGATCCCTTTGATAATCGAAAGCCCCAGCCCTGAGCCTTTGATTTTCGCTGACATCTCTGCTCTATAAAATTTATCAAAGATATTGGAGAGTTCAGACCCCTCGATATCGCTGGGGTTAGAAATACTCATTAAAAGATGAGCTCCCCGCTTGGCGGCATGAACCTTTACCACTCCGGCTTTTGAGTATTTTAGCGCATTATCAAAGAGGTTGAGCATCGCCTGCTCTAACAATGAAAAGTCCCCTTTGATCGGTGGAGAATCGATATCAAAAGTAAAGGTAACATCGTTACGCGGATGCTGTTTTAGCGCTTTTTGATAGGCACTTCCGACAATATCCTCTACATCGCACCAATCTTTTTTCAGATGCATCAATCCGTTTTCCAATCGAGCAAAATCCAAAAGGTTTTTCAAAATTCGCTCCATCTCAAAAGCACTCTCTTCAATGTTTTCCAATAACTCTTTTTCGGACGTCTCGGAGATGGTTACATCGGGGCTATTGATGGTACTAACCGATCCAAGAATCGCCGCCAGAGGGGTTTTAAGCTCATGATAGACGGAGTTAAACAATACCGAGGTCAGTTTTTCTGACGCTTCGATCAGTTTGATATGCTGGTTTTGTCGAAAGAGTCCGATACGCCATAACGATACGGCAAACGTGTTCATAAAAGCCGACAGCAGTTCATACGTCGGAGCATCCAATATCGGTAACTCAACCCCAACGACGGCTACCGTTTTATCAAACGCTTTGGAAGGGAAAAAGGTCATTTCGACATTGGGCAGCGTATTGGTGAATTTTCCGGCACTCTCACCGTTGCGATAGACCCATTGTACGCACGCCTGATCATTTGGAGGGAGTCGATACACCTCACACTCATTACTGCTGAACATCTCACCGTTCACAATCGCTGAAACGATTTTGAGTTTATCGGATTCATCAGGAATCAGCACCATCGTTTTCGAATCGAAAATTGCATGGAGTTTTTCTACTGCAAAGTGTGAAGCGTCCTCCTCATTTTCATAATCACCTAATCTTGTGCTGAGTTCATAGAGGCGTCGAAACCGTGTCTCTTCATTTTTAATCGCCTTATTTTTGGCTTTGATCCCATCGGAAAGTTTTCCAGAGGTATAACCGACAATCAAAAAGATGATAAACGAAAGGGTATAGCGAAGATCATTGACACTAAACGTATAGAAAGGTTCAATAAATAAAAAATCAAACAGCAATACCCCGATCAGTGCGGTAAAAAAGGAGTAAGCTACTCCGTAACGGACAGCGGTGAAGAGGGTCACAAGGAGATAGAGGAGCGTGATATTAACTATTCCAAGCATCTCTTTACCTATAAAAGAGATGCCTGTTATCGCGATTAATATCGCCAGCGAGTTCAGATAATAACGAAGATTATTGGATATCCCGTCAATGGGGTTTAGCTGTTCCAAAAATGGTGGAGAGGCTTTTTCAAATGGGACGATATCAATAATACATTGAGGCTTCCGATCCATCACACTTTTTGTTAAATTGGGAAACAATAAACCAAAAAAGCGGCTTTTCGGTCGTGTCATAACCAGTTCAGTAATGCCATATTCTTCTATCGATTCGATCACCGCATCCGTTTTATCTCCGGATATTTTTGAGACGATAGTGGCTCCAAGCCGTTCGGCCAATTTGATATGTTTGCGAATCTGAGCACTTTTTTGGGCATTTCCGGGGGCATCGGAGGTGATTTGAAGGGCTATTAGATCGGCTTTTAGCGAATCGCTCAGCCGTTTCGCATACCGAACCGCATCCATCGACTCTTCATGGTGATCGATACAGACCATAACGGTGTTGGTTTGAACGCGCCTGCCATCACGTTTGGCAACCGAGTATTCATTAAGCTCATCACTCACTTTGAGAGCCGCTTTGCGGAGTGTCAGTTCCCGCAGTTTGCTCAGGTTTTGTTCGGTAAAAAAGTTATTGAGTGCCGATTCGACACGGTTTTGAGGATAGATTTTACCGTTTTTAAGCCGCTCGATCAGCTCATCAGGAGGGGTATCGATGAGCCGAAAACTGTCCACCCTCTCCAGTATACTATCGGGTACCGTTTCGACGACCCGAACGTTGGTGAGTGAGTAGACGATGTCGTTGAGGCTCTCGATATGTTGGATGTTCATGGTTGAGATAACATCGATTCCATGGGAGAGGATTTCGAGGACATCCTGATAGCGCTTTTCGTAGTTGGAGCCTTGGGTATTGGTGTGGGCGAGTTCATCGATTAGGACCACTTCGGGGTCACGTTTGAGGATCGCATCGATATCCACTTCACCAAATTCCGCTCCGCCGTAACGGATCTTTTTGGTGGGGATGATTTCCAGACCCTCGACTAAGGATTCAGTTTCCTCCCGTCCATGCGCTTCGAGATACCCGACGACGACATCGATACCGCTTTGTTGGAGTTGACGCCCTTTTGAGAGCATCGCGAACGTTTTACCGACTCCGGCTGCTGCACCGAGATAGAGGATGAAATTTCCCTCTTCGGCTTGTTGTACTTCTTCAAGAAGCCTTTCGGCCTTAGATTTTAACTTTTCCAAATTCTCTGTCTAATGTTAAATTGAGTGTAACGACATTTACTTTCTCTTCGCCTATGATACCCCAATACGGCTTTTGAGCATTTTTATGGATAGTCTCTATCATTTTGGACGCTTCAACTCCTCGTGATGCGGCTACCCGTTTAGCCTGAATTGTTGCGTTTGCCACCGTGATATGGGGATCGAGTCCGCTTCCGCTCGTCGTCACCGCATCCATCGGCACTTTTTGCGTGGCACTCAGATTATTCTCAGAGCGATACGCTTCAACACGATCCTTAATGGCATCATGCAGTTTTTGACTGGTATAACCCAAATTTGATCCGCTTGAGGATGCACCGTCATACCCGTCTGCGCCCGCCGCTGATGGGCGAGGATGAAAGTACTGGGGCTTGGTAAAATTTTGGGCAATCAACGTCGAAGCGATGGGAGCTTTTCCCTCATACACCAAAGAGCCTTTCACTTCAGGTGCAAATGCACTGTCGCCGATTGCAGATATGGTTAATGGATAGGCGAATCCACATATCAAAGCCAAGCTACTAAATACTATAACCGATTTTTCCAATTCTTTAAACATTCTTTACTCCTTATGCCAAACCGAGGGCACTAATCACCATATCGATGAGTTTAATCCCGATGAATGGGGTAATAATCCCCCCTAAACCGTAAATCGCGAGGTTACGACGCAATGCCGCCTCTTCGCTTTGGGCTTTAAATGCCGCACCGCGCAACGCTACGGGAATCAGCGCCACGATGATGAGGGCGTTAAAAATAACCGCTGAGAGGATCGCACTTTTCGGACTCGCCAAATCCATAATATTGAGTACCGCCAAAGAGGGGAAGATCAGAACCGCCAATGCCGGAATGACCGCAAAATATTTCGCGACGTCGTTAGCGATACTAAACGTCGTCAATGCTCCCCGCGTTGAGAGGAGCTGTTTGCCCACTTCGACAATTTCGAGAAGTTTTGTCGGGGAGCTATCGAGGTCGATCATGTTTGCTGCCTCTTTCGCCGACTGTGTCCCGCTGTTCATCGCCAGACCCACATCGGCTTGTGCGAGTGCCGGAGCATCGTTGGTACCGTCCCCTGTCATCGCGACAAGATACCCCTCTTGTTGATATTTTTGAATAAGACGTATTTTGGTCTCCGGTGTCGCTTCGGCGACGAAGTCATCCACTCCCGCTTCCGCCGCGATTGCCGCTGCG
>Ga0265297_10009806_pt1 | contig 12236 bp, 20 predicted proteins | sample Munlanlwell13791_FD_192502 | JGI IMG/M metagenome (GOLD analysis project Ga0265297, IMG submission 192502) | Leachate microbial communities from a municipal landfill in Southern Ontario, Canada - Leachate well 137-91 | ecosystem: Engineered > Solid waste > Landfill > Unclassified | place...
AAATTGATATTGTCTTTTTTAGCAACTTTTTTCAAAGCATTGCAAATATTTAAACCTTTAGGCATTCCTTTCCCATACATCCACGAAATAGTGTCTATTAGTTCCCATCCAGCATCTTCTATTAAACAAGCCAACCTATGATAGGTTCTGGTATGCCCAAATGCCATTAAGATTGCACCTGGTTTACTAACCCTTAATAGTTCTTTCCAAATGTCTATTGAAGGAAGGGCTTTGTCCCAATTATTATTCATGATTGCAAGAAGATATGGAGGATCTGTAATTACTGTATCTATCACATTATCATCCCAAGTTTTCATAACTTCTAAACAATCTTTGTTATATAAAGAAACAAATTCGTTTTTAAAAAATAAATTATTTTCCATAAATTTGATAATTTTCTAGTTAAAACACAGTTTTTTTTAAATTATACAACAAAAAGGTATTTATACTTAAAATTTGGAATAATTAATTATATTTAATTATGGAGAAAATATGAAAAAAATAGAAATTAAATTTGCCCAACCAACAATTAAATTAGCTATGCCTGTACAAATGACTCCAGAAACCAAAGAAAAAATGAAAGGATCAAATTGGTTTTTTGCTCCAGAAGTATCCACTACTCCTCAAGACCTAAGCATCGTAAGAAAATTAAAAGAACAAGGAATAGAATCCGAAATAACTTTACCAAAAATATACAAATATAAACCTAAAAACGCTAGAAATATTAATGGTCAACCCTATTTAATTTTTGAAATAGAAGAACCTTATTTATATTCATCATTAGGTAGAGTTCCTAAAAATAAAAAAAATTTAGTTTCTATAACTTCTGAAGGAAAATTTTCATATCCCGGTAAAATAAGAGCCATTAATATTAATACTGGCAACGTTGAAGTTTTTACTTACCAAGAAGCTTTTGATTCTATTAAAACTCAATCTATTCAATTTAGTGAAAAAACAAGATTAGAAATTAATAAAGCAGTAAATAGATATAATGAAAAAATTTCTAAAATTGATGCAGCAGCTGCAGATTTAACTAGATTGCCCTTACAACTATCCAGTGCTAAAAACATTGTGGATGAAAGAATTCAAACACTAGATGAAATGATTAATGCATTAAATCAAGAAATAAATTCTAATAAACCATCTGGAATATCAGAATATGAACAGGAAATTGAAGAAAAAATTAATTCTGGTCAATTAGGAGAAAGAGATTTTAAAGAATATGCATTAGCTAAATACCCATATCATTATGACCAGCTTGTAAAAGACTTAAAAGATGGCAAATTAATAATTCCTAATAACATACCTAACCCAGAAGAATATAAGCAAAAACTAATATCAATGGGGCAAATAGCTTTTGATAAATATATGGAAGAAAGATCCAAAAGACTTCAGGAAGATGATGAAGAAGAAGAAATTAAAGAACCTTTCGATATAAGTCAACAAGAAATTAAAGATCTTAAAGAACTTGCAGAGGGAGAAGTACCTGTTTCTTTAAAAACAAAGGGATATCCATCTTATGAAGGCTATATCAAAACTCAATTTGCAGCACTCAAAGGATGCGAAAGAGATAAAAAAGAGTTATCAAAAATGTCTTCTATGTTAGACGGCATAGCTAATGAAATAGGCAGATTGGGTGCTGGTCAAAGATCTATTGAATATCTTAAAACACAAGAAGGACAAAAAATAGTGGGGTATTTAAAAACACTATGTAATGAAGGATTGAAAAGGTTTACAGAAAGATATTCTAGAAAAATAGTAGACGAACAAGGAAGAATAGATCCATCTAAATTTGGCAGAGAAGGCAGTATGGGGAACGCTTTGTTGATAGTTGTATTTACTAGAATTTATACTGTTATATCGGAATTGTTTAAAAAAGCTGGATTACCTAATCCTATCGTTCCAACCCCTTCTATATCTATTGAACAAACAAAAGATCCAACATCTTTACCACAAAAACAAAATCCATCTCCTGTTCAAGCAAATTCCATAAAAACAATAAAAATTGCCCAGTCCTCTGATCCATTAAAAAATGAAATAGAAGAACATGAAGAAAATAACATAATTAATAATGAAGAAGAAACAGACCCAAACTATTTAATTGAAGATCTTCATAAAGCTATTTTTGATCTTCTAAACAATAATGTTATTGGACATAATATAACAGCTGAAAAATTATCTAATTTGACTGGTTTATCAGAAGAAAGATGTCAAGAAATCATAGATCTATCAAAAACAAAACATGCAATTTATTAATGGAGCATAAAACCCCAACATCTTTAGTGATTCAGTAGTTGACAAATAAAATTATTGGGGCATCATAACAGCCCAATTATATGAACGATTTAATAAGTTAGAAGCAACCTTATTGCAATCTCCTATTGTTGTCTTTTCAATACCGCTGATAATATCTTCAACCGTTTTGTTATTATCGAATAATAAAGATTTCATAACTGTGCTAGCCATTCCAAACGATGTTTCTGTATTTCTAAATATTTGAGACAACAAATCAGTTTTTGCACATTCAAAAACTTTATTGGCTAAACCGTTATGTTTAATTTTGTGTAATTCGTTTTCACATTCTTCAATAAATAAATTAACGTTTTTAGGTGAAGTATTGCCATAAATCATAGGAAGAATACAATTAGGATAAGATATATCTGTTACTTGAGAACCTACAGAATAACATAAACCCAATTGCTCTCTTATTCTAGAGAATAGAATTGAATACATACCACCTCCAATACACTTAAAAAGTATCTTTTGAGCAAAATAATAAAGATCATTTGCCCCTAACCCTAATAGTGGCAAACAAACCTGAGACTGAGTTATTTTATTTCTTTTGACAAGTAATTTAATTTTCTTGTTGTTTATAAAATCCTTTTTCCAAAGCTTATTATCACAAATGTTTTTAGTTCCATGTTTTAAAAAAGAATGCTGTTTTGGGAAATTTAATTTAATGTATTCTATTATATCTTCTGTTTTTGTTGGTCCACAAAAAACAAATAATATATTTTCATAACAATTGTTTTTATGGAGATATTGAATGATTTTGTCTCTATTAATCCCTTTTATGGTTTTAACAGTGCCAATTATAGAATGACCCTTTTCTTCTGTGAACATTTTGTTTCCAATGTTTTCATAAAAGAAAGACGTATGGTCATCATTATATCCTTTTCTTTCTTCAATAATAACATTTCTTTCTTTCTCAATCTCTTCTACTGGAAACAGAGAATTAAAAAACATATCTGTCATTAAACTAATTGCATTTTTTATATTTTTGGCTGGAAAAGTACAATGATATAAAACTTCTGTATTATCAGTATAAGCATTTTGACTTGCTCCAATAGATGCAAATTCTTCATTAATTTGTTTCCAGTCTCTATTTTTTGTACCTTTAAAAAACATATGCTCTGCAAAATGAGAAATTCCGTAAATATCGGGGGTTTCAAAATTGCTTCCACAAATAGTGCAAATTCCCATAAAATTTATATTGCTATTATTATAAATGTTTGCTACTCTTAATCCATTGACATTTGATATTTCTATGTTTCCGTTTTTCATTTTTTTGTTTCTCCTAATATAATTAAACTATAAGGATATTATACAATGGAACAATTATTTACAAGAAAAGAATTTAGAGAAAAAGTTTTTCAAAGAGACGGCAATAAATGCGTAATATGCAATGAAACCAAAAATCTGGATGCTCATCATATTGTTGATCGTAGACTTTGGGATGATGGAGGGTACTATCTTTCCAATGGCGTAACCTTGTGTTCAACTCATCATATTCAAGCAGAGCAAACGGTATTAAGTTGTAATAATGTCAGAGATGCTGCTAAAATTAAAACGATACTGCTGCCGCCTACTTTTTATAATGATGAACAAATAGACAAATGGGGTAACATAATACTTCCAAATGGCCAAAGATTTATAGGAGAACTTTTCTTTGATGAATCTGTTCACAAAATATTAGAACTTGGAGGGGTTTTAAATCAATTTACTAAGTTCATAAAATACCCCAAAACCCAACACCTGCCTTGGTCTCCTGGAATAACTAAAGATGATAGGGTTATGAAAATTCAAGACTTAGAAAAAAACTTTGGGGGCAAGGAAGTTGTTATAAGTGAAAAAGTTGATGGGGAAAACACAACATGCTACAACAATTATATTCATGCTCGTTCAATTGATGGCAGAAATCATGTTTCTAGAAATTGGATCAAGAATTTACACTCCAAAATAAAATATGACATACCTGAAGGATGGAGAATTTGCGGTGAAAACCTTTATGCAAAACATACAATAGCATATTCTAATCTTCCATCTTATTTCTTGGTTTTTGCAATATTTAATGAAAAAAACACTTGTTTGAGCTTTTTAGAAACAGTTGAATATTGTAAATTGCTGGGTTTAAGTTGGGTACAACCAAAATTTATTATGAAATATGATGAAAAATTTATAAAAGAAAACTGTTATACCGGCAATTCAATGTATGGGGGAGAACAAGAAGGTTATGTGATTAGATTGTCTTCTGAAATTCCATTTACAAATTATAAAAATAGTATTGCCAAATATGTTAGAAAGAATCATGTTCAAACAAATCAAAATTGGATGTATCAACCAATAATAAAAAACAAATTGTCAATTTAAATTATTTCTTCTTTTTGGTTTTAGTTGCCTGTTTAGGTTGCAATTTTTCTTTTAAAGATTGTAACTTTTTATATGCCATATTTCCAAATTGATATGGTTCAAAATCTTCTTGTAATTCTATTTCTTGTTTATCACGTTCTTCTTTTGCATCATTATATTCTTTAACAGCTTTATTATAAGCTTCTTCATTGAAAAATACATTTTTGGATTTTTCAAAATCTTCATTTTCAAACTCTTGTTGATTAGGAGATTTTTTATATTCCATAGTAAAATCTTCTTTGGATGGCTCTTCTGGAATTTGGGGCAATGATTCTCCCCAATCAGAAGTTGCCCAAGAATCAAAAGCCCATTCTTCTAAAGATTGAACAGCAGAATCTAATAATCCTATTTCTTCTCTGACATTAGCAAATGAAAATATATCATCAATAAGTTCACTAGCTTTTCCGCTATAATAATATTGACCACCCCATGCTTCTGAAAAAGCCTGCCTTAAGGCTTCATAATAAGAATCAGAATCTCCCCCAATTTTAAAAGATTGTCTTTTGTCATCTTCACCATAAACCAAAGGGGGAACTCCCATTTCATCAACAATATAATCCTTTAAATCTTTTATTTCTATCTTTCCGATATCCTGTCTATCATTTATCCACTTTGGTTTTAAACCCAATGTTTTTAAGTAATCAAAAAATTCTTTTAATAAGGTATTACAATATTTTTCATTATCAAGATTTTGTTCTGGAACATAATCATAATTAACTTCTAGTATACCAAAAAAAGAAGGATCTTTTGTAGACATCTGAACAACAAAATTAGCTCTAGGAAAGTTATATTCGTTTCTTAATGAATAAACATGTTCTCCATGCTTTTCATCTGCATAAGTATCAATTTTTAAAAGATTACTTTCAATATCATAATCTTTTTCTACTTTTTGTATCGTCCATCCATTATTAAAACGAAATATAACATAATGCTCGGTAAATTCTTTTGCAGCATCAATTTCGTCAGGAGATGTTACTAAGTCTGGTTTTGGTGGGACAGCAGGATCTGTTTTATTTTGTTGTGATATTTTATACCAATTCATACATTAATAATTCAAGAAAACAATATAAAAACCTATAGAAAAAATTTATTGGTTTCTAATTCTTTTTGCAATATCAATCAAAAAGTCACTTTCTTTAATATCTAATGCCAATATGCAACTAATTTTTTCTAATATTTTTTTATTTTCTTTTTTATTTTCTTTTTTATTTCCAAAATGAGATAAAAAATCCCATATAGTAGATTCATCTGAAACCAATGCATCAGGATGTCCAAGAATTTTTAATATTTTTTTGATTTCCTTTGTGTATTGATCTACTTTAATAGTCGCTGCCATTACCATCTCTATTTTATTTTTTTTCATTTTTTTACAATATTATGATCCTTATCATAAATAGGAACAAAATTATTAGTGTTCCATTTAGACAACTTTATTAGTTCTTTAACGGATTTATTTTCATTATCAAATCTACAATCCATTTCTCTCAAAACATAAAATGTTGTTTTTAATTCATTAGCAATTTTAATAAGTATAGGTGCATCTTTAGTCAAATCCAAGTCTCCAAACCAAACCTTGCCTAGTTTTTCGTCAATTAAATTAGCATTAAAAAAAACAATGTTTTGCGGATTACTTATACAATAAAAAGATTTAGACCCCCCAATTAAACGAGAAAAACAAAATCCGTTTTCTGCCAGTTTGTTAGTTATTGTTTCTGGAGTTAGTTTTTTATTAATAGTGTTTTTCATTTTTAATCCTTTATAGGGCATAAGCAAACTACCTAACAATTTTAGTTCCGCATTTTATGCAAATATCAAAAAGATAGGTTTTACTTTTTGTTTTTTCATCTAACTTAAAAGAAATTCCTCCATTTTCTATTAAAAGTTTAATACCTTTGTCTAATGCCTGATGGTCTATCTTATCTTCCTCATCATATCTTGGCTCAAATTTATGTTCATTATATGTACCGCAACACATACTCATAATATTTATCCTTTTGTTTTATAAATTATTTAATAACTTTTATATAGATGGTGGACCCAGGGAGAATCGAACTCCCACTAAAAGCTTGCAAAGCTCCCGTGCTACCATTATCACTATGAGCCCATTATTTTATTATTTGTTTTAAACAACACTATCAGAAACAGTCTCTTTATCAGTTATATTTTGCCATACCGGATAATTTTCCTTGCATGGGCAGATACGATTTCTGAACCTAGTCGCTTTTAAATGTTCAGGAATCTTATCATCACTATAAGTAATTTCAATTTTACATGGAGATCCACATATTGAACACTCCCACTTTTCTGTAAATAAAGCATCTTTTTCATTCATACAGCTTTACTGAGTCCTTTCTAATATTTTCATCTTTAATAGAATCTATAATTTTAAAACCATTGCATTTACCGTCTTCTCCAATTACAGCAATTGAAGGAACTGTACATTTAAAACTTATATTATATTGGCACAGTTTTGCTAAACAATCTATATCTTCCCAATCACGACTTAAATATGGGAAACCGTCGTTGTGAGGCATTAAATTATTTTTTTCCATTATTTTAATTCCTTTACATCTTTATATTTGCATTCTTTTTCATCATGCATTTCCCATTTCAACCCGTAGCAATAACTATTTTTACATTTAGAACAAATATAACAAACAGATCATCCACCATCAGCAACCTTATAAATAGTAGAGTCGCACTTTGGACAAATTAATTTATCTAATTTACTTTTAGATCTTGCAACCATGGTCTTTTCCTATTAACTCCTTATCTTTTAAATGTTTTTTAAATTCATCCAAATGTTCTTCACACGAATTCATTTCACAATAGTAAGGCCACAAATGGTCTAATCTAACAGCAGGTTTTTCACAAAAAAAACATTTAATGATGTCTTTTTCTTTAGCCTTATTTATATCAACCCTTTTCCAAGAATCAAATTCTTCAATATTTCCATCAGTAAATTTATGCTTATATGTATATTTAATAAAAACCTTACCATTAGAATCATATGGCATACTTACATGTAAAAATCCGCCAATTCCCAAACCAGAATTACCAACAATACCATATTTGCCAATTTGATTAGCATTTTTAGCTTTTTCTATCATTGATTTAAATTTTGATTTAATTTTTTTAATTTCTTTTTTATTGCTTTTTTTTATCATTTTTATTCTCCTCTAACTATAGCCAAAATCATGCAAAATGGACAAAAAACAAAATTTATAAGTGAAATTAATATAACTCTTGATCTTGCCAAACTATTTGACCATCCGTGTATTTTTAACTGTCTGCGTGCAGTATAAATACTCCAAAGTAAACACAAAAATAAAAATTTAAGCATGTTCTAATCCTTAACCGTCATTAACTTCTACTTTTGCTTCATAATCCGAATTTAATAATACTGTTTTCCATTTGGGATATGAATCTGTTGTGTATTTTTCTAGGTTTTCAAAAGTAACTTCCAAAAAACTTTTGTCTTTGGTTTTAATTACATGCATACCCATGATAATGTTGCCATCTTTTACTTTTACTTTTTTATTAATTTCAGTTTTAGAAATTCCATTATACCAATTTTCTACTTCCTGAATTTCTTTTTTGCCTAGTTTAACGCAATTTGGTTCATCACGATTAATTGCCACAAATTGTTCTTGTAACTTTTTAATTTCTTCTATTATATTCATTTTTTTAATCTCCCTTCATTATACTCCTTGATTGCTTTTAACCATGTTGGAGAAATAAGATTTTTATCAACATTGGCTTTGTAATAAGCATATAAACCACATTTAGGGCAAAGTGGTGCATACTGTTCTATAAGTCTTTTAACTGTTATTTCTGCTACCGTTTTAATGGCTACATCTAGTTTAAAAATTCTAGCTATGGCTGCTCCAACTGGACAACAATAAAAACCTGTTATATCATATCCTAATCCGCACAATCTTGAACCATCGTTACAACCATGGTATAGATGATCTTTATTATATTTATCTGGTTCCATATCTACCGGAGCTTGGAACTGAGCTATTTTATGAACTCTTGCTTTTTGTTTCATTGTATCTTTAACTTCAAAATCAGGATACTTTTTCATAACATTTTCTATCTTATAATAAAATTTTGGATGATGATATGTATAAGTTCCGACATTACACTCCTGGTTATATTTTCTTTTATAATACATTAATATATCAACAATTTCTTCAAAATTTTCATGCATTGTCGGTTCGCCACCAGTTAAAGTTATTCTTGTCCAAGACTTGTTATTTTTGACACAATCGTTTAACATGTTTTCTATTTGTTTTGGACTTAAATCTTCTTTTTTTGATGAAGGACACAATCCTGTTGCCCTATTACAATTTGTACACCCCCTATCACAACGATATGTTACATTAATTTTTAAATGTTGAATTCTTGGCAAAAACACTCTAACATCTACTCCATATAAATCTGCTTCTCTTTGTTTCATAATGTTTAATATTTCCTTTAACTATATCTCTATTATAAATCTTTTTTTAACAATAATCTTTGCTTTCTCCTTTTTTAACATCTCAATTCTATCTAATAAGTTCTTTTTGTCAGCAACTGGTTCATCACAAAAACATATTTGTGTTTCAGGTTTAAAGTGATATAAAACGTATTCCTTTTTAAAAACTAAATTTCCAATTTTCATTGTTTTAATTCCTCCAAAAAATCATAATGAAACAATTATTACTCTATCATCTAAAATTGGTTCTATTATTTTTTTAACATCTTTCCAGTCTAACCCCCCATTAGCGCAACCTGGTCTAGGAAGAACAACTTTTTTATAGTTATTTTTATTAATTAATTCCATTAATTCTTCTGTAGATTTTTCTATTAATCTTATATCAGAAGGATCTTTCCAGTGATATTTTGTTGGAAAAGATATTAAATCTGTTAAATCTGCCGTATAGAAAACTCCAACATTATGTCCCATTTTTTTAATACGAATACCCAAATACTTATCACAGCCAGGAAACTTTTTAACAGCAGCCAAAGCAACTCCTGCACCCATTACTGCACAACCATTTGCCTTAATAATACCGTTCGTGGTAATACAATAAGCATTAGCAAGTATATCCCACATATTTCCAGTTAATTCTTTCATTTTTTATATTTTCTTTCTCTATAATGTTTACAATAATAATGTTTTGCACGTGGTTGTTCTGCATGACAACTCAATGGTTCAGAACAATTATCGCAACATTTTTTACTTTTTGCTATTTTTTTCTTTATCCCATTTTTCATAAAAACTATTAATTTCTTTGTTTAATATATAAAGAAATGACTCAACTTCTTTCTTTAAATAACAACGCCTAACTTTATCAGATATATTTATAACATCAGATAATTTTGGATGAGAATAAATTTCACTTAATGCTTCTGCTTTTTTTTCTTTCCTATACCTATAAAAATCTCCCCTGCCACAAAACCATTCGTGACCAAACACCGTGTCATCCCACAAATATCTTCTTAAAATAGAACATCCATCCGTTGAATAATTTTCTTCAACAATTTCAAATATATCTTTTTTAATTTTAGATTTAGTTTTCCATTGTTCTAATGAATTATAAACAATATTTAAAACACAATCAGCTGCAGGAATATAATAATCATATTTTAATTCTTTTGTAAATGCAGTTAAAATTAAATTAGATAGGATATCTTGATAATTTAATTTATTATTAAAACAAGATGCACTTGTTTTTTTCATTATTTATCCTCTTGTTTTATTTACCTTTGGATTTGATGGGCATGGTCCAAATGGGTCTACTGGCCCGCTTGAAGAATATCCTCCCATATAACATCCACATGGACATTCATGGGGATTATTATAATTTATCATATAAGTATGTGGTCCGTACTTTTTTTTATTTACAGACCTTGCTTTATACCAAATACCATTCTCAATCCATAATGACCAACCCTTACCAACCTTAGGATTTTTATGTACTCCAGAATCTCCAATTTTTATTTTCATATTAAATTTCCTCACGTTCTATATAATGTTTCCAATAAGTTTTACAATGTTTACAATCCACATATAAGTGGTCATATTTTATTATACAATGTTTGTTTTATTTGTACAATTTTAAAGATTTGAAAAATGGCTCAAAATTATCTCTAGGCTTAAATACTATGGCGACTTCCATCCCGCCTAGGCCAGACTCCACCATAATTCTGTAGTCCTTCATATTGGTTCCGTAGGTCTTGGCCTTCTCAAATTCCGTCGCAGATACCTTGCAGACAACCTTGCGAAAGGAGTTCATTGACCAATCTTGGGTTGGACATTCAACAAACACAGGCTTTTCGTCATCCTCTTTGTCATCAAAGGCATGTATTTCATTGCTTATAAACGTCAAATACCCGCTCAAGGAAGCGTGAGCAGCTGCAAGAATGGCATGACCTAAATCAACATCGTCTCTAATAAGAATATACATTTTAGATTTATTTACACTAATATTTTGATATTTCATATTTTTTAAATTATTAGTATTATTTCTTTTCTACTTTTGATTTTTTTAAAATTCCATTAATCATTAATAAAGTTAAATCAGCAATAAATGTTGTTAATATTATCAATATTAGAGTTAAACTTAAATTGCATAATAAATAATACAAAATATAAGGAAAAGAAATATCTACTTTAAAAAACGCTATTGAAAGTATTTGTCCTATAAAAATACCTACATAAATTCCACTACTTGTAAAAACTCTTCTAATCATCGTTTTTTGGAACATAGTAACTCCTTATTTATTATTCAAACATAATTACCTGCATCAGTATCTTTTTTCATAGTTTTATATTTTGCATCAGAACATGTCTTTTTAGAATTTTTATTGTGCAGAAACATATGGTCTTTATGAGATAGTAAAACACCATTAGATATTAATTTTTTTTCTGTGTCTGATTTAGAATTAAAATAGTCAATTAAATCATCTTGACGCTCCTCATGACATTTTTTATTAGTACATTCCCATCCAATGGCATGAACATATTCTAAACTTTTTTTACCGCATTCAGGGCATTTTCTTTTTTCGTTTTTGCTATTTACACAAAGTTTACAATTGCACTCTTCTGGATACTTTTTGCCATAATTTGTTGGAGTTGAAGTAACATATAAAGGAGTATATATAATAGATAATCCGCACTTATCTATTGTTATATCTATTCCTTTTTTACGAAACCATTCTTTAGTTTCTGCCCTTAACTTTGCAGAACCAGCCAATTCATTCATTGTCTTAAATAAATCTTTAGCTGTACAACCAATCATTTTTTTGTTTTTATTCATAATTCGGTCTAATCAGCTCTTTTTTATGCTTCATAAAACCATATGGTTTTTTCCACTTCTGCTTGCTTATTTTTATAGTCGCCATATTATCTTCTTGTTTGATAAAATGCCCGCTCGTTTGCCTTGAATCTTTCAACATGATCGCTTGTGTCAAGACCATCGGTATTAGCAATTGTATCGTAATACCTTGTCATCTTTTCCAACAACTCTTCCTTGGTTGCAGCAAAAATAAGTTCCCCG
>Ga0265297_10009807_pt1 | contig 12235 bp, 13 predicted proteins | sample Munlanlwell13791_FD_192502 | JGI IMG/M metagenome (GOLD analysis project Ga0265297, IMG submission 192502) | Leachate microbial communities from a municipal landfill in Southern Ontario, Canada - Leachate well 137-91 | ecosystem: Engineered > Solid waste > Landfill > Unclassified | place...
GGATAATGTCGGCTTAGAGATTACTCCAAACTTATGCAGAATAACGCGCTGCAGCAAACTAGTTACATGGCGATGATCGCGTATATTATTGGCGGAGCGGCTATACATGGGAATAGCAGCTGTGGGAATAAAACTTATTGGTTTATGGGAAATATTGGTAAGCCTGATCTGCATTATCTCAACCGGTTCCCCCGCGGCCGGCACGAAAGAAAGGATCTCAGAGTTAATTCCTATTGCTTTATTCTGACGGGTTATTTTATGCCAAAGTAATCCGGCATCTAATCTAAATTTATCCTGGCTTATCTGTCTGGAATCTTTGGAGACACCGGTAGCTGACCAGATTTTATGCGGATTGATATAAATCCAAAGGTTGCGCGAAGAACGCAGATTGACCAAGTCAATGCGCGAGACCGGGCTCAAGAGAAAAGAACTCTGCCCGCTTTTAATGTCTCCGTGCAGATCGGGAGAAATAGAAGACATAATAATCTCGTTGCCTAAAGGGAAATAAAGGCTTTTAATCTTATCTGCGCATCCAGAATAAAAACTTCCTGAATTATCCGTAAAGTTATATAAAGTTTTATTCATAAGAAACTTGGGGGCACCTTAAGTTTTTGTCTAACGGAATCCCGCGCTATGCGCAAGGGCCAAAGCTTTTCCATAGGAGATTAAATTAACATAAGCATAAGACATATTCAAGCAAAACTCTCTGGGGTTACTAATTTCTTGCCGAAGATAAAAAGCGGCACATCTTTATGTAAAACATGTCTAAAATACGACCTTTTCCCTTCATAGAGCAGCCGGAATGATTGCCTAGAGAAAAAATCTGCTCCGGCTTGCGAGATTGTTGCCAAATGCACTCCGGGGACCAAGCTTTGCTTGAGATAATTTAAATAAACCTTTATCAAAGCCGTACCGACACTTTGACCGCGGTATTCTTTGCTTATATTGATATGGAAGGTAGCCGGATATTCTTTTGTAAAATCAGGAGCGTCAAGGCCACCCTTAAGGAAAGCTTTAAAGCAACTAAAAATAAAAGCAATATTTTTTTTCTTAATAAAAACTCCGCTTTTTACCGCATTCCAAAATAAACGAAGCATTATCTTGTCTTTAAAGACTCTCTCCGCAACGATTTTGCTTTTCGCTCCGATCAAATAACCTATAACTTTGGAGTCAACTTCCGCAATAAAACAGGATTCCGGCTCATAATCAGTAAAATACGAGTTAAGGGCATCGCAAATAACTTCCCTGTTTTCAAAAAATAAAGAAGCCGGCTGACCCATAAAGGCAGTATCATGGCTGATCGATCTAAGCTGGCCCCTGTCCTTATTTTCAAACTTCCTGATATTTACGTTAAACTCTCTGGACACGTTTTCTCCTAAGGTTAATTCTCTTTGCCATGGAAAAGACGAGAAAATAAGAGATTGCTGCACAAATAATCCCCAGGACTACACTGCCTAAAAAAAGCGGTTGGTAATAACTGCAAATCTTCTGGAATGTTATATCTTTAAATACCGACCAGCTTAAAGGTTCAAATTTTCCATTTAAAATACACCTGCCAATTTCATAACCAGCCCAGGTTATGGGAGGGATTGTCGGAGGCAAGGAAATACTGGTTCCCAAAAAGATCGCAATCTTATTTGCCGGACGGACTAGAATAGCGGCAATAACTACCAAGACGGTATGCAGTCCATAAACCGGTAAGATACCTATAAAAACCCCTATGGCGACCCCAAGGGCAATCTCCTGCGGAGAATTATTTAACCTAAACAGGCCAACAGCAATCCTTTTAAATTTCCACTTCAATATATCTACCCTCCTTATCAACCATCAGCTTCAAGGATTACCTCTCTTTCGGCTAGATTAATTAGATAGCCAAGAAATAGGACCCATCAAAGATTAACTCAGGCTTATAATATAAATTATTCCCAGGGGGGCTGCGAGAACCAAGAACAAACCCATCAATTTAGTATTACGTATTTCTTTAGGCATTGAGATTGGCTCAATACGCCAGTTGATCTTTTCATAGAATCTTCTTTGAAACTCAATAACTGCTCCGGGCCGCAAAAGCATAGTTAAACCAACTGCTACAGCTATTAAATAAGTCAATATTGAAATTGGGCAGGACAAGATGCCAGTCATGCAAATAATTGATACTTTCGTTGGCAAAACCGCTCAAGAATAAAGTTTCCTTAGCTCAAAGGTGCCACCCTCTAACTGCTTGGCTCTTTTTTCTTGATATTTAAGGAGGCTTTTATATAGTTTACGAGATACTCCAGTATTTCTGATGGTAAATCTATAAACTCTACGCCAACCTCGAAATCATCGCTGTAAGATAACTCCCGAACCCACATACATTTAACCAAAGCCTCAAAGCTGAACAAAGTCATGGGAAAAGTAATCCTGATCCTTAAGCGGCTATCCTTAGGGATAAACTCATGGGTTAAAAACCTTATCCCCCCCTGGCTGATATCCTTTGTTAGATACTCCTTTATTGTCTCTGCGGGTATAATCTCGTAAGCTACCTGCAGGCTTTCAGGAACCCTTGTATATTTTCTTCTCTCTTGCATTCTGCCTCGCTCCCTAGCCTAATTATATTACCCTGAAACTACCACCCTGTCTAATAAGGATATTTTCCTTTACATCATGGATTTAGATGGTTTTCTATCGGGCATCTCAAACAAACTGGCTATTAATCTCCGATGGCTTAAAGACCTCCCATCTTGAATTCCTGTTGACGATAGTAGATTGATGATACGATATAATATTCAGGATGTTAAGTGTATCAATTCTATCCAGAGAATACGTACAGACAGCCTTCATTTTAATTTGCTCAATATTTTTATTGATTTCTTTTTCATATAAATCCATTTTAAAGGCATCAGCGTTGAATAGATCAGTGCCGTCTCCTGCAACACGAATCCCGGAAAATCTTTGGCCCAACACTTCTTTTTCCCTTTTAAGCCACCAGTCAATCATATTAAAAGCGCTAAAAACCCCTTCCTTGATGTAATAATCCTGATAATTCCTGATTTCAATTTGCCCTTTATTAATATATAAATCAAGGTTCCCTACCTCTTTACTCAAGCTTGATTTGGCTGCTTCGGCTTCAAGTAAATCAGGCAAGGACCATACACAAAACTCATTATTCTCTAATCCTGCTTTAAAATATGGGACCAGGGCATTAATCAACTCGTCCTTGGCTTTATAAAACATGCACATATGGCTGCCCCACGGGGCATTACACATAAAATTATTTTCCATTTTTATATTCCCTGTCCTATGCCCACCTGCAGAATCAAGCCCTATTAAAATACATTATCTAACTTTTAAAATTCAAGTCAACCTTTTTATCAACAAATTACATTATGCCGCTGCCCTGCATACAGCAATCCGCATTTTAAACGTAAGGTATGCTTTATATCTTGATTTCTTATTTATCCGGGAAGAATATATCTTTGGGAAGTTCATATTTTTCGATAGTGCCTTGGTTAGGACCTTTTCTTCTTAAGAAAATGATAAAATAGTCATCGACATACACCGGAGCCCACAATGGATCAAGCAGGCGGCGGAGCAGGAAACTTTGCCCCCACGGGGTATTAACATGCGGGGAAAAGAATATAACATTAAAATTATATGCACTTCTTAACCTCTCCCACTGTGTATCATCTTTCTGACAAGCAAGATAGGTATTCTTTAAATCAAGGGGATAGGCCTCAGGCCGATTATCAATAAAGACCCGCTGTTGAGGGTATAAATAATATGTTAAATAACCTCCGGTATCAAAATTATTGAAGACTGGCCCTTGTATCTTTTCATTTTGAAATAAATTAATTGCATCTGTCGTGCCTTTTTCTAAACCAATACCAAAAGTCCTTTTATCTGGCCAGAATTGCGGTTTTGCCAAAAATAAACAAAAGAAAATCAAAATAACCAGCAAAAAGACAATAAGATAACCTAAAAGATTATCGATATCCTTCTTAATACAACTACGCAGGTTAATCGCTATTATGGGCAAGGCGAAATAACCGAATATCGCAAAGTTACGCACTGCCGTTAATGCCATAAAACTAAAAATTATACTCAATGCAAGCCTTATAAAAGGAAAAGGCGCCTTACGCTTTATTAATTTTATCAATACAAACACCCAGCTCAGCAAAAATAAGTTAAAGATCAATGAAAAATAGAACAAGGGCGGAAAATCAAATTGCGTCATCGCAATGACTTTTCTTAATTGGTAAACTGACTGGAGATCAAACGTATCTATCCCGAAATTTACCAATATTTTAAATGGGTAAAGAGCCCCCTTGACAGTAGCCGGGTTTAATAATGTAGCTATGATTGAAAATATAAACACAACCGATATCTGCTTCAGAAATACCCGCGTTTCTTTGCTTTTATGAATAAAGAAGGCGATTAAGCAATCAAGCAGGAAAATACCGATAAGTATTATGCCGATAAAGAAATAAATATGCAGATTGACCCATAAGATTTCCAGGATGGGCAACAAAATAAGAAAATTATGTTTTATCCTTTTATTTTTCCAATTATAAAGGATCCAGAAGAATAGGGCGCAGAAAAAATAGCTAAAAACTTCAGGGCGAATACGGAATCTGCTGGCCATAGTCGGAATTGCGATAACCGCTACCAGGGCAGCTATTTCAAAACTGGAATATTTCCACGCTACATGAAAGAACAAAAACAAGGTGGCAATGCTTATCAAAATAATAAAAATGGAAAGGCCGTTAAACCCGGAAAACGTTTTTATCAGGTAGAAAATTACGCCGCTTCCCCAATGGTGATTTATAAAAGGATAATCCGGGCAGGTATAGGAATAAAGATTGCCAGCGGGGATACTAAAATTGTGGATGAATAATTCCCCGTTTTTTAGATGCCTTCCTAAATCAGTTACTGTTAAATTTATTTTTCTTACGATAGAACAACTATAGGTATATAGGAGGAATAGAAAAATGGTACTTTGAATAAAATATTTGGATGATTTTATCATAAACAAAAAAAGCAAGAATCATCTAGAACAAATGACTCTCGCTTCACTTATGAATGGTTGCGGGGATGCGATTTGAACGCATGACCTCAAGGTTATGAGCCTTGCGAGCTACCAGGCTGCTCCACCCCGCGAAATTGAGCACAATATGTTTACCCAATGAAATCCTTGGGAGTAAAATTAGCAAGGATAAATCTATCTTTTCTTATCAGAGAAAATCTTAACCGGGATCTCGCCTTTTCTGACTACTCCCATCTTATCTCGAGCCATCTTCTCCTGATAAACCGGATCATTCTCAATCCGCTTAAGTTCTTGCTGTAAAAGATAATTTTCAACAGCCATCTTACGGAAACTATCTTCTAATTGACGGTTTTTCGCTCTTAACCCCTGCAGTTTTATATAACCCGGCAGGAATAAAATTAAAAGCAAAACCGTAAAACCAAAAAGCCAAAAGGCCTTTCTTAACGTAGAGAGCATCTACTTTTTCCAGGATGTCCCCGCATAAACTGCCTTTTTGCCTAATTCCTCTTCAATCCTCAAAAGCTCATTATATTTACAGATCCTGTCGGTGCGGGATAAAGAACCGGTTTTGATCTGGCCTACGCCGCTGGCCACCGCCAGATGCGCAATAGTAGTATCTTCTGTTTCCCCTGAGCGGTGCGAAATTACGGAATTATATTTACTTTTTTTGGCAATAGCAATAGCCTCAAAGGTCTCTGAGAGCGAGCCAATTTGGTTGACTTTAATCAGTATAGCATTAGCAATATTTTCTGCAATCCCTTTTTTGAATATCTTAGGATTGGTAACAAAAATATCATCTCCTACTAGCTGGATTTTACCGCCTAACTTTTGAGTCATCTGAACCCAACCGCTCCAGTCATGCTCAGAAAGGCCATCTTCAATGGATAGAATAGGATAACGGGAAAGCCATCTCTCGTAAATAGCTATTAGATCCATCGCTGTCTTCTCCGAACCTTCAAAGGTATACTTGCCATCTTTACAAAAAGAACTGGCAGCGCAATCCAAAGCCAGAGAGATATCCTTACCCGGAACATAGCCTGCTTTTTCAATCGCTTGGATAATCAAGCTTAAGGCCTCTTCATTAGAATTAAGGCTCGGGGCAAAACCTCCCTCATCCCCAACTGACGTAGAAAGTTTCCTGGATTTTAGAATAGACTTTAAATTATGAAATACCTCATCTGCCGCACGCAGGGACTCTGAAAAGTTTTTCCCACCGATAGGCATAATCATGAATTCCTGGATATCCAGGTTGTTATCCGCATGCATTCCGCCGTTTAAAATATTCATTAAAGGAATAGGCAGGATATTGGCTTTTTCTCCTCCTAGAAATCTATAAAGCGGCTGTTTCTTGGTTAAAGCCGCGGCCTTAGCAACGGCCATAGATACGCCAAGTATGGCGTTAGCGCCCAAATTAGACTTAAACTCCGTATCGTCTAATTTAATCAATATGCTGTCTATTTTCTTAAAATCAGCGGATAAGCCTTTTATTTTGGCATTAATTGCCATATTAACATTGTCCACTGCCTTTAATACACCTTTGCCCATATAACGCTGCTTATCGCCATCTCTTAACTCCAAGGCCTCATTATCACCGGTAGAAGCTCCCGAAGGAACCGCAGCACGGCCTAATATGCCATTAGCCAAAATACAGTCCACTTCAACCGTAGGGTTTCCGCGTGAATCCAAAATCTCGCGCGCTAAAACTTTCTTGATTTTTGCCATTTTTATTCTCCTTGCCCACAAGGGCACACCTGCGCAATTTGCACTACCTAGCGCATATCAACGCAATTCCTTTTTAGCGCTGGGTGCCAATCAGCGGCTACCAACTTTAAACAGTTTAGACAACTTCATAATTATACACGCAAAAATTATCAAGTCAAGAGTTATGGAGTATTAAGGCCGGCTCCGCACCAAGAAAAGGTTTGACTTAAGATACCAGATATGTTATTTTTTATATGTCGTATTTTACATACCTGGTCAACGAAAGGCTAGAGAAACTATGAACTGGAAGAAAGTCAGATTCTATATAAAGCTGCACTGGTTAAAAGCCCTTCTCTTTGTTTTCCTAACCGCCCTAGCCATATCCCTGATCTTTCTTATTACTATCGGCCTGCGCGCCTGGAATGAATCCGAATCTTACCTAAGACAATCACAACTAGCCATGATCCCACTGCAACTATACCTGCAGATCATTATGGCACTCATCTTCGGTTTTGTGTACACGTATTTAATGTACTGGCTCTATTTCAAACGCGGGGCATCATCATTTTCACAAACCAGTAAAAAATCTATCGCCGGAGGAGATGTAGGCGTTACCTGGAGCGATGTTATAGGAATGGACGAGGCTAAAGAAGAGGCCCTGGAAGTAGTTAAATTGATAACCGATCGCGTGAGCCTGCAGCGTATCGGAGGTAAAATCCTAAAAGGCATCCTCATGCTTGGACCTCCGGGATGCGGCAAGACTTACCTGGCTAAAGCTATCGCCACGGAAACCAAGCTTCCTTTTATCTCCATGTCAGGCTCGGAATTCGTAGAGATGTTTGTCGGTGTGGGAGCTGGGAGAGTACGCTCTTTGTTTAAAAAGGCACAACAGCTAGCAGAGCTGGAAGGCGGTTGTATAATTTTCATTGATGAAATTGATGCAATAGGCGCACAACGCTCCATGGACCGCGGGTTCGGAGGAACCACCGAACATAATACTACCTTAAACCAATTACTGGTTGAGTTGGACGGTTTAAAAGATAAGGACTATAATATTATTTTAATCGGAGCGACTAACGCACCCGAAGCTTACCTTGACCAAGCCCTGCTTAGGCCGGGGAGGTTTGACCGCAAGATCATAGTAGACAAACCAAATCTTGAAGACCGCGGTAAACTTTTTTCCTATTACCTAAAAAACGTAAAATATGATGCGCATGATGTAAAAATTGACCGCCTGGCCCGCATCACCGTAGGACAAAGTCCTGCAGATATTGCCAATATAGTGCGCGAGGCAGCCCTGATAACTGTACGCAATCAAAACTCATTAATTTCAATGAAAGAGATTGACGAGGCGCGGGAAAGGATCGCGCTGGGCATAAAACGCAGAATTAAGTTAAGCGAAAAGGAAAAATGGCAAACCGCCTATCATGAAAGCGGACATGCCATCACCACCTATTTACTTGCCCCTTCTAAAGATGTTTTCAAAATTACTATCACCCCCCGCGGCCCTACTGGCGGAGCAACCTGGATTCCTGAAAGAGAAGATACTTTTATTGAAGATTCCAATGAATTGCTCAGTAAAATAAAAATTAGCCTGGGCTCCTACGCTGCCGAAAAAATCAAGTATAATGCGACAACCTCCGGAGTATACGGAGACTTCTCCAGCGCCATGCATCATGCCCATAATATGGTCTGGGTCTGCGGCATGGGTAAAAGCGGACTTATAGGCAACTGGGAGATTGTGGATAAAATATCCGAAGATATTAAGTCCAAGCTTGACGCTGATGTACAGGATATATTAAATACCTGCCTTGTCGAAGTAACCGCTTTGCTTAAAAAAGAAGAGCCCCTTATGGATCGCTTAGCCAAAGAGCTGGTAGCAAAAGGTGAACTTAATTATGATGAAATTGAAGCTGTCTTCAAAGAGTTTGGTAAAAGCCGCCCTTAAACTTATTCCTTTTATTTTATTTTTATCCGCCTGCACATCATCTACCGCACCCTCATTCTTAAAAGAAGATCTCTCCAGGGCAGTAAAAGATATATGCAAAAGGGAATACCATCTTGATATCATAACCAATCTTGAAGGACGCACCTTTTGGGTGTATATGCCGCTTGAAAATATAGTCACTAAACCCGCAAAACCGGAGAAATACATCGAAAGGTTTTTGGTTGAAGACAGGAGGAACCAGTTTGACGAAAGAGTCCTGAGGGTTAACTATCTTATCAAGCCTCTCCCGGAAACAGAGAAAGAACAGGACATAATATTAGATAAATCCGTCAACACTAAGATTTTCAATGTATTACAGGTTATCCGCAGGGTGCTTTTCAGCATGGATAACAAAGAGAGTAAAAATAGCCCTCTGTTTTTTTGTATTGTTACCGCGGATATCGTAAATGGCTTTGAATTAAGGCAGGTTTTTCATTGCTTGGACTTAAAGAAAATTTCCTATGGCTTTATCTCCCAAACCGAATATCAACATCGTATTGTTCAAGATACAAGCGTTTCCGCGCAGATCATTGGAGACAAAGAAGGCAGGCATTTGGTTTACCACGATATAACTCTGGAGGAGTTTTTGACCGATCAAATCCGGGGCCGCATAAGAATGAAATTCCAGAAACCAGAGGTAGAAAAGAATGTAGACATTGACCGCGAAGTATTAAAAATAGTTTCCCTTACCTTGAATACTTACGCATTCAAGGACTTTGCACTTGTAGAGATGACCAATTTAGATACCAAAACAAAAACTATCCTTAACCAAGCAGCCATCTTTTCCGGTCCCAAGGAATAAAGCTTTTTTAACGCTTACCCGATTTTATCTTACCACTGTAAAATAATTTAATTGCCTGGGGATAAAGCTTATGTTCCAAGGCATGGATTCTTTTTTCAAGTGAGGCAAGACTTTCCCTGCTTTTAATCTCTAGGCGTTCCTGTAAAATAACTGGGCCATGGTCCATTTTATCGTCGACAAAATGCACTGTTACTCCGGTAAAGGGTATTTTCTTCTCAAACGCATCTTTTATGGCGTGGGCCCCTTTAAAAGCTGGGAGCAATGAAGGATGGATATTTAAAATGCGGTTACGGTACTTTTTAACAAAAGCCGGGCTGAGCATGCGCATAAACCCGGCCAAGACGATTAAATCTATTTTGTAAATCTTCAGCCTCTGGATTATTGCCGCCTCAAAATCTTTACGGCTGAGAAAATCCCTACGGCTGACCAAAATAATCTGCACTCCTGTTTTTTGCGCACGTTTAAGCACAAAGGCCCCTGGATTATCACAAACCAAAATCAGCGAACTGACCCTGACCTTACCTTGTTTTACTGCTTTGACAATCGCCGAAAAGTTACTTCCGTTGCCTGAGGCAAATATGGCTAGATTCATTCTCTTACCCTTATAGTCTTAGCAGGACAAACCGCAACACACTCTTTGCAAGAAGTGCATTTATGGTAATCAATTACCGCCAGATTATCTATCACGTGTATTGCGTCAAACCTACATGTCTTCTCACATAATTTACAGGCAATACAGCCGACCGGACAGGCTGCCTTTACATCCCTGCCTAAATCGTGAGAGCTGCATGCAACATAGACGCTATTAGATACGGATACAAGCGAAAATAACTTTTTTGGACAAGCCAATACACATTTATTACAGGAACGGCATTTAACCTTATCCACTACCGGTAAACCCTCCCCTGACATGGTAATTGCCCCAAATGGACATGCCTTTTGGCAGGTGCCAAAACCAAGGCAGGAAAAAACACATGTCTTCTGCCCCCCTAAAACTAATTTAGCAGCAGCACAATCATTAATCCCGTTATAAACATATCTATCTTTGACTTTTAAACCGCCATTACAATGCAAAGTGGCTATCTTCTTAGCTTGCTTCTCCAAAGACATTCCCATAATACCGGCAATCTTTTCCTTGATCTCCTCGCTGCAAACCCGGCAGCTTTCCACAGTACCCTTACCTTCAAGCAGGCTTTCGGCAAAACCAAAACAGCCGGGATTTCCACATGCCCCGCAATTTGCCCCGGGAAGCAAATGCTGCACTTGTTCTAATTTTGGATCAACTTGAACATTAAATTTCTTAGAAGCGATGGCTAAACCTATGCCAAAGATAAGCCCTAATGAACCCAGTATTATTACAGCAAATAAGATTTCCATCAGAATTTAAATCCGCTAAAACCCATAAAACTCAGACTTAATATTGAGGCAATAATGAATGCAAGAGGGAAATTCTTTAACGCACTTGGTACATTGCAAAGCTCAAGCCTCTCTCTTATTCCAGACATTATAAGCATGGCCAAAGTATACCCCAGCCCCATGCAAAAACCTTGAAAAACCGAATAATAAAAACTTCCCGGAACCGCCTTGCCGTTCACAAAAAACATGTCGATATTCAATACTGCCGCACCTAATACAGCGCAATTTGTAGTAATTAAGGTAAGATAAATGCCGAAGGCCCGGTATAAAACAGGGCTGGTCTTTCTAATTACCATTTCAATCAACTGCACAAGAGCAGCAATTACCAGGACAAATGAAAGGGTACGCAGATACGCCAGGTGAAAAGGAAGCAGAAGGAACTGATAGATAAGCCAGGTTACAATGGAAGCAGCAGTAATGACACAAGTTACCGCCGCACTCATGGCAAATGCCTGTTTTGTATCTTTGGAAATAGCCACAAAAGGGCATAACCCTAAAAAACGCGATAATATAACATTATAGATAAATACAGAAGAAATAAATATGCTCAAGAACTCTTGAATATTCATGCTTTCCTGCTTTTTATGAGATTAAATAAACCCAGCAACAGGCCGATTACCAATAGCGCCCCCGAAGGCATGCCAAAAACAAAAACCGGCTCAAACCCTTTTATCAAAGTGTGCCCTAATATCTGGCCAGAGCCCAAAAACTCCCTTATTGCTGAAATAAGTATAAGCGCCAAGGTAAAACCGACCCCCATACCCAAACCATCAAAGAACGAGCTAATGAAATTATTCTTACAGGCAAAGGCTTCGGCACGACCCAAAACTATACAATTAACAACTATCAGCGGTACATAAATACCTAAAGCCCGGTCCAGCACCGGGCTATAAGCTTTTAAACACAATTCAATTATGGTAACAAAAGTAGCTATGATGACAATAAAACAAGGTATGCGTATTTTATTAGGAATGAAATTTTTGACCAAAGAGATAATGACACTTGAACCCAAAAGCACAAAAGTTGCTGCTACCCCCATTCCAATAGCATTAGCCACCGACACAGAAACTGCCAGGGTCGGACATAACCCTAAAGCTAAAACAAACGTAGGATTTTCTTTTATTATGCCTTTAGTAAATTCTTTAATAAGGTCTCTCATCCTTTAACTTGTTCCGTAAATCCTGTTCTTGGTATAGCGGTCAATAAAAGGCGTTGCCGCATTCATCATTAATATGGCATATGAAACCCCTTCAGGATACCCTCCCCAAATCCGGATAATTGCCGTAAGTAGACCGCAGCCTACACC
>Ga0265297_10009808_pt1 | contig 12233 bp, 10 predicted proteins | sample Munlanlwell13791_FD_192502 | JGI IMG/M metagenome (GOLD analysis project Ga0265297, IMG submission 192502) | Leachate microbial communities from a municipal landfill in Southern Ontario, Canada - Leachate well 137-91 | ecosystem: Engineered > Solid waste > Landfill > Unclassified | place...
TGTCGGTTAGACCCATCGCCGAGATGGGATCATGGCAGCGCTCGAAGAATGAACGCACAGGCTCAGCTTCAGAAAAAAAGACGCGGCCGTCTGAGCAAGTGGTCTTAAGATGCTGGAAAGACTTTCGACAGATCAATTTAAAGTATCGCAGGTACGGCTCGCTGAACATTTCCGGCGACCAGAAATAACGCATCATGCTCTGGTAGTTATCCAGCTCAGGGATACCAAGCAGATTCATCTCGGCCTTCATAATGAGATAGCGCGCGTAACCACCGAAGCATTCATCGGAGCCTTGTCCACCTAGCAGCACTTTTACGTGTTGGCTAGCGAGTTGCGAGAGAGCGAAATCGGCGATGGGCGATGCGGTGGCGACCGGTTGGTCGAGGTGCCAGATCACATCGCTGAGACCCTCGCGCATATCGTTCGGCGTCAGCGTGAGAACGTGCTGTTCCGCTCCGATCTTCTTTGCGACGATCTCGGCATAGCGCAGCTCGTCGAATTTCGGACCGAGTGGAAATTGTACAGAGAAGACGATATCTGGTTTGGCCAGGCATGCGACGATGGACGAGTCGAGACCGCCTGAAAGGGCAACGCCCCACGGCACGTCCGACCGCAGCCGCAGTTTGATTGCACTATCGAGTAATGCTCTTAATTCATCAACCAGAACATTTTCCGGCCGATGATCATACTCGTCCGTCTTGATACTCCAATAAGTAGCGATCTTTTCGATCTTACAGGCTTCGCAGTCATAGACGAGGTAGGAGGCTGGCGGCAGTTCGGATACGCCTTCAAACATCGTCTCGCCTTCCGGAGGCTTCTCGAACGCCCAGAACTCTTCGACGATTCTCGGCGCGGTCGGAAAGCGGGCGTGCAATGCTTTGATCTCAGACGCGAAGGCGAACCAGCTTTGTCCTTTCATATAATAAAGCGGCTTCTCGCCCATCCGGTCACGGCACAAGAACATTCGTCGGCCGTCGTAGATACAGAATGCCCACTGACCGATAAAATGAGAAAAGCAATCAAGCTTCCACTGCTCAAAGGCGTGGATGATAACCTCGGTATCAGTCTGGGTGCGGAATCGGTGGCCGAACTTGATCAGCTCATCGCGTAATTCCAAATAGTTGAAAATCTCGCCATTATAAACTATAACGAGACTGTTGTCCTCATTATAAATCGGCTGACTGCCGGTATTAAGGTCGATGATTTTGAGGCGACGAACGCCTAGCTCAACTCGGCGTTTTTCGTCGTAGTAGGTACCTTGTTCGTCCGGTCCTCGGTGTTTGACCTGGCGAAGCATTTGCTCTATACCATCGACACCATGAACGCCTACGATGCCGCACATTGCTGATCTCCCTCCCCTCAGTCTGACTCCGCTAGCTGAAGCGCTTCGCTCCAGCATCTCACCTTGTGTTTCCAGTCGAAGGGCTCGACCGCTGCACGGGCTAAGCGACCGGCTTCGACAAGGTTCATTGTCCTTACCTTCCTGATAGCCTCTGCTACGCCGTCGACCGTCCGTTCGCCGATGATAACGCCGTTGACGCCGTCCTGGATGAGCCATGGAGCGAGTCCGACCGGCGTGATGACTACAGGCCTACCACAGGCCATTGTCTCCAGCAGTGGGTTAGGAGTTCCTTCTCCGGACGAGGGGTAAAGGCCGAAGGATGATCGTGCGTATAGCTCGTTGGTGATACGGTCGTGCGGGATTGGGTTGACCTCGCGGTCGGCCGTAAGCAGGCGCACCCCCTCTCGCTCGCACGCGGCCCGCGCGAGGTCGAGTCCTTTGAGCAGACCCCCACCCGAAGCGGAGTTCCCACACCAAGAGGCCGTCAGCTCTTCAGGCAATGGCGAAGGGTGAAACATCTCGGTGTCTACGCCATCTTCGCAGGTAATCACCTTCATCTTCGATAACTTTGAGTCACTGGTGAGTTGTTTCGCGATGTCAGGATTGGCTGCGACGAGCAGGTGCGATAGCCCTGCGGCGCGATAGAACAGGGGGTTGTTGCGCCAGCTGAACACGTCGTAGATGCAAGCGACAGCCTTCTTGAATTTTACCCGTTTTCGAGCGGTTAGCAGACCGGCCCACCATAGTGAGATAACCAGGTCGGTCTCTAATCCAGTCGAGCTTCGCAGTTCGCTGATCGAAGCGGTATTGAGGTTATACTGGTCGTGGTAAGCGTCAGATATCTGTCTGGCGATCCGAGCGAATGCCCAATCGTGCTGTTCGACGATAAAGAGGACGCGCGGTTTAATCGCTCACCCCCTCACCAGGCAGGGGAAGATATCGCCCGTCGGCACTACGTAGTAAACGCTGGCCAGAACTAATCCGCCGCACCTCGGCCTCGTCGTCCAGCTCCTTGATTTGAACGCTGGCTGACCGTCCCAGATCGAGACGTTCTAGCGATTCCATGATCTCATTGCTGTTGACGAGCTGGCCGTTGTAGCTGGCGGCGATGTAATGGAGCATCCAGACGCTGCCGACTTGGTGTTTGTCGATGGAAAGGACTGGTTGACCTTTTACCGACATCGACCCGCAAGCCGAACAGGGTTCGAAAGTGACGTTGAACTCTAGAATATAGCGATCACCCACTTTTGGCTTATCCTTAAAGTATGACGTCCCCTCAGGATTCGGTAACTCAGAATACGGAAGATGAACAGCGAAAGAGGAGTGTCGGTAGTGCGACTCGCTCACATTTCCGGTCAATCTATTGTAAGGATTTGTACCGAGCTTCACAATCTTTTCCACAGGGATACTGGCTTGTGCAGGTTTCTCCAGGATGACAATGTCGGCCATCATGGGCGTGCCGCCGTCGTTTCGTAGGACCTGGAGAATCTCGCCGCGCAAGACGAGAGTACGCGAACTGACGGCGCGCCAAATCAGTTCGATGCCACGCCCGTCACAGTCACGACGTACACTCTCCCAAAGGGCGAGCATCGCCGTTCCCTGGCTGACCGAGCGCGACTCGACGATCCCCCAAGGCAGCTTGCAGGACACGGTGAACATATTCTCGCACTGGCCGTGAGCGTCCAGCTTGCTGCCTGGGATTCGAACCTTCTCAAACGATATATCTGATGGCAGGATTGTTAATCGCATCAGAACACCTCAATTTCTTTGATGAGGCGGTCGAAATCGCTTTGGACGATAGGCGGCGGGTTCGTCGCCAGCACCTCGGATCGAAGCATCCTAATGATCTCGCACATAGCCTCATACTGCTCCAGGGAGAAAGTAGTGCCGTTGGCTACTTTTTCCTGAATCACTGCTACGAAGCGCCGAATGTTGTTGTGGCCTCCACCTGGTTTGGCCGTGACAATATCATTGATGCGGCGGAAAACTCCCTGCACGCGGCTGAGGAGGGAATAGCGCCGTACCCGAACTTTGGGGTCATCATCCAGCGGACTGGATTGAATGCTATCGCCGTTAAGTGCTTTCATCATGGCATCGTAGTCGTGCTGTAGATAGGTCTCGTAGATCGAATGGATTGGTCGTAACGGAGTTTGAGCGACGCTCGAACTCCTTTTTCCCGTTGATGGCGGAATGTCGTGCTTTGATTCTCTGACCGCCATTTGATGATTCGAAATAGGAAGCGGCCTTGGTTCCACTTCTTTAGTGGGCATAGCAATTAGCTCGTTCTTCGGTTCGACCGGCGACTGATCGTCTGCCACTTCATCAACATGACCGTTCTTGGCCTTACGAAAACCTCTGCGTCGGTTGATTTCGAGACGGCGTTCAGCCTTCAGACTTGCAACTTCTTTATTGGTCGGTGCTCGCCCCGCCGCTACGATGCGCTCCAACTCGCTGGCCATATCTTTGAGGTCATGAAAGACTTCGCCATCTGATAAGAGAATACGCAGTTGATTTCCACGTGTATTGATGGTCAAGGGAATTTCGTATTCGCCCTTAATGACGTACATCAACGGTGATTTGACCGCGAGGAGGCCGCGTTGGGCTTCATCTTCGAGACGATAGGACCACTGCGGACCGAGGAAAGCCTTGAGGGACGTCATAGCAGTCTCATAGAGAAGCGCTCGGTTTCGGTAGACCAGTACGCGGAAATCCCGCTCTTGGGGGCTAGTGCCCTCGCTCATCTTTCCCTCCATTTGCCGCCAAAACTACGAAGTGGCGAGCATCTCACAAGCCAGATTGGTTTGTCAAGAGTTTTCATTAATTGACGTCCGTTCTGGTCTTTTCATTCACCTGGCCTTTAGGGCGTTTCTGCCAGGACATATTTCGCTTGGCAGAATCGAAGATAGCCTCCCTCGGGCTGGAACAAGGCTGAGCAATCACCTCTTGAAGGTCCTCAGGCGCGGCTTCGAACCCTGGGATGACTAAAATTAAATGACCGCCCCGATCCATGTCGGCTACAGAATATCCGGCGATCCAGTTCCCATTTTTCACCTTCAGTGTGTCGAACCCAGCCGCGCGGTAGAGATGGAACACTTCGTTCTCGGCTGCTTTAGACTCCATTCGTTCTGCAATTCTCAGTCCCCAAAATAGTGTGAACGGCCACAGCAAGGAGACTACGGCCGATACGAGAGGCGGTCGCTTCTTCTGTAGTAGGCGCGTTAGCGTCAGAACGAACCCGCCCAGATACAAGGCCACAAGCACATAGACGATTTTTTCCACGTCGCGTTTCTCCTTTGCTTTCTGAATACAACTTACCACCTTCAACGTTTCGATTTTTGTTGGGTGGTAAGCTATTATTGAAAACAAAAGGAGGAGCTATGAACGTAGAGGTACTTGGAGCTGAAAAACCGACCAAGATCATCGTAGGAAGCGCGATGTCGTGTTTCAGCTCAAAGCTGGTTCACCCATCGACCGTGCATAACGCCAATCTAGCTTTGGAACTATTGGAGAGCGGCCATACGACCACGTTGGAACATTACAACGTGACCTTGCTGCTCTCGGGTGTCTCACGGCACTTGATCTGGTCGCTGCTACACGCCCACCCTTATTACAACTCGGAGCAGGTCAGCCAGCGCCACGTTCCGATGGACGCGGATAACATCTTCGTTCCGCCGAGTTTGGATCGGCATCCGGAGAAGCGTAAGTTCTTCGTCGATCACGTCGAACACTGTGTTAAGGATTATCAGCAGATCACTGAGATGCTGACGCCGTCGATGGAAGCGCTCTACTTCGAGCGTCATAAGAACCGAAAAAACGATAAGCGTTTCAAACGTGTACCTAACGAGCTGGCCATTGAGACTGCACGTTATGTCATCCCGACTGCCATTTGCGCTCACTTGTACCACACGGTCAATCTTCTAACTCTCCTTCGATACCGCGCTATCGCAGCAGAGCCAGAGATTCAGGAGGAGGCGACTTTCCTGATCCAGAGCATCTGGGATGAGCTGCTTAAGACCGATCCAGACCTGCGCAAGCTCGTTGCGGCTGTGCCCATTGGCCGGTCGCGCCTTGCCGACCTGGACGAGTACAACGGCGCGCGTGCGAACAGTTTCATCGAGACCTTCGACCGTGTGCTTATGGGTACATGGAGGCACTCGCACCTGATCGACTACGCGCCCCACTCGGATGTAGTCATCGAGCTGCTCGGAGGTACAACCATCGCCGGTTACGACAAGAGCAACCATCCCGATGAGACCATCGCCGAGCTGCTGCTCTCGCCGAAGCGCCAAGAACCTGGCGTGTTGAACATTGACCCGATCAGCAAGGCGGGGATGCTGGGTCGTCAGGTGATCTATCAGTTTGCCAAACGTATCTCGCTGTCAGGCGACTCGCAGAATCAACGGCATCGGGCAACACCTGGCGCTCGTCCGCTGCTGCTGAACCAGCTTGGCTCCAAGTCGACCTACGAGGTGCCCGGGCCTATCGCTCGTATCGGCGGAAAGGTCGAACGGCGGTTCAAGGCGTCGGTCGAAGAGTCCATCCGCGCCGCCAACGAGTTTGCCCAATGGCACACCGAGGACCCAAACCTGGCATTGTATCTGCTGCCAAATGCCTTTCATGTTCGGTTCAACGAGACGGCCGACCTGGCGGCTTTCCGACACAAATGCCACATGCGGCTCTGTTTCAACGCTCAGGAAGAAATCTGGGACGTAACCCGCGAGGAGGTCGAACAGGTGCAGCGTATTCATCCGGAGATCGGTAAGTATCTGGTGTCGCCGTGTGTGACCCGTTACGGTGGCAGCATCAAGCCGGTGTGCCCCGAAGGCAAACGGTTCTGCGGTGTGCAGGTTTACCGAAAAGAGGCGAAGGAGCTGGTAAGGGAGTTCTAAAAGAAGCTCTTGACAAACCAAATACGTTTCTATATTGTGGCCGAGATTGCATATGGATCAGGATCGAGAGACAATGAGGCGTTTGATAAACAGCGAACCTGGAGCGCTTACTGCTAAAAGGTTGTACCATCGTAGTTCTGTTGATGTTGGCTGTTTTCGTGACGGCCTTCATCCCGAAGCCGACAGCTCGTCCGGTATCGGTCGTTCTGACGGAACAGACTCCAGCGCCGGAGGCGACGCCAGAGTCGACGAGGTTCTTGAAGCGCTGCCAGGTGTCTTGGTACGGCTACGAGTTTGGCGGCAGGCACACAGCTTCCGGCGAACACTTCGATCCGAACGGATTTACGGCCGCCCACCGCACACTGCCCTTTGGAACACGTCTCCTCGTGAAGACCGCCGACCGGCAGGTCGAGGTGCGGGTAAACGACCGAGGTCCGTTCGTCGGGAAGAAGCGCTGTTTAGACTTGTCACGCGCCGCCTTTGCGGCCCTTGCCGATATCCGATCAGGACGGCTGGACGCGGACATCTACGTCATCGAACCTTAAGCCCTCTCTCGCCCTGTTTTCACGACGACGCGTTACGCGCGCAGCTATGAAGGGTGTGTTCTGAGTAGTGATCCAGATGCTGTGTAACGATTTTACGAAGGCTATGCGATGAGAACCTTGTTCGAGATTATTGAGGCTGCAAAGTCTGGCGAGCAGACGACCCAAGAGGAACTTCTTTTCGCCGTTCTGGCCCTCGACTCGCTTTCAACCTTCGACGCTATGGACATACGTCGTCCAGCCGAAATGGGCGGAGAGAACTCGGTAGCCTATCTACGCTATTCTGAGCATCATCGTCGATGGCATACGGCTTTGAACGCCAGCCCAGAGGTGTGGTTGGGAGATAATGTCCCATCTAACCCAGACTATCAGAAGCTTCGCAAGGTTGCACTTGCGCTTCTTGACAAGGTTGTCAAGAAGCAAGGAGAGGCGAATTGAACCTACAAGCTGAGTTGGGCGACCGCTATACCCACGATCCTGTCCTCCAGCGTCTCGGAACTATCGAGGCGCTGCGCGAGTACCTCGCCGAGGAGGCGAAGGAGATGCAGCGACAGGGTGTTGATCCTGAAACGGTCGGACCTATTGACAAAAACCCGAACAACATTTTGGCCTTCTACTTGGCTCGCCGTGCTCCGGCACCGACTGAGATGTACCATGCCTGGGACGAAGGCGATTACCCAGATATTGACTGCGTCAGTTATGACACACCTATCAAAACAGCTCGCGGCGATATAGAAATGCGCGATATTCGTGTCGGGGACATCGTTTGCGACGCCAACGATAAGGCACAAACCGTACTCGCCGTGCGATCTCGTAAGCTGCGGTTGGGAGAACGGGTATTCAAACTGATATGGGACGATAATTCTGTTACCGTTGCTAGTGAAAACCATGTTCTGGTGATCGACGGTGAAGAGGTAACCGTGGAAGGAATATTGAGCAAAACACCAAGCCCGAACCGAAGTGGGAAACGATATCTGCTTTCGATTTTTCTCCACAACGTTGAAAAAGATACGATGTTCTACGACATCGAGGTTACCGGAAATCACCTTTTTCAGCTCGCCAATGGAGCTATTTCCCACAACTGCGATTTCTCAACCGCTCGACGTTCCGAGGTGCGAACTTACCTTGAGCGGCGGTTTGGGTCCGACCGTGTGCTGGCCGTCGCCACTTATGGCGGGTCTGGCGTACGTGGTGCGCTCCAAGACCTCGGTCGTGTCTACAACGTCAACCGCGAGGAACTGCTCAGGGTTACCACAGCACTTGAAGACATGACCAAACAAGACCTGGAGGGTGGCGACGAGGAGGAGAGCGACATCTCCAAGACCTTTGGGTGGATGAAGGAACACGTACCAGGAGCCAAAGAACTGTTGGCAAAATTCCCTGTGTTGGAGCGTTGGACGCCTGTCTATGGGCTGATCTATCGCTATGTCGGCAGGCACGCGGCAGCCATCGTCGTGTGCAACGAGGCTCTCAAGGACATCATCCCTCTCATTCACGCCCCGTCGAAGAAAAGTGTGGTATCGCCGCCACTCATTGCGCTCAGAGAGGGGTCGGGGGTCAAAGAACTACAGCCGCAGGGCTTCATGAAGCTTGACATCCTTGCTCTATCCAACGTCGACGTGCTCCATGACGCCGAACGGTTCGCTGAGCAGCGCAACCCGAAGATCAGGTTCAATGAGACTACCTGGCACTCCCTCGGCTACGATTGGCCTGAAGCTTACAAACTCGCTCGCGACGGTGACCTTGACGGCATCTTTCAGCTTGAAGGTCCGGCCGGTCGCAGAACCACGAAGATCGTTCAGCCGGAAAGCTTCGAGGAGATCGTGTTCATCTCGGCAGCGATGCGACCTGGCGCGGCGGCCGCCAAAGCGGCTGAGACTTTCTACATGGCCAAGCAGGGACAATGGCCGGAGGGCTATCCCGACTATCGCGATTTGAAGCATTATCAGATTGATGAAAAGTTCATCAAGTTCATGGCAGAGACACGCGGCGTGCTTTCCTATCAGGAGCAATTGATGCAATTTCTGTGCCATGTTGGTGATGTACCGATGCCTTTTACGAATAAAGTTCGTAAGGTCGTGACGATTCCGCCCGACAAACGCAAGCCTGAACATGCCAAGATCATTGAGAAAGCGCATAACCAGTACATGACCGGAGCGATGAAGCGCGGGATGACACCCGAGCTGGCCGAGCGGTGGTGGGACACGGTTGTTGGCCAAGCTGGCTACTCGTTCAACAAGTGTCTGGCAACAGATAGTCTCGTTCTAACCGTCGAACGTGGCGAAGTTCCAATCCTTGATGTGCGTTTGGGAGAAATGATCTGGTCATACGACGAAGAAACCAAGGAGTGGTTCAAGAACGAGGTGGTCGACATTCACTACAACGGTGTTCAGCCAGTGTACGAATCCATTTTCTATGGCAAAAAGCGCCTCAGATGCACGATGAATCATCGCCTCTTGACCAACAACGGGCCGGTGATGGTTGGTACCCTGCCAGAACGAAAAGAGTCTTACAAAGATGATTTTCCTCTCGGAATAACAGAGTCTGGACCTGATGCCCCTCCTGAAAATCGGTATATGATCTCGTATAAATTTAGTGCATTTGAACCAACTGTTAGTTTGGAGATGAAGGGAATCAGCAGTAACCGTGGTCATAACTATGTTGCCAACGGTTTCATAAATCTTAATTCCCACTGCGTCGCTTATTCTATCATTACCTTCCGTGAATTGTTTATGAAGGCCAGGTTCAAAGTCGAGTTCTACGCGGCATTGCTGAAACACGCCGACAGTAAAAAATTCTCGCATTTTGTCATGTCGGCCCGCCGTGCTGGCGTGGTGATCGAGCCACCCGACGTAAACAGGTCGATGGCGGATGTGACGATCACACCAGAGGGTACGGTTCTGCTGGGATTTAACGTTCTGAAACGCGTGGGTAAGTTGGCAATCCAGGACGTGATCGAGCGTCGCCCGTACTCGTCATTCCAGGAGTTCCTAGAAAAGCACACAGCGAGTAAAAAGTCTAAGAAGGTCGAGGAGGAAGAGATCGTCGAGGATAATGATCCGCTCGAACCCGATGAATCGTCTGAGATTGAGGTTTTCGAGGATCAGACCGAAGACGACGAGCCGGAGGAACCGAAAGTCAAGCGTAAAAATAACTGCTACAAACCATCGATCCTTTCGTTGCTTTACGCGAATGCTTTCCGTAGTTTTGAGCCGAACCGCGCGAAACTTCTTTGTGATTTTTTTGATTTTCGAAATTCACGGGTTAGCTCGAAACAACGTGAGGCTCTTCCTCCGGTGGACCAATTAACCTTACTCAAGAACGAGCGCGACTGCGTCAACTTCGTTTTCAGCGATCACGAACTATGTCAGATACCGCCGAACACGGCGCTCACGCCGCTCGAAAACGCGCCAATGCTGCCTGAACAGAGCGACCACCTCTTCTTTGGGCTCATTACGGCAATCACCAAACGAAAGTCTGAGCGCGGTCGGCCTTTTTGGATCGTCACAGTTACGAATTTCCGGCACGAACAGAGATTCTACTGCTGGAAGATGGTCGTTGATGAGCTAAAATCGCAGATTATCGACCGGCGCGAAGTCAGACCGGCCGCCAAGGTTGGCGACGGATTGATCTTCTGGGCGCGGCGCACCGAGCGCAACTTCTGGAATATGACAAAAGCGCGGACGTTGATTCCGTCTCTCCAGGAATACTACGAAAGAAATTCCAGCGTATTGACACGAGAGCCGGACATGGTGCTAAGATAAGTTTACGAAAGGACGCCGATGGCCGCCACCGAACCGATCAAAATTGACTACCTGGCGCAACCCCTGAAGATCGTCGAGGGGATTGCGCGCGATCTGTTCGAGAAACACCGCTATCCGCCAGTCGTGCGGATGACCCTCTATGTGCGTCGCTCCAGCGAAACGAAGGCGATCATCGGCGTGACCATCTCCAACGACGACCGCTGGCTTCGCTACCGTATCGAGGTCGAGGTCGACCCGCCCTATGACCCCTTCATCAAGACCTATCCGGTGCGGTTCAAGGCGACGCTCGGCGAGTCGCATGAGCTGTACGTGCACCACGACAAGATCGAGACCAAAGAGGTCGAATACGCTGCCGTTTCCAATATGGTCGGATATTACTTCAAACGCGAGATTGGAAAGATTCTTCTCTACTGGCAGGCGATTATCCAGATGAGCTGGATCGACCTTAGCCTCTTCCAGCTCGTCCATTACAAGGTCGATCACGTCCTGCACAAACTAGGCATTCGCGTATGATTAAGCCGTCTGTCTCCATCTTCGGTGAGATGACGCTTCGCGTCGTCTGCGAAGAAAGCGACCCAACACGCCTCCAGGAGATCACCAGCTCCCTGAGCGACATCCACTACGGCGCGTCGAACGAGCGTATCCAGGACGAATCGGCCTATCTGATCTACCATTTGATCAAGAACCCTAATCTGGCCAAGAAAGACCTCTATCGGCTCGCCGTCATCAACGCCTGCCTGGGTGCGCACGCGGTGCGCGAGCATCCTGATGACAGTCGTCTGGCTGAAATTTTCTGGAATGGCCATGCCGATCAGACCATCACCGCCGAAGGGCGGGTTAATCACAAGAATCTTCGCGCCGTCTTATCCTCACGCGCGATCCCAGCACCGATCCTGCGGGAGATGATCCAGCGCCTTGCAGCCCACGCCTCCAACGGGCGCTACCTGCTCTCCATCGTCCGCGATCACTCGCCTGGTAAGATGCTATCAAAAGAGGTGCTGGCGGTCGACTGGTTGCCCCTACGTCTGAGGAATAAGATTGAGGACGAAATCAAGAGGCAACCACAGTAACGTCTACAACAGCGAGCGGCTCATCCGGCTGTTTGTCGAGCGTCACTGGAGCGCGGACGAGATATACGAGCAACACAACCGTACGGGTCGCTGGCTACAGGTGCCGAGCCCCGAGCGGGCGGATGACAAACGGCGCTGCCTCGGTTTCAACCTCGACAGCGGGACGGCCAACGACTGGTATGGCGGGTTTCGCGGTGAGTTCGTCACCTACGTCGAGCACTATCTCGATCTGCGTAGCCGCGAGGAGACCGAGCGCTATCTCGCCCAAATGGTGATCGAGGCCGGACTCAGCCCCGAGGATGTGCTGGAGGTACAGCAGACCGTCGAGAACAAGCCTCCGCCGACTCCACCGCCAGGCGAGGCGCTATTGCCGGAGGTCGCGCCGCCACCGAACACTTTTCTCATCGATCTTGATTATCCACAGCCTGGCGCAATGGGTCGGGCGCAGGAATACCTGCGCAGACGTGGCTTGACCGCCCAAGAGGTTCGTGAAGCTGAATTGGGTCTCTGTCTGAACCCAGGAAAAATGTTGGAACGGATTATCATTCCAGTGCGCGACGAATGGCGGCGGCTTGTCTGGTACCAAGGACGCGATATCACGGGGTGGGCATCTCGCAAGGACAACA
>Ga0265297_10009810_pt1 | contig 12228 bp, 12 predicted proteins | sample Munlanlwell13791_FD_192502 | JGI IMG/M metagenome (GOLD analysis project Ga0265297, IMG submission 192502) | Leachate microbial communities from a municipal landfill in Southern Ontario, Canada - Leachate well 137-91 | ecosystem: Engineered > Solid waste > Landfill > Unclassified | place...
AAAAATGAGAAAAGAAATAAACCTGTTGGATGCGTATCCTAAGGCCATACGAGACTATGATCGGCGCGCCCAAGAGAAGACGCCGGAAGTAATACGTATAGCAAAACAATTTAATAAGGCTTTTTTTGACGGTGAGCGCAAATATGGCTATGGTGGATATAAATATGACGGCCGTTGGAAATCCGTAGTCAAGCGGATGACGGATTATTATTATTTGCCGGATGATGCCGCTATCCTGGATATCGGTTGTGCCAAGGGTTTTATGCTCCATGAGTTTAAAGAGCTCATGCCCCGGGCAACTATAGCCGGAATAGATATAAGCAAATACGCGATAGCCAGCGCCATGCCTGCGGTAAAAGATTTCCTAAAGGTTGGCAGCGCTGAAAAATTGCCGTACCCGGACCGGAGTTTCGATTTAGCAGTTTCTATTAATTCAATACATAATCTTCCTCTTGAGCGGCTTAAGGTTGCTTTAAAAGAAATACAGCGCGTCTGCCGTAAAGATAGTTACATTACCCTTGACGCTTGGCGTAATGAGAGGGAGCGTCAGAACCTATTGAAATGGGTGCTTACGGCCGAAACGATGATGCATGTTGATGATTGGAAAAAACTCTTTGGCGAAGTCGGCTATACCGGCGATTACTGGTGGTTTATTGCCGATTAAAGCGTTTTAAGGTGATAGGCATAATTTTCTATGGGTATAAATATTCCGAAAATAGAAGCAGCGCACGCTATTTTACGATTGGCCGATAAATATATTCTGCAGTTACGCGATGATAAGCCTGATTTAGCCGCGCGTGGAAAGTGGTCGCTTTTTGGAGGCAGGATTAATCCTGGAGAAACTCCTTTAGTCGCCATAAGGCGGGAGCTTTTTGAAGAACTTTCAATCAGGCCGAAGAAGTTCGAGTTTTTATGGCAAATGGATTATGATCATGTCCCGGGCGAAAGCGATGCCAGAGTTTGGTTCTTTACGGCGAATGTAGACGACATCTGGGATACCCACAGGCTTGCGGAAGGCCGCGGAGTAGATACATTCTCTTTTGACGAACTAAAGAGATTAAATATCTCCGTAGTCATTAGGGGCGTTTTAGAAAGGTACCATTTAGAAAATGAAAACCAAGGATGTGATAGTGAATGATAAATTCAGGATTGATGGCCATAAATTGAGCTATCATATAGGATTGGTCCACGATTGGCTAGAAGGGAAAAATATCTATCCTGTTTATATGGAGATTTCTCCTTGCGGCACCTGTAATCACCGCTGTATTTATTGTGCCCTGGATTTCATGGAGTACCGTCCGAGATGCCTGATAACCTCCATTCTGAAAGATAGGCTCCGGGAAATGGGTAAATTAGGAGTAAAAAGCATTATGTACGCGGGTGAAGGGGAGCCTTTTTTACATAAAGATATGCCGGATATTATATCCGCGACTAAAAGATTCGGTATTGATGTAGCGGTGACGTCTAACGGAGTTTTATTTAATAAAAAGGCAGCTGATGAAACCCTGCCGTATTTGACTTGGATTAAGATAAGCATTAATGCCGCCGAGCCCGGTACTTATGAAAAAATTCATAGAGCAAAAGCCGGAGATTTAGATAAGGTTATAAAGAATATGTCTTATGCCGCGAATACCAGAAGGAAGAATAAATATAAATGCACGCTGGGTATGCAGGCCATACTTTTACCTGATAACTTCCAGGAGATGCTCTTGCTGGCGAAAAAGGCGAAGGCAATAGGCATGGATTACTTGGTAGTAAAACCTTACTCCCAGCATCCTTTAAGCAGAACCACCCGTTTTAAGGATATTAAATACGGTAAATATGTTGAGCTGGGCGAGAAATTGGCAAAGTTGAATAATGCTGATTTTAACGCCATATTCCGTCTGCATGCGATGGAAAAATGGGATGAGGCCAGGCGTAATTATAAACATTGCCTTGCCCTTCCTTTTTGGGCGTATATTGACGCGGGTGGGGATGTTTGGGGATGCAGCATATATCTGACTAAGAATAATTTCCGCCTGGGCAACATCTATAAAGACAGCTTTAAAGGCATTTGGGAGAATAAGAAGCATCTTAATCTTGTGCGCTGGGCAAAAGAGAAAATGAATACCGCCAAATGCAGGGTAAATTGCAGGATGGATGAGATAAACAGGTACCTTTGGGATTTAACTCATCCCTCGGAACACGTAAACTTTATTTAAAATGTCGCTTACAGGAAAATCCTTAAAGAAAAAAGCCGACCAGATTCGCCAGGAAGTAATTGAGGTGGCTGTTAAGAATGGCGCTGGTCATATTGCTCCGTCACTTTCTTGCGTAGATGTGCTTGTAGCTCTTTACTATAACGTTATGCAGTATCGTCCCAATGATCCCGGTTGGGAGAAAAGAGACAGGTTAATCTTTTCTAAGGCGCATGGTTGCTACGCGCTATATGCAATCCTCGCTGAAAAAGGGATATTACCTAAGAAAGAATGGAAGCGTTTTTATACTGTCGACAGCACCCTCTTGGGGTGTATGGAGTACCGCCTTGAATATGGGCTTGAATCTGGGTGCGGTTCTTTGGGCCACGGTTTACCAATCGCAGTAGGCGAGGCATTCGGGGCAAAATTGCAAAATAGAAAATTTCATACGTTTTGCATTATTGGCGACGGAGAGATGCAGGAAGGAACGACCTGGGAGGCAATCCAATTTGCGGTAAAACATAAAATTGGCAATCTGACTATTATTATTGACGACAACCGGTTGCAAGCTATGGATTTTATCGTTAATATCCTGGATAGGGAAACTAAGGATAAGATCAAAAAATTAAAAGGGTTTGGCCTTTCTCCAATTGTGTGCAATGGGCATGATGTGATCAAGCTTGCCCGGTTGTTGAGAGCCGCCAAAAGCTCTTCATTAAAGACGCCGAACGTGATTATCGCGGAAACAATAAAAGGGTTTGGCCTCAAATGCATGGAAAACGTGCCAAAGTTCCATTTCCGCATACCCACGGTTGAAGAATTAAAATTAGGGAGGACCTATGTCTACCGTCCCTAACTACCGCAAAGAGATTGTGGGTATGCTGCTTCCTTATTTCCGTCAGGATAAACGTTATTATCTCCTTGTCTGCGATATGGGGTTTGGCGTTTATGACAAGTTGAAGAAGGAGTTTCCGCAAAGAGTGGTTAATTGTGGTATTATGGAACAGGGGACAGTAGGTATCGCGGCAGGAATGAGTTTAAGCGGCTTGATTCCGGTAGTATATTCAATAGTAAATTTCCTTGCTTACCGTTCGCTTGAGCAGATCAGGAATGACGTGGTGATGCAGAAGCTAAATGTTAAGTTTATCGCTACGGGAGTAAACGATTATTTTAAGTTTCTTGGCCCTTCGCATTGCTGTGGCCAGGATGATATCTCGCTTATGAAATTGATTAGGATGGCTGTTTATGACCCTTATGCGCATAAAGGCGCTTTTCATAAGCTGGTCGATAAATGGATAACCGATGAGCAGCCGGGATATATGAGGGTTTAAAATGAATGCCGTAAGAAGATGGTCATCTCTGTTAACGTTGGTTAATTTACGTAAGTTACTTCACCATCTGGAAGTCGACCGGGCAGTTTTTTTCGGTGTCTTGGCTAAGATCTGGGGCGTGATTTCAGGGCCGTTTACAGCCTTATTGATCATTATGAAATTCACTCCCGAGTACCAGGGGTATTATTATACCTTTGGCAGCCTTTTAGCCTTGCAGGTTTTTGTGGAGCTGGGGCTTGGCGCCGTGATTGTCCAATTTGCCAGCCATGAATGGTCAGGGTTGAAGATGGATGCCCATGGAACAATATCAGGCGATCAAGAAGCGTTTTCGCGGTTAGTCAGCCTGGCCAATATTACTTTTAAATGGTATTTAGCCGGCGGTCTCCTCGTTGCTTTTGGCTTGGGCCTTGGCGGATATCTTTTTTTCCTGCAGTCGCCCAGTAACACTTACATTGATTGGTTATTGCCCTGGTTCTCGATATGTTTACTTACCGGCATCAACATCTGTTTTATTCCGGCATGGTCATTGTTGGAAGGCTGCAATCAGGTATCGGCCGTGTATACCTATCGTTTTATGCAGGGGGTCATTGCGAGTATGGCTATCTGGATAGCGATTATTGCAGGAGCGAAACTTTGGTCAGCCTCTGTTTTCACGGTAGTAACAATATTGTGTTCCTATATCTTTCTTAAATATAGATACGGTAATTTCATCGCCAAGTTGTTATCTACCCGGTCTTGGGCTTCCCGTATAGACTGGCGTAAAGAGATATTCCCGATGCAATGGAGGATAGCGGTGAGTTGGATCAGCGGTTATTTCGTGTTTTCATTTTTTACGCCGGTAATCTTCCATTATCACGGCCCGGTCCTTGCCGGGCAATTTGGTATGACCTGGAGTGTTCTGCTAATGGTTGCTACGCTTTCCAGCGCGTTGCTTTTCCCTAAAATTCCCAGGTTTGGCATGTTGGTTTCTAAGAGAATGTACGCGGAGCTTGACTCGCTGTTTGCTAAGATAACGAAGATATTCGTAGCTATTACTTTATTATCCGCGCTCTCTATCTGGCTAGCGATTTACCTATTGAATGTATTCAAGCATCATTTCGCCTCCAGATTGTTGCCGGTTTTACCGATGACGCTATTTCTATTAGCGCAGGTTACTATGACCCTGTCAATGCCGTTTGTCATATACCTAAGGGCGCATAAGAAAGAACCGATCATGTGGGTATCAATTTGCGGAACGGTCTTAATAGGTTTAAGCACCCTTATTCTGGGCAGATATTATTCTGTAACTGCGATTGGATATGGTTATTTGGCCGTGAATATCATATTAGTCCCCATTATGGTGTTGATCTGGCAGCGTTGCCGTAACCGCTGGCACAAGAACGGGCTAAGCTATTGTTAATGAACGCGATGAAAAAACTTAAAGGGCTATTGATTTTTTTGCTGGTATTACCGTTTGTGATCGTCTTACGCATTATCCGTCCGGTAATCCGCGTGCGTTTTATCGATCTGAACGTCTTTAGAATCGGGCATTGCATAGGCAATACCGAAGTCTACCTTGCCAAGAGGGATGCCTTGCCGCGTGATAAAAAGATAGTTGATATTTTTTACTACATACCTCCGGTATGCAATTTTCAGCTTTTGAAGATGTGGAAGCGCGTTATTCCGGTTACAGGCTTGCGTTTCATTTATTGGATTGTCCGGGCTAACCGGAAGATCCCGGGGTGGAAGATACACGAGGTAGAGTTTTCGCGCGGTGAATGCGATGTGCAGGGCCTGATCGATTTTTCCAAACAGCGGGTATTTTTTACGCAGGAAGAAGAGGCCTGCGGCCAAAAAGAGCTGCGCTCCATGGGTATCCGCGTCAAGAGCCCTTTTGTCTGTTTCCACGCGCGGGATAATGCGTATCTGGCTAAGACCTACCCTGGGTATGATTGGTCATACCATGATTTCCGCGACGGGGATATCAATAATTATTCTTTGGCTATCCGAGGTTTGCTTGACCGCGGCTATTCCGCCGTCAGGATGGGGAGTATTGTCAAAGAAAAGTTTCCCGGGAGTTTTCCCGGGCTTATTGACTATGCCTGCTCAGGGATGCGCAGCGATTTTTTGGACCTTTACCTTTCGTCAAAATGCCATTTTTTTATTCATTCCGAATGCGGGTTAGGAGCTGTGGCCAGGTTATTTCGGAAGCCGGCGGTCTGCGTTAATCAGATCCCGATGGATTATATGATTGTCTGGGATCCTAACTATCTGGTGATTTGCAAGAAATTATGGCTCAAAGCCGAAAAAAGGCTTCTTACCTTCCGCGAAATCTTAAAGTCGGGCATCGGAAGGTTATTTGAGTCCGGTGATTATGTAAAGCGAGGTATCGAGATTATTCAAAACACTCCCGAAGAAATACGGGATGTTTCCGAAGAGATGCTCGAGCGGTTAGCCGGCCGCTGGAAGATTGATGACGAACAGGAAGCGCTTCAGCGCCGTTTTTGGTCGTTATATGAAACAAATGACCTTCACGGCGTTATTAGGGCGCGGATCGGTTCAAAATTTCTAATGCAGAATAAGAACTTGTTGAATTAAGAGGTAGTAATCTAGCGAAAGAGACGGAATGAAAAATTATATTATCACCGGAGGAGCTGGTTTTATCGGTTCAGCCTTAGCCAGAAGGCTTGTTAGTCAAAACTATCAGGTCTTTATCCTGGATGATCTTTCTACGGGTTACGAGTGGAACGTGCCGGCTGGAGCTGTTTTCCATCAAATTGACGTAAGCGATGCCGGAAGGCTTTCTAATCTGCGTCTTCCCGCTAAAATTGATGTTATTTTCCATTTAGCCGCCCAGCCATCGTCGGAGGTATCCTTTGATGACCCGGGTAGGGATATAGACGTAAATTATAAAGCAACCTATAATATTTTGAAGCTGGCCGAAAAAGTCAATTGCGAACGCTTTATTTATGTAAGTTCGATGAGTGTTTATGGAGATGCGCATAGCCCGGAGCAGGCAATAACCGAAGATTATCCCTGCAATCCGGTCTCATATTATGGAGCCAATAAACTTGCTTCGGAAAAGATGATAAAAGTATTTGTCAAAACAGCCAAGATGAAAGAAACGATATTACGCTTGTTCAATGTTTACGGGCCCGGACAGAATATGGCTAATATGAGACAGGGTATGGTGAGTATCTATCTTTCTTATTTAATGCAGGGCCAGCCGATTAATGTCAAGGGAGCCCTCAAGCGTTACCGGGATTTTATTTATATAGACGACGTCGTGGATGTTTTTATAGCCTGCCAGGATTGCAAGGGGGCGTTTGGCGAAGTATTTAATTTAGGTTCAGGGGTTAAAACGACGGTAGAAGGGCTGCTGAAGGCCATCCTTAGGGCTTATGGAAAAGAAGATTTTGCCAAATGGGTATATGTGCAGGGGAGCACCAAAGGCGACATCAAAGGTTTTATATCGGATATAAGTAAAATAAAGAGGGCGCTTGACTGGGCCCCTCGCCGCAGCTTAAGGGAAGGAATTTCAGAAATGAAAACCTGGGTTGATAAGAACGAGGATTTATTTAAAAATAAGGTTTTATTGCGATGAAACTGAAAAAGGCTGTTTTCCTGGATTTTGACGGAGTCCTTTTTGATACGGTTAAGGAGGCTTTTGCCGTTTGTCTTCTGGCGACAGGAAGGTCCAGTAGGCCTGAAGAAATTGATTATGCAACGGAAGATTATAGAATTTTCCGAAAATTACGTTACCTGATCGGCCCGGCATGGAATTATCTCTATTTGTTAAAAGTAACGGAAGAGGCAAAAACCTCAAACATCGCTAACCCCGAAGACAGGTATTTGGATTATATCGCTCAAGCTAAGGCGCCCGATTACAAGGATTTTGAAGAGTCTTTTTTCTCTGCCAGAGAATCGCTAAAGAGAAAACACGAAGATTTGTGGCTTAAACTTAATTCTCCTTACGGTTTTCTCTTCAGCCTGGAAAATTTAGTAAAAAAATATCCCGGTAATTTTTTCATCGTGACCACTAAAGACACGGAAACGGTCCTGAAATTGCTGAATTTCCATGGCCTGGACTTCAGCCGTAAAAACATATACGGCAAAGAAAGCCTGGAAAGGTTTAAGACTAAGCAGCGCGTTATCAGTAACATTATGGACGAGTATTCGATTGATGATGCTATATTCGTTGATGATAATAAGCTGTATCTTTCAAGCTGCTCTGGCCTAGCCGGCGTAAAGGTTTTACAATCGGAGTGGGGCTATATCCCTCCCGGAGATGAAACCGGCCAAAGCCTTGACATTTTATCTTTGATAACTGAACTATTAGAAGGAGCCAAGACATGTATGGGTTAGAGCGTAAAGTTTTTGACCAGCTTGTTTACTTAAGGGACGAATTCAAGCTGCAGGGGATAAAAGCTGAATTTGAGGCGGAGGGCTCTAATTTCAGGGATATTATGCGATTAAGAAGGCTAACCGCCAAGGCCGACGTTAATCTATTTCTCAAGATAGGTGGCGTAGAGGCTGTGCGGGATATAAAAGATTCCCTGGAGCTTGGCGTAGACGGGTTAATCGCGCCTATGGTCGAAACGAAATTTGGCGTAAAAAAATTTGTTGATGCCTATAAGAGCATCTACAAGGAACACAGGATACACCTATCGATTAATGTTGAGACAGAAAATGCGATTGGGGGGATCGATAATATCCTGGATTTTGCCGTAAACAAAATCGATAATGTCACTTTAGGCAGGACAGACCTCAGCGCTTCCTATTTTGATCCGGAGGTAGTTCCTGATAGCGATTTAATCTTTAAGCTGATCAAGAATATAGGCGCGAAGGTCCGTAAAAGCGGATTGACCTTTACCGTTGGAGGGACCATCAGCCTGGCCACGATAGATAAGTTCAGGAAAAATCCGTCTCAGGTTGAATGCATTAATAATATAGAGACGAGAAAAGTTATTCTGCCGCGAGATATTGCTATCGGTAGAAAAAACGCCATCAACGATGCCCTTAAGTTCGAAGAACTGTATATACTCTCCAAGAAAGAATTTACCGACTTATTTATAGAGTCGGAAGTAACCAGGTTGATTAAGCTGACGAGGAGGTTATAACCATGTTGAAAGATATTGGTATAGTGATACCATCCCTTGAGAGGAACAGGTATAGCCCTTTGGGAGATTTGGTCAAATTCGGTAATTCAACCCTGCTCGAATGGAAAATAATTCAGCTTTTGAAGATTGCCGATAAAAGAGATATTTATGTTGCTACTCCTTCGGAGAAAATAGCCGATATTGTGAAAGAATACGGGGTAAACCTTATTAAAAGGGAAGAAGGAGGTGGTATTCAGGATATGCTGGATAGGACGATCCAAGGGATAAACAGGAAATATATCCTCTGGACGAAGGCTACCTCTCCTTTCATCGGCCCAAAACATTATAGCAGTATTATCAAGCAATTTTTAACCCTCGACGAAAACAAATATGATAGTATCATCACAGTTTTAAAGATGCAGGAATATATTATTTACAAAAAGGCGTTCTTGAATTTTAGCAGCAGCGTTTCCGAATCCAGGGGGAGTATTGAGCCGGTGTATAAGGTCACCAATAGCTGCTCTATGGCCAAGAAGGAAACCTGTCTTAAGCATAAAAAAGATTTTGGAACGGCTCCTTTTTTATTCGAATTAGATAAATTTGTAGCTATGGAAATAAGCGAGATAGATGATGACGCGATATTAAATGATTTGCTTACCCATTATTTTCGAAGAGATTTAGATATCCGCGAAAAACAATTATGGAAAGAATAATTTTTGCTTAAATTGCTTATAAAAATGATTAAAGCGAAAAAAATAGCGGCGTTACTGACAGGCAGAGGAGGAAGCACCCTGAAAAACAAGAATATCCTCCCGGTTTGCGGCAGGCCTTTGCTCTATTATCCTGCGATGGCTGCTAGGGGTTCGGGGTATATCACGGATTTTTATGTCAGCAGTGATGATGATAAAATCCTCAAGCTAGCTGGCGGATTCGGCTATAAGATGATCAAGCGGCCGGCAAGACTTGCTCGGCCTGCTTCGCAGCATATTACTGCGATAATCCATGCTTTGGATTTTATGGCTGGTAAAGATCATCTGTCTCCGGATATCCTAGTTGTACTTTTGGCAAACTCCGTTACTACCAAAACCCGCTGGATCGATGAATGTATCCGGATGATCCTTAAGGACGATACAATTTCTGCCGTCGTTCCTGTAAATCTGGACTTGGACCATCATCCTTTCAGGGCCAAGAAAATAAATAAGGACGGTTTTTTAGATACTTTTTTTAAGTTTGGGGAGAGCGAGGTGTCTACCAACAGGCAGGATTTGGAAGAGAGTTATTTTCTTTGTCATAACTTTTGGGTTTTGAACCTTGGCAGGTCGGTATATGCCAGGCCCGGGCAGCAGCCTTGGAGGTTCATGGGCGAAAAGATAAAGCCGTATATCGTGGAAGAATGTTTTGATGTCCACGATCAAGAGGATATTAAAACCAGCGAAAACTGGGTAAAAAACAATTTCAAATAGGGGATCAAGGATGAAAATCCTGCTTGTCGTATACGATAATGATGCCTATATCCATTATTTTCCGCACGGAATGGCCTATCTGGCTGCCGTAATGCTGAAAAATGGATACGAGGTGGAAATATACAGCCAGGATGTCAACCATTACCCCGAAGGGCACCTGACGCGTTATTTGGATGAGAACCGTTTTGATGTTGTCGGAGTGGGCGTCATCGCCGGCTATTATCAATACCGGAAATTATTAAAGATATCTAACGCGATCAACAGATCGAAGCAAAGGCCGTTTTACGTAATTGGCGGGCACGGCCCTTCTCCGGAGCCGGAGTTTTTCCTTAAAAAAACCAAGGCTGACGTAGTGGTAAAGGGGGAAGGAGAGTTAACGTTAATCGAATTACTGGAGGCTATTGAAAATAAGAGGTCTTTCAGTAAAATTTTGGGGATCGCCTATCGCGAGGGCGATAAAGTTGTTATCAATAAGGGGCGTCCGCTCATAGCAGATATTGATACCTTGCCTTTTCCGGCCTATCACTTGTTCAATATAGGATATTATCGGCTCTTCAGGAGGCCGCATACGACAAATACCGATTTTCCTATGTCGGTACTCTCGGGGAGGGGATGTACTTTTCAATGCAGTTTCTGTTACCGGATGGACGAGGGATTCAGGCCGCGCAAGAACGAAGGGATCATTGAAGAGATAAGCCTCTTAAAAAATAAATATGGCATAACCTATATCGATTTTGCCGACGAGCTTTTGATGTCTTCGGCGCAAAGGACGGCAAGTTTATGCGAGGCTATTATCAAGGCTAAATTGAGTATTAAATGGGATTGCAACGGAAGGCTTAATTACGCTAGGCCCGACATCCTGAAATTAATGAAGGAATCAGGCTGCGTGTTCATCAATTACGGGATTGAAGCGATGGATGATTTGGTGCTGAAAAAAATGAACAAGTCGCTAACGACAGAACAAATTATCAAGGGGATCGAAAATACGTTGAGGGCAGGGATAAGCCCGGGTTTCAATATTATTTTTGGGAACCTCGGAGAAAATAAAGAAACGCTGGAAAAAGGGCTTGAATTCTTGCTCAAATATGACGACGGGGCGCAGCTACGCACAATCAGGCCGGTGACGCCCTATCCCGGCTCCCCGCTCTATTATTACGCGATAGAAAAGGGGCTGCTGAGAGATTGCGAGGATTTTTATGAAAATAAACACACCAACTCCGATTTATTTACCGTGAATTTTACGGAATTGACGGATGAAGAGCTTAATCGCTGCCTGCTAGAAGCAAATACAATTCTAATTAAAAATTATCTGGCTAAGAAGGTTGATCTCATGATTGAACAAATGAAGAACCTTTATCTCAAGAAAGACGCAAGTTTCAGGGGATTTCGCCATACGTAAGATAGGAAACAGAGACTGGTAAGATAAAAACTCCCCGGCCAAAAGGAGAGTCGGATGTCGTTCGGATTAAAAGAAAAAATCAAATATTGGGCATTACCTGCAGGGATGTTGGAGTTGTATAGGGAAAGCAGGACAATTAGCCTGAGGGGAAGGCTGTTAAGCCGGAAAAATGCAAAATTCAGGAATATTCATCAGGGAAAGAGGTGCTTTATTCTTTGTAACGGACCTTCGGTAAGAAAGCAGGATTTGCTGCCCTTAAAGGATGAAATTGTCTTTAGCGTCGGTAACGGTTATCACCATAAAGACTTCCTGACTATTCAGCCTAAGTACCATTGCGTGGTAAGGTCCTCTTACAACAAATATTTTCGTCCCAAAGATATCCTCCTTTGGTTTAACGCGATGCATTCCAAAATCGGAAGCGCGGAGCTTTTTTTGGATGGGGCGGAATGGCCGTTGATCAAAAAGTATAATTTACTTCCCGGACGCAAGATCAATTATCTCTATAGCGGGATTATCTGGAATGAAGAGAGTAGGGATATCATTGATATCGCCAAAAAAATACCCGGGGTTGTCGCGGCGCCAATCTTATGCATGATCATTGCCTTTTATATGGGTTTTAAAAATATATACTTGCTGGGTGTCGATAACGACTGGTGGAAGACCGGGGAGTATAAATATTTCTTCGAGCCGACCGTGCTTAAAGGGAAGGATGAGTGTACGCATGAAAATGGCAAATCCCGCCAGCCCCTATATCAGCAATTCCTCGGTTTTGCCGAGCAT